>AACY020530738.1_pt1 | contig 14865 bp, 13 predicted proteins | sample 267378 | NCBI WGS metagenome assembly AACY02 (sample SAMN02954345, study PRJNA13694) | marine metagenome | biome: aquatic; feature: ocean; material: water; isolation source: isolated as part of a large dataset composed predominantly from surface... | reverse complement strand
GCGAAGCTTCCTGGGTGGTCGCCCTCCCAAACAAGAAGTTCCCCGTCTAGCACGGTCCCGTCCGCTAAGTTTTCGGCGCTCGCGAGCAGCTCGGGGAAACGGTCCTCCAGGCGCTCCCGGCCCCGAGACCAGAGCGCCGTCTGCCCTCCACGCCGGACCAGTTGGCAGCGTACCCCATCCCATTTCCACTCTGCCTGGAGCGCCCCGGCGTCCGCCGGGAGGGCCTCGGGTTTTAGGCTCTGGGCAAGGCAAAAGGGATAGGGCGCCGCCCAGCTTAGGCTTTCCCCCTCGGGATCCACGAGGGCGCGAAAAGCCGCCGCGGACGGGGGACTTGGGGTCATCCAGCGGTGCTGAAGCACCTCGGGGTCCAGGCCAAAGGCTTGGCCGAGGGCGCGAAGGGTCAGGCCTTCGCCAACGCCGACACGCAGGCCGCCGGTGAGGAGCTTGTTCAGCCAAAGGCGGGTTTGCCCTGGGTAGCGCGTCCAGAGGGCCGTGATCGTGGCCTGGCGGACCGGCGTGGGGGCACCCCGGAGGGGCTCGATGATCTCTTCCAGAAGGCTTTGCAGGCTTTCTTGCGTCGGGGCGGTCGCCGGCGCCCTTTTCTGGGGGCCGAGCACGAGGGCGACCGTTTCCGCGAGATCGCCGACGTGCGCATAGGTCGCCTCGATGACCTCGGCGGGAAGCCCCGTCTCGGCCCCAAGCCAGTGGCGCAGCTCCGGTCCGGAGACCACGCGCCGGGGCCGGCGGCCGGTCAGGAGATGCAGCGCCCAGGCTGCATCCCCGGCGGGCGCGGCGGTGAAATAGGCGCTAAGCAGGGCCAGCTTTCGGCGCGTCGATCGGGCGCGCTCCAGCTCGGACAGCAGCGCAGCAAAGGCATTCAAGCTTCCTCGTCTCCGTAGGGCGTGGCCAAGGCCGCGGCGTCGACACCCCGATCTTTAAGGTAGGCGAGGAGGGCATCCGTATGCCCATGGGTCGCCAGCACCCGGCGCGCGCCGCTGTCTTCGATCGTCCGCAGGAGCCCCGGCCAATCGGCATGGTCCGACAGCACAAAGCCGACGTCGTAGCCCTTGCGCCTGCGCGCGCCGCGGACCTGCATCCAGCCCGAGGCGAAGCCCGTTTCTGCGCCGCGAAAGCGCTTCGCCCATTTCGAACCGGCTGCCGACGGCGGTGCGAGAATCAGGCGTCCTGCCCCGCTGTCGCTGCGGGCCTGGGCGCTGACGGGGGTCGTGGGAATCATGGCGACCCCCGCGTCGCGATAGATCTGCGTGAGCCCTTCCATGGCGCCGTGCAGCCAAACCGGGGTCGTGCTGTACTCCGCCAACCCCGCCAGAATGCGCTGCGCCTTGCCCAGAGCGTAGGTGTAGAGAAGTGCCGCTTTGCCTTCTGCGGCGCAGGCTTTCCACCAGTCGTAGATCTCGCGGATCACCGTCGTGGGATCGGGCCATTGGTATACGGGATAGGCGAAGGTGGCTTCCGTGATCAGCACGTCGCAAGGCACGGGCTCAAAGGGGGCGCAGGTGGGATCGACTTCACGCTTGAAGTCCCCGGTGACCACCCAGACTTCCCCGCCATAGGCGACCCGCACTTGGGCGGAGCCAAGGATATGGCCGGCGGGATGGAGGGAAACGGTCACAGGTCCGAAGGCGTGCGTTTCGCCGTAGGCCAAGCCTTCCACGGGGCTGTAGCTGCCCAGGCGCTTTCGCAGAAGGGGCACGCCGGGCGTGGCGGTCCAGTAGTGGCCCATGCCGCTGCGGGCGTGATCGCCGTGGCCATGAGTGATGACCGCCCGCTCGACCCGGCGCCAGGGGTCGATGTAGAAATCCCCCGGCGGGCAGTAAAGGCCCCGGTCCGTGAGGGTTAGAAGGGGCGTTTCCATCCCATAACCTCAGTGCCGTTGCCCGTGGCAGAAGTTTACTCGCCTTTTCTCGGCCCTGCAGGGCCTAGGGTTGGTTTGCCTGGGGCGGTATGCTTGCGGGCAACGGGAGGGGAAGGCCATGGAACAGCGGGAGCGACAAAGGCGGATCGGGCGTCGGCTGGTGCGGGGTTGGAGGCAGGCCTTCAGCTTAGCGCTGGCCCTGCTCGCATCGGCGGCTTCGGCCTATCCCGAGGATGCGCTGCAAACCCTTACCTTCACCGCGGCTAAGACCTTTAATCGTTGTGTCGAGGGCACCGCCGTGCCTCGCCTTTCGGCCCTTCAGGTGCGCAACCTGGTGCTGGGGAACGTCGCCGAAGGGGAAGCAGGGGTACTCCGGCGCGCGACTCGCTGGGGCTACTACGATCGCGCGGAGGAAGAGGACGACCGCCGCTGGCTGTGGTTAGTAAGCACGCGGCTTCACGATCGCTTCGAGGATCGTGCCGAGAAGGTGCTTCTGGCCGCGGGCCTTCGGGCCACGCTGCGCTATGAAGACCTGGGCAGCGTGCTCTACTACCTCCAGCGCGTTACCATTCCCGCGAACGTCGTGCCCATCTTCCATCCCCGGCCCTGGCGCTGGCCTTCCGCGGATCGCTTCACCCACTATCCCATCGACGAAGCGCGCCTCAGCGCCGCGGGCGAGGCCCTCTGCGAAGCGCTGCAAGCCACGCCCGCCACGCTCACCTTCGACGCCCTCCTGGAGCAAACCGCGGAAGGCACCTTGGCCGCCTTGCGGGAGCCCATCGCCGATATGCAGAGCCCCTGGTATGCGTTCTGGGAACTCGGTGAGCCCGGGCGCTTTGGACGCTATGGGGAAGCCGGGAATCGCTTCGGGCGCGCCGCCAGCTTCCCCTGCGGCACCGACCAGTGTCAGCTTCTCGATGACGACCCCATCTACGCCACCTTCGCCGCAGCGCAGCATCGGCGGGCGCTCCTGGCGACCATGCAGGGCATTCTCCTGCTTCAGCGCTATCGCCTCGAGCACGGCCGTGGCGAGTAAGCACGGGCTAGGCCGTAGGGGCCTTGGGGTGCTCCTGCTGCTGCTTGGGGGCTGCGCCAGTGAGCCCACGCTCGATGTGGTGTCGGATAACCAGGGCAGCCGCATCCGCCATCTGGTCCTGCACTTTACCGCTGAGCCCTTCGATCGCGCCCTGGCGCTCCTGACCGACGCGGAGGTGGGCGCGGTCAGCGCCCATTATTTGGTGCCTGCCCTCGATGATCCCACTTACCCGGGTCGCAGCGGGCGGCCCCTTCACCTGGTGGCGGAAGACCGTCGGGCGTGGCATGCGGGCACCAGTTACTGGGCTGGGGAAACGGCGTTGAATAATTCCTCCATCGGCATCGAAATCGTCAACGAGTCGCGCTGCGACCATGTGCTAGAGGACCCTTTGCCAGGCCCCGAGGCCGATCGCTGTACCTATCTACCCTATCCCGAGGCGCAGCTTGAGGAAGTGATTGCCCTGGCTCAGGGCATCCTGGCCCGCCACCCGGACATCACTCCGGAGCGGGTGGTGGGCCACGGCGATATCGCGCCGACGCGCAAGGTGGATCCGGGCCCCTATTTCCCCTGGGAGCGCCTGCATGAGGCCGGCATTGGGCCTTGGTATGAGCCGTCCGTGGTTGAGCAATGGCGGGGCTGGCTGGCCACTGCCGACCTGCCCTTGGCGGTGCGCCAAGCGGCCCTCGGCGCCTGGGGCTATGAGGTGCCGCCGACGGGGGTGCTCGACGTGACTACGCGCTATGCGCTGCGGGCCTTTCAGCTGCATTTTCGCCCCCAGGACGTCAATTACCGCTTTGACGACGACACCACGGCCCGGCTTCTGGCCTTGTTGACCCGCTATCGCCCCGCGGCCTTCGAGCGCCTCGAGCTGCCCGCCGGGGCGCCCGTGCCCTTGCGCGAAGCGCCGTCGCCGCCCTAGGCTCTAGCTTCTTGGGAGAGGAGAAGCGGGCATGGCGGAGTTTGATACGGTAATTCGGGGTGGCACGGTGGCCGATGGCACGGGCGCGGCGCTGCAAGACGTCGACGTCGCCCTAAAGGATGGCCAAATCGCTGCCTTAGGTAAGAACCTGGGCGCTGGCACCGAAGAAATTGACGCTCGCGGCTTGCTCGTCACCCCGGGCTTTGTCGATGTGCACACCCATTATGACGGTCAGGCCACCTGGGATGCGCGTCTGACCCCTTCCTCTAATCATGGCGTGACCACCGCGGTCATGGGCAATTGTGGCGTGGGCTTTGCCCCCTGTCGCCCCCAGGATCACGACAAGCTCGTGCGCCTTATGGAAGGGGTAGAGGATATTCCCGGCGTGGTGCTCACCGAGGGGCTCTCTTGGAACTGGGAAAGCTTCCCGGAGTTTCTTCAGGCCTTAGAAGGCCGCGATCATGACATCGATTTTGCCGCCCAGCTGCCCCACGCCGCCCTCCGGGTGTTTGTGATGGGCGACCGGGGCGCACGGCGGGAAGTGGCCACAGCGGACGATATTGCCGCCATGGCTGCGCTGACTCGCGAGGCCATGGCCGCTGGGGCCCTGGGCTTCAGCACCTCGCGCACCCTGAACCATCAAACGGCCGACGGTGACCCCACCCCAACCTTAACGGCGGCGGAGGATGAGCTCATGGCCATCGCCTTGGCCATGAAGGCTGAAGGCAAGGGCGTGCTGCAATTCGTGTCCGATTTTCAAAATCCCGGGGAAGAGATGGCCATGCTGCGGCGGCTCGTGGAGCAGTCGGGCCGGCCCCTGTCCCTGTCCCTTGCGCAAACGGAAGGCGCGCCGGAGGGTTATCGCAAGCTGCTGGGCTGGCTCGAAGGCATGGCCAAGGCCGGTTTGCCCGTGCGCGGGCAGGTGGCGAATCGCCCCGTGGGCCTCATGTTGGGCTTGGATACCACCCTGAACCCCTTTGTGGCCCATCCCAGCTTCCAGGCGCTACAGAGCTTGCCTCTGGCGGAGAAGGTGGCGCGGCTGCGCGACCCGGCCCTTCGCAGCAAGCTGCTCAGCGAGGCCCCGCAGGCCGATCACCCGTTCATGCAAGCGGTGCTCTCGAACTTCGAAAAAATGTTTGTGCTGGGCGATCCCCCCGATTACGAGCAGGACCCCAGCCAGTCCCTCGGGGCGCGGGCGCGCCGCGAGGGCGTCGCTCCGGAGGCCCTTGCCTACGACTTGATGCTCGAGCAGGACGGGCGCGCCATGCTCTATTTCCCGTTCCTGAATTATGCGCAGAACGATCTCGAGGCCGCCCTCGAGATGATGGAGCATGAGCAAACCATTCTTGGCCTCGGCGATGGCGGGGCGCATCTCGGGACCATCTGCGACGCCAGTTTCACCACCCACATGCTCACCCACTGGGCGCGGGATCGGCGCCGCGGTCGTAAGCTGCCCGTGGAAAAGGTCGTGCAGTGGCACAGCCGGGATACGGCTCAGGCCGTGGGCTTGTTTGATCGCGGCGTCCTGAAGCCCGGTTACCGCGCCGATCTCAATATCATCGATTTCGATGCCCTGCGCCTGCGCGCCCCCCGCATGCAGCGGGATCTACCCGCTGGCGGCCAGCGGCTGATGCAGGATGCGGAAGGCTACCGCTATGCCATCGTGGCGGGCCGGGTGACCTATATCGATGGGGCGCCCACGGGGGCCCTGCCCGGGCGCCTCGTGCGAGGGGCTCAGCCTGCTCCGGGCTGAGCGCGGCGCGCGAGCGATGCTGACCGATCGCCTCGCGGCGGCGGTAGACCAGGACCTCGAGCGGGCAGCAAGACTGCTTCGGGGCGGGGAGCTTGTGGCCTTTCCCACGGAAACGGTCTATGGGCTTGGCGCCGATGGGCTGAGTGGCTCGGCGGTGGCGCGTATTTTTAAGGCCAAGGGGCGGCCACAGGACAATCCGGTGATTCTTCACGTGGCGAGCCTCCCAACCGCGGCGGGGCTTTATGAGGCTTCGCCCTGGCAAGCGCAGGCGCTGGCGCGCTTGGCCGAAGCCTTTTGGCCTGGGCCTCTTACCCTGGTGGTCCCGAAGACGTCCCTTGTGCCCAGCCGCGTAAGCGCTGGCGGAAGTAGCGTGGCACTGCGCGTGCCCCAGCACCCGGTGGCGTTGGCTTTGCTTGAGGCCGTAGGCCGCCCTTTGGCGGCGCCGTCGGCGAACCGGTCTGGCCGTCCCAGTCCCACCACCGCCGATCACGTGTTGCGAACGCTCGATGGCCGCATTGCAGCGGTGCTTGATGGCGGCCCCACGCCTCTCGGCTACGAATCCACGGTGCTGTCGCTCTTAAACGATCAGCCGATCCTGCTTCGCCCCGGCGCCCTTAGCCCGGACGCCCTGGAGGCTGTGTTGGGCCAGCCGGTACTGACCACGGAAGGGTCGGCCAAGGCGACGGCCGGGGAGGGCACTCCTGCCCTTGCTCCGGGGCTTCGGCACCGCCACTACGCCCCCGATGCCGTCACCTTGCGCTTCGCCGATTTAGCGGCGCTCCAGCAGGCCTGGACCGGAGGCGAGGCGATTCTGTGTCGAAGTGAGACGGCCCGCCGTTTGGGGCCGCGCCGGGCGCCGCTGATTGTGCTGCCCGATACGCCGGAGGGCTTTGGGCGCGCCCTTTATGATGGACTTTATGCGCTAGAAGCGGCGGATGTGCCCTTGGCTTGGGTGGAACCCCTGCCGGAGGGGGCATCCTGGGCTGCGCTCCGCGATCGTTTACAGCGCGCTGTGGCGGGGTAGCCGCGGTGCTTAGAAGGAAGCAGGCATCACACGGGAAGGGGAAAGAGATGGCCAAGTTTGATTGTGTAATCCGCAATGCGCGGCTTGTCGACGGGACGGGCGCGGCGGCACGAAACGGCGACCTCGCCATCAAGGATGGTCTCATTGCCGCTGTCGGGTCCTTTGACGGCAAGGGCCGGGAGGAAATCGACGCCGAGGGCGGTCTGCTCACCCCCGCCTGGGTGGATATTCACACTCACTTTGACGGTCAGGTCACCTGGGATGACGCCATGCTGCCCTCCTCGGGCCAGGGCGTTGGCACGATTGTCATGGGCAACTGCGGCGTGGGCTTTGCCCCCGTGGCGCCGGGCGGAGAGAAGGACCTCATCGAGCTCATGGAAGGGGTGGAGGACGTCCCGGGCACGGCCCTCTATGAAGGGATGCCCTGGGGGGCCTGGTCGAGCTACCCCGAATACCTCGATTACTTGGCAACGCGGGAGTACGCCCTGGATGTGGCCTCGCTCATCGCCCATGGCGCCGTGCGCAATTATGTGATGGGCACGCGAGGGCGGGAGAACGCGCCGGCCACCGCCGAGGATCTGGAAGCCATGCGTCGTCTCGTGGCCGAGGGCGTGCGCGCCGGAGCCGTGGGCTTTTCTACCTCGCGCATCCTGGGTCACGTTTCCGTGCGTGGCGAGCCCGTCCCTGGCACCTTTGCGCAGGATGACGAAGTCCTGGCCTTGGCCCGGGCCCTTCGCGATGCGGGCAAGGGCGTCTTCCAAATCATTCCCTCGAGCACCCTCGGCAGTGGCTCTGCCGCAGGCCAGGAGCCCCACGACTTGGCGGATGAGGTCCGGCTCATGGCGCAGCTTTCCCGGGAAGCGCAGCGCCCCCTCACCTTCACCCTGTTCCAGGTGGCGGAATGGCCGACCCGGTGGAAGGCGGTGCTTGAGCAGGTCAGCGCGGAGAATGCCGCTGGCGCCCAGGTGTTCCCCCAGGTGGGGGCGCGGCCCACGGGCATCGTCATGAGCTTGCGCACCTATCATCCCTTTATGCGCCGGCCGAGCTACCTCGAGCTGAAGGATTTGAGCTTCGAAGCGCGGCTCGAAGCGCTGCGCGATCCGGCGCGGCGCTCAGCGATTTTGGGCGAGCAAAGCGTCCCCCATCCCCTGCCCGGGACCATGGAGAACGGCGTTGCCTTTGCGGAGCTGAATTTCGATCAGATCTTCCTTTTCGATGAGGCGCGGGATTACGAGCCGACCCAGACCCAAAGCTTCGCTGCCCAGGCGGCCGCTAAGGGCATGGATCCCCACGCGTTTCTCTACGACGTGCTCACCGCGGGCTCCGGCGAGCGTTTTGTGGTCATGTACTTCACCAACTACGCCGATCACAACCTCGATGCGGTGCGCGAGATGCAGCTGCACCCGGAGACCGTCACGGGCCTGTCCGACGCCGGCGCCCACGTCACCGTGATCTTTGATGCGGTGGCGCCCACCTACGAGCTGACCCACTGGGGTCGGGATCGCACCCGCGGGGCAACGCTGCCCCTCGAACATTTGGTGCATCGGCAAACGCAGCGCAATGCGCAGCTCTTTGGCTTCAAAGATCGGGGCGCTCTGCTGCCGGGCCTGCGGGCGGACTTGAACTGGATCGACTTCGATCGCCTGGCCCTCGGGGACCTTGAGGTGCGTCGAGATTTGCCCGCCGGGGGCGCGCGCATTCTCCAGCACGCCAAGGGCTATCGGGGAACCTGGGTGGCAGGGGTTCGAACCCGCGCTGAGGATGAAGATACGGGCGCGCGGCCGGGCCGGCTTTTGCGCAGCCAGGCATGAGCCCTCAGGATCTCCCCGCACGTTGGTTTAGCTTAGCCGGAGGCCTCGAAGGCCTCGCGGCCCTGCTGGCCCTTGGGGGGTTCCTGGCCGTGGTGCAGACCTTTGTGATCGGGCAGCACTTCGTCATTCCCACCATGGTTTTGGTGCCGACGATCTTCTTCGCCGTGCTGGCCACGGCGGGGGCGCGGGGCGAGCGTTGGGCCCAGGGCGTGCTCCTTTGGCTCGGGGCCTTGGCCGTAGCCCATCTATTTTTTGCCCTCTTTTGGGCGAAAACTCCACGTGCGCTCTTAGGTTCGGCCTTCTTGCCCGTTTATGGGGCTGCCCTGGTGCTCATGGCAGGGTTGACGCGCGCCTATCATCGCGCAAATAGCCTGTACTTTTTCTTTCCTCGAGCGCCGGAGCCATGACGGCGCCTGGACGTTCCGTCTTCTGGGAGGGGGTGCGGGATGGCACCCCCTTTATCTTTATGGTGGGGCCGTTCGCCCTGCTTTTTGGCGTGGTGGCGACGGAGCTCGGCCTGTCCCTGGGGGAGACCCTCAGCTTTTCCACCTTGGTCATCGCCGGGGCGGCCCAGTTTGCCACCTTAGAGCTTTTAGATGCCGGCGCGCCTCTGACGGTAGCCGTGGCCACGGGCCTGGCCGTCAACCTGCGTATGGCGCTCTATTCCCTCTCCCTGGTGCCGTACTTTGGCCGAGCCCCCCTTGCCCATCGCGCCTGGGTTGCCTATGCCCTTGTGGATCAGGTCTATGCCCTGGCCCTGCTGCGTTTCCAGGGGCGGCAGGAATCGCAGGCCGATCGCTTGGCCTACTACGCCGGAGCGGCCGCGCCCATTTGCGGGATCTGGATTTTGGCCTGCGCCCTGGGGGCGCTGGCCCAAAACACCGTGGCGGCGGTGCCGGGCCTGGACTTCGCCGTCCCCCTCACCTTCCTCGCCATGGTGACGCCCATGCTGAAGGACCGACCGAGCATCGCGGCGGCCCTGGTGGCCGCCGTGTTGGCCGCGAGTACGCGCGCTTTGCCCTTTAACACGGGGATGCTCGTGGCGGCGGCGGGGGGCATGGTCACGGGGGCGGTGCTAGAGGCCTGGGGGGAGCGCCATGACTGAGGTGTCGAAGGAGGCACTGTGGTTGACGATTCTCGCCCTCGGCCTGGGGACCTATCTAATCCGCTTTTCCTTCCTCGGTTTTTTGGGGGGGCGCACCTTACCCCCCGGGGTTTTGCGCCTGCTGCGCTACGTGCCCGTAGCAGTGTTTCCGGCCTTGGTGGCGCCCCAGGTCCTATGGCCCCCGGGAACCGGGGGCACCTTTGACGGGCCGCGGTTTCTTGCGGCCCTTGTAACGCTTGGCCGTGGGCCTTTGGCGCCGGAATGTGCTGTTGGCTCTCGGCGCCGGCCTTGGCGTGTTGTTTCTCCTCGAGATGCTGCGGCGCCTCTAGCCTTTCTGCGCCGCCTTCAGCCGCGCTGCGGTGAAGTCCGGGCTGCGCTTCTCCATAAAGGCGGCGATGGCTTCCCGATTCTCCGGACTGCCGACGGTGCGGGTGAGGGCCTCGTTCTCCAGGGCGACGATTTCCCGCAGCGCCGCTTTCTTTGGCGCCATCATCAGGGCCTTGGTTTCCCGCAGGGAGTTGGGTGCCTGGCGAGCCAGCACGTCCGCCCGGGCCAGCACGGCATCGAGGAAGCCGTCATCGGGCAGCACGTCGAGGGCCAAGCCGGCGGTTTTCGCGTCCGCGGCACTGAGCGTTTCCGCGCTGTAGAGGAACCAGGCGGCGCGCTGGGGCCCCATAAGCTGCTGGAAGGCCAGGCTGCTGCCCGCTTCTGGGTTGATGCCCAGGGCGGCAAAGGGGCATCGCATGCGGGCGCTTTCGGCCATGAATACCATGTCGACGAGGCCGCAGATGGTGCCGCCCACGCCCACGGCGACCCCGTTTACCGCAGCAATGACGGGCTTGGGGTAGTCGATTAGGCAGTCCACAAGGCCAGCGAAACCATGCTTGGGGGGCGCCGTGCGCTGGCCCATCTCCGTGAGGTCGGCGCCGGCGGTGAAGGCGCGGCCCTTACCGGTGATGACAACAACGGACACCGTGTCGTCCTCGGCGGCGCCCATCAGGCCTTCCACAAGCGCATCGAAGAGGGGGCCGTTGAACGCGTTGAGCTGGGCTTCTCGCGCCAGAGCCAGGACGCGGGTGGCGCCGTGATCGGATTGGTCAAGCATGGTCTCTCTCCTTGGGTTTCCCTAGGCCGGAATCATGACCTAGGTCGCCGGGGGACAAAAGCATTCTTGGAGGGGCCGCGCTAAACTCTTGGGAAAACAAGGGGGAGGCGCCATATCATGTATCACTCAGGTATCAGGAAAGGACTTCGCTGGCGTTCAGGCCGCGCAGTCGCGACCGCCGTGCTCGCTTTTCTAGGGAGCCTAAGTTTGGCAACCCAGGGCGCGACCTATTTGCGCTTTCAAGATGCGGCGGGGCAGGCGCATTTTGCTGAGCGCCTAGCCGACGGTCGGGTGCAGCCGCTGGATGCTGCCCCCTGGCTTGGCGGACAGGCTCGGGGCATCCCCCAGCAGTTGTCCGAGGATCAGCTCCTGGCGCCGGTAACGCCCCGCTCGGTCATTGCCATTGGCTATAACTATCCGAGCCATACGGCCGATCGTCCCGATCCCACGGCGGTGGGCATGTTCGCTAAGTTGCCTGGATCCATCACCGGTCCCCACGCAGTCATTCCCTATCCGCGCCGGGCAAAGAACCTTCATTACGAAGGGGAAGTGGTCATTGTCATGGGCGCCCACGCCTATCAGGTACCCCCGGAAGAGGCCCTCAGCAAGGTCTTCGGCTACACCGCTGGTAACGACGTTTCCGAACGGGATTGGCAGGCCGGGGATCTGCAGTGGCTTCGTGCGAAGGCCTCCGATGGCTTTGGCCCCGTAGGCCCTTGGATCGTCACCGGCCTTGATCCTCAGGATCTCACCGTGAAGACCTTTCTGAACGGGGAGCTTAAGCAGGCGGATGCGGTGAAGAACTTGTTCTTCGATTTCGCCACGATCATCAGCGAAGTGACGGAAACCATCGCGCTGGCGCCGGGGGACGTGATTTTTACAGGTACCCCGGGCACCACGGAACCCATGCAGCCCGGCGACGAGGTCGTGGTGGAAGTCTCCGGCGTGGGAAGGCTGGTTAACCGCGTGGGGGCGCCCTAATGGATCCGCGCGCCATAACGCTTCAGGACGGCGACGATCGCGACCCTGCGCTCGCCGCGGCCCTGATCTTCGACACCGATCCGCACATCTTTTCCTTCCTCCACGGTCATGATCGCGCGCGCGCGGATCACCATCTCGCGTACCAATGGCAGCAGACGGAAGGGTTATTTTCCCATCGCTATGCGCGGCTGGCGGTGGATGGCGCCGCCCTTCGGGGCTTGGCCCTCGGCTTTTCCGCCGCGGAGCAGCAGGCGGGCGCCGGGCCCTTCTTCGCCCAGGCTCAGGCCGTCTTGGACGAGGATGGACGGCTCGCGCTCGCGCGCTGGGTGCAGGAGGGACGCTATGTGCTGCCGCCCATTCCCCCCACGGCGTTCTACCTGCAAAATTTGGCCGTGGTGCCCGAGCTGCGGGGCCGGGGGCTGGGCCAGCGTCTTCTAGAGGATGTATTCGACCGCGCGCGGCAGGCAGGGGCCGAGGCCGTGCACCTTGATCTTTATGCGGGAAATCCGGCGCAGGCGCTTTATGAGCGCGCCGGTTTCAAGGTTCTTGTGGAAACCCGCGTGCCGGCTCTGGAGTCTGAAGGCATTGGACTCCATCTGCACATGGCGGCGGCGCTCTAGGGAGAGGTGTTGTGAGTGAATCGCTTCGCAGTCAGCTGCTGAAGGCGGGCCTGGGTAAGGCTGAGCCGGAAAAGCGCGTGCCCAAGGCCAAGAAGCGTGGGAGGGGCGGGGCGCGGCGGGCCGCGCCCGGGGCTGAGGCCGCCCCTTCCTCGCAGGCCTCGACCCAGCCCCCAACCCAGGCTAAGGCCCGACGGAAAAGCGCCCTCAGTCAAACCCTTCGGGAGCAGGCGAAGCTGATTATTGAGCAGCGCCGCCTGCCGCGGGGGCAAGGCGACTGCGCCTATCACTTTGTTGATGGGAAAAAGGTTCGAAAGCTGTATGTCACCGCAGCGCAGCGCGACGGCTTAGCCAGCGGCGAGATGGTGCTGGTGCGTCATGGAGCGGGCTTTGAGGTGGTGGAGGCGCGGGTGGCGGAGAAGCTGATGACGCTTGATCCGCGCTTATGCCTGCCGCGCCCGGGGCAGGCCGGGGAGGAGGATCCCGCTTACGCGGACCACCCCATCCCCGACGATCTCGACTGGTAGCCTAGGGCGCCTTCTTGTAGACCCGCTCCCCAGCAATCCAGGTTTCCTTGACCTGGAGTTTCCAAAGCGCCTCCGGCGCCACTTCGAAGGGGTTCTCTTCAAAGAGGACGAAGTCGGCCCATTTCGTGGGCTCGAGGCTCCCGAGTTGCCCCTCCTGCCGCGCCGACCAGGCCGCATCCAGGGTAAACCCGCGCAGCGCCTGGGCAAGGGAGAGCTTTTCCGAAGGGCGCCAGCCCCCGGGGGGATCATCCTGGCGGCTTTGCCGCGTAACCGCAGCGTGAAGTCCGAAGACGGGGTCCGGCGGTTCCACGGGGAAATCGCTGCCCAAGGCGAGCACGGCACCCTTTTTCAGCAGCGTGGCCCAGGCGTAGCCGCCGGCAAGGCGTTCGCTGCCAAGGCGTTTTTCCGCCATCCACATATCGGAGGTGGCATGGGTGGGCTGCATGGAGGCCACGACCCCCAGATCGATGGTGCGTTGGAGATCGTCCGGGCGCATCACCTGCGCGTGTTCGATCCGATGGCGCAGTTCGCGGCTGCCAGGATAGCGCGCAAAGGCCTCTGCGTAGGCGTCGAGCACCACGGCATTGGCGCGGGTGCCAATGGCATGAATGCCGACTTGCCAACCCTTTCCCGTGGCCTCGTCGACGATGCGGGCGAGATCCTCGGCGCTGGTGAAGAGCAGGCCTCGATTGCCTTCGTCGTCGCTGTAGTCCTCGAAGAGGGCTGCGCCGCGGCTACCGAGGGCGCCATCGGAGTACAGCTTCACCGCTTGCACATCGACCCGGTCTGCGGGGTCATCCTGCGGTGTCCCCAGGGCCCGCAGGGTTTCTTCCCCGGCGACCATGACATAGAGGCGAACCTTCAGCGCGCCGGAGTCGGCGAGGCGCTGGAAGGTTTCGATGGTGCGGACGCCGGCGCCGGCGTCATGAACCTGAGTGAGACCCTTGCTCAGCATGATGTCCTGAGCTGCACCGATGGCGGCTTCCAGTTGCGCTTGGCTCGGCCGGGGCACCTGGGCGTCGATGAGATCCATGGCGGCATCGACAAACACGCCCGTGGGATTGCCGTCCTCATCACGAATGATTTGCCCGCCGGGGGGATCGAGGGTGGCTGCGGAGACCCCCGCTGCGGCCATGGCGGCGCCATTGGCCCAGGCGGCGTGGCCATCAACGCGGCGCAGCCAGATGGGCCGATCGGTGATGCCGTCGAGATCGGCGGCGGTGGGGAAGCGGCCTTCGGGCCAATGCTCTTGATTCCAGCGCCCCCCGGTAATCCAGCCGTCTCCGGTTTTTGCATAGGCGCCAATGGCCGCCACCGTTTCCTTCAGGCTTTGGAGCCCGGTGATGTTTAGGCGCAGCGCGTCGTAGCCGAGGCTGGTGAAATGGCCGTGGGCGTCGATGAGCCCAGGCATGAGAAAGGCGCCTTCGCCGTCGATGCGGGTGACCGGCTCCCCGAGCCGCGCCGCGAGGGTGCGGAGATGATCGAAGGTCCCCGTGGAGACCACTCGACCTTCGTGGACGAGCAGGGCGGAGAACCGCGCTTCCTCCACCATCGGCCCCGTGTCCGCGGCGCTGGCCGTGGCGGTCCAGCCTTGCACGTTGTAGATGAGCGTGGTGTCCGCGGCAGCGGTTTGCGCGAGGAGGGCTGCCGCCAGGGTGAAGAGTCGAATTCGCATGGGGCGCCTCCCTAGCGGCTCATGAGCGTTTTAAGATCCGTTTCCGGATTGGCCAGGGCTTCCGCGGTCACCGGAGCCTTCTGGGCCACCAGCTGGCGCGCCGCCATGAATTCCCGGGGGCTGTTCACCGCATCCACGGCAATGAGCTGACCGCCCTTCAGGTAGAAGCGAGCGAAGGCTCCGCTGTCCGGATCGCCGCGCAGCACGTCCTCTTCCGCTTCGCCGGAGAAACCCACCATCTGCAGCTTAAGGTCGTACTGATCGCTCCAAAACCAGGGTACGGCGTCGTAGGAGGCGCTGCCGCCGCAAATGTTTTTCGCGGCCACTCGGGCCTGGTCCATGGCGTTGGGTACGGACTCCAGCCTAAGGCGCCGGCCTAGGCCTGGATTGGGGTGGTTAGTGCAGTCACCGATGGCGTAGACGTTTGGCGCGCTGG
>AACY020305674.1_pt1 | contig 14868 bp, 13 predicted proteins | sample 267378 | NCBI WGS metagenome assembly AACY02 (sample SAMN02954345, study PRJNA13694) | marine metagenome | biome: aquatic; feature: ocean; material: water; isolation source: isolated as part of a large dataset composed predominantly from surface... | reverse complement strand
CCTGGCCGTAGATGCGGGCGCAGCTCTCCACCACGCAGCCTGCGCCCAGCATCGCGCCCGACTCGATGATCGAGTACGGACCCACCGACACGCTGGCATGCATATCGGCGCCGGGCTCGATGATGGCGGTCGGGTGGATGGGCATGGCCGTCCCTTGCTCAATGCCGAAAATGCCGCATGCCGGTGAAGACCATGGCCATGTCGTGCGCGTCGGCGGCGGCGATGACCTCTTCGTCGCGCATGGAGCCGCCCGGCTGGATGACGGCGGCGATGCCGTTGGCGGCGGCTTGGTCGATGCCATCGCGAAATGGGAAGAAGGCGTCGGAGGCCATCACCGCGTCCTGCACGGCGAGCCCCGCCTGCTCCGCCTTGATGCTGGCGATGCGCGCGGAGTTGACGCGGCTCATCTGCCCGGCGCCCACGCCGATGGTCTGCTGCCCGCGGGCGTAGACGATGGCGTTGGACTTGACGAATTTGGCCACGCGCCAGCCGAACAGCAGATCGCGCATTTCCTGCTCTGACGGGGCGCGGCGGGAGACCACCCGCAGCTCGCCGGTGAGCGCCAGGTCCGCGTCCTGCACCAAGAGCCCGCCGAGGACGCGCTTGTAGTCCAGGTGGGGTGCCGGGGCGCGATCCCAGGCGCCGCAGGCGAGCAGGCGCACGTTCTTTTTCGCGGCCACCAATGCCGCCGCCTCGGCGGAGACCGTGGGCGCGATGATGACCTCGACGAACTGGCGCTCGACGATGGCTTGCGCCGTCGCCGCGTCCAACTCGGCATTGACGGCGATGATGCCGCCGAAGGCGGATTCCGGATCAGTGGCAAAGGCGCGCTCGTAGGCGTGCTGCAGGGTCTCGCCATAGGCGACGCCGCAGGGATTGGCGTGCTTGACGATGACGCAGGCGGGCGCGTCGGCGAACTGCTTCACACACTCCAGCGCCGCATCGGTGTCGGCGATGTTGTTGTAGCTGAGCGCCTTGCCCTGCAACTGCTGCGCACCGGCGACGGACGCCGGTGGCACATCCCGGGCCACATAGAAGGCCGCGCGCTGGTGTGGGTTCTCGCCATAGCGCATGGCCTGGCGCTTGCTGAACTGCAGGTGGAAGGTGCGCGGCAGGGCGGTTTGCGCCGCCGGCGGTTGTGCCTGCGGATGCTCGATGACGGCGCCCAGGTAATTGGCGATGGCGGCGTCATAGGCGGCGGTGTGCTCGAAGGCCTTCACGGCGAGGTCGAAGCGGGTGGCATCGCTGACGGCGCCGTCGTGGTCTGCCATCTCGGTCAGCACCCGGCCGTAGTCGGCGGCGTCCACCACCACCGTGACGGCGGCGTGGTTCTTGGCCGCCGCCCGCAGCATGGCCGGGCCGCCGACATCGATGTGCTCGATGGCGGTGGCGAGGTCGCAGCCGGGCCTGGCCACGGTGGCCTCGAAGGGGTAGAGGTTCACCACCACCAGGTCGATGGGCTTGATCTCGTTCTCGTGCATGACGCCGTCATCAAGGCCGCGCCGGCCGAGGATGCCGCCGTGGATGCGCGGATGCAGCGTCTTCACCCGCCCGCCCATGATCTCCGGGAAGCCCGTGTGATCCGAGACCTCCTTCACCGGTACGTCCGCGTCGGTGAGCAGTTTGGAGGTGCCCCCCGTGGAGAGGATCTCGATACCCCGATCGGCGAGGGCGCGGGCAAAGTCGGCCAGACCGGTCTTATCGGAGACGCTGATGAGGGCGCGGCGGATGGCTTGCATGGAAGGTCTCGCGAAGGCTTAGCGGGCGTGCAAGGGGCGAACGGCAACGCGCAGGGTAAGGGCCGGAGCGCGGCGCAGCATCGAAGGCGCGCGTGCCGACCGGCGCGACGACCTGCGCTGCGCGGTGCGCGGTGCTCGACCGTCGATTATGCCATCGCCGGCCGGGTCGCGCAGGGCGCCGCGGCGTGCCACGCCCCGGGCGCTGCCACCGCGGCGATGCTCACCCGGGCACCGGCGGTGGTGTCAGGACTCCGCGCCGGTGTCCGCCGTCGCATAGGCGGCGAGCTTTTTACGCAAAGTGCTGCGGCTGATGCTCAGCATGCGTGCGGCCACGGACTGGTTGTTGCCCGCCGCCTCCAGCACGGTTTCGATCAGGGGGCGCTCCACCTCGTCCATGACCAGCCGATGCAGGCCCGCCACGTCCTGTCCGTCCATGTTGTGCAGGTAAGTACGCACGGCGGTGCGCACGCATGCACGCAGCGGCTCGCCGTGGTTGGTTGCGATTACGGTCGGATCTGACCAATCAGTGTCTTGTGCTTGCAAGGGAGTAACCTTGGCTGCCGTCGCGCTCGTCATGCTGCGTCCTCCAGATCCGCGGCGCCTTCGAATAGGGCGCGGACCAAGCGAGTCTGTTGTTCTGGTGTCTCGACCCGGTTGATGCGGTCGAGATGGATTTGGCGTGTGCGCAGTGCGTCCGGCGGGGTTGAATGCGCGTCGGCATCTTGTTCTGCATCCCCGCCGCCGGCCCGTGGGCTGTTGTGCACTGGTCGTCTCCCCTGATCGGGTGTTGGTGTCGCGCGCAGATACCAGCCGATGTGCTTGCGCGCGATCCGCACACCGCGAGCGGTGCCGTAGAAGCGATAGAGTTCCTCCAGATGGCTGATCAACGTGGTACAGATCCAGTGGCTGCTCGGTGGTGGCAAATGCTCGCCGGTGGCCAGGTAATGATCGATTGCCCGAAACAGCCAGGGGCGACCCTGGGCGGCGCGGCCGATCATCAGCCCATCGGCGCCGGTATAGGCCAGCACCTGCGCCGCGCGCTCGGGGCTGTCGATGTCGCCGTTGGCCACCAGCGGGAAGTCCGCCGGCAGGCCAGCCTCGGCGCGCAGGGCCCGCAGGCTGTCGAATTCGGCGCTGCCGCCGTAGCCGCAGGCGCGGGTGCGGCCGTGGACGGCGAGCATGGCGATGCCGGCTTCCCGGGCGATGCGGGCGATGCGCGGCAGATTGCGCGTGTGTGGCGACCAGCCGGTTCGGGTCTTGAGTGTCACCGGCACCTGAACCGCCGCCACCACGGCCTCGAGGATGCGCGCGACCAGCGGCTCGACGCGCAACAAGGCGGAGCCGGCGGCGGCCCTGCAGACCTTCTTCGCCGGGCAGCCCAGGTTGATGTCGATGAGCTCGGCCCCCTGATCGACGTTCGCGCGGGCGGCGTCGGCCAGCCATTGCGGGTTGGCGCCGGCGATCTGCACCGCGATGGGGCCGGGCTCGTCGCGGTGATCGGCGCGCTCGCGGCTCTTGCGCGAGCCGCTGAGTGCGGGATTCGCCGAGAGCATCTCGGACACCGCCATGCCGGCGCCGAGGCGCCGGCAGAGGCTGCGAAACGGCCGGTCGGTGACCCCTGCCATCGGCGCCAGCAGCAGGCGATTGGACAGTCTGATGCCGCCGATGTCGAGCCCCGTCACAGGCGAGACGCGAGCGCCCGCCGGCACGCGCCCGCTGGACGGACGTGCGGGGTCGCCGCCGCGGGCACTGCCCCGGATCGATGGGCTCGTCGACATGCGTGGCATGAATCATCGGCGCAGAGGGATCAGCCCGGAATTTTAGCCAAACTCGGCGCTGCCAGCAGAGTCCGCGGTGGTGGGCGGTGACCGTCTTCGACCGACAAAACGGCGCGCCAGGCGGCGGCGACGGCATGGCCCTGGGCCGCACCGGCGAGTGCTGGGTTATTGTGCGGGCGCAGCAACTGTCGGGATGTGCCGAGCCGCGCCGGGATGCTAGCGCCGTCGTCCGGTGAGCAGTGCCCAATCGTCTCGTGTCGCCGCGGGCTCCATCGTGAAGTAGGGCGCATAGCCATCGGCGACCCGCGTCGCCTGATGCGCGAGCAGCCCGGAGAGACCGAGCGCGGCCGCCGGTGCCGCGAGCTGTGCCAGCGTCGGTGCCAGCTGCATGAGCGGGCCGGCGAGGATGTTGGCCACCACCACGTCGGCGGTGGTCGCCGGCACCTGCTCCGGGCGCGCGACGGTGAGGCGATCGAGCACGCCGTTGCCGATGGCGTTGTCGACGGTGGCATCCAGCGCCTGGGGGTCGTGGTCCACCGCCAGCGCCGATGCGGCGCCGAGCTTGAGGGCCGCGATGGCGAGGATGCCCGAGCCGCAGCCGTAGTCCAGCACCCGTTTTCCGGTCAAGCGCAGGCTATCCAGCCAGGTCAGGCAGAGCGCCGTGGTGGGGTGATGGCCGGTGCCGAACGCGAGTCCCGGATCCAGATCCAGCATCACGCCCGGCCAATCCGCCCCCTGCGCCTGCGGCGGTCGTTGTCCGCGCGGGCAGACCCACAGGCGTCGGCCGAAGCGGGTGGGCTCGAATGTATCCATCCACACCCGCTCCCAGGGGCGATCTTCGAGATTGGCAACGGTGGGTGGTGACAATGCGACCTCGGCGAGCGCCGCCGCGGCCGCCGCGGCCGCCGCCGCACCGGCATCGTCGTCTGCGAACAGTGCGGTGATGCGCAGTCGCCGCCACAACGGCTGGGTCGCGGGCGCCGGCTCCCAGATGCCGCCGGCGATGGGCTCGGCATGGGGATCTGCGGGCTCGTCGGCGGCATCGTCCAGGGTCACAGACAAGGCGCCGGCCTCTTCCAGCGTCGATTCTGTCTGCTCGGCGTGGTCGCGGGTGATGATGACGGTGAGTTGGAGCCAGGACATGGCAGCGCAGCGAGGGTTTGGGGATGAGACTTCGGGTGGCGGTGCTCTGGGGGCGGCGAATGCGGGGCTGCTGGGGCCCCGCTTCCCCTACAAGCCGAGCTTCTTCTCCAGGTAATGAATATTCGCGCCGCCCTGCTGAAAGGCCGAATCCTTCATGATTTGCCGGTGCAGCGGGATGTTGGTGTCGATGCCCTCGATGACGGTCTCGCGCAGGGCGTTGCACATGCGCGCCAGCGCAACCTCGCGATCCTCGCCGTGGGTGATGAGCTTGCCGATCATGGAATCGTAATAGGGCGGCACGACATAGCCCGCATAGATGTGTGTGTCGATGCGCACGCCCGGGCCGCCCGGGCCGTGGAACTCCTTGATCCGGCCTGGGCTGGGGCGGAATGTCTCCGGATGCTCCGCATTCAGTCGGCATTCGATGGCATGACCGCGCCACTCGATGTCGCTCTGGCGATAACGCAACCGCTGGCCGGAGGCCACCAGGATCTGCTCTTTGACCAGATCGACCCCGGTGATCATCTCGGTGACCGGGTGCTCCACCTGCACGCGGGTGTTCATCTCGATGAAGTAGAACTCGCCGTCCTGATACAGGAACTCGAAGGTGCCGAGGCCACGGTAGCCGATCTGCTCGCAGGCCTTTGCGCAACGCTCGCCGATGAAGGCGCGCTGCTCTTGGGTAATGCCGGGAGCCGGCGCCTCTTCGACCACCTTTTGATGGCGGCGCTGCATGGAGCAGTCGCGCTCGCCGAGATGGATGGCGTTGCCGTATTGGTCCGCCAGCACCTGAAACTCCACGTGACGCGGGTTCTCCAGATACTTTTCCATGTAGACGGTATCGTTGCCGAAGGCGGCGCTCGCTTCCGCCTGCGTCAGCGAAATGGCGTTCAGCAGCGTGGCGTCGGAATGCACCACGCGCATGCCGCGACCGCCGCCGCCGCCGGCGGCCTTGATGATGACCGGATAGCCGATCTCCCGCGCCAGCTCCAGGGTGTGCTTGTTGCTGCCGTCGATGGGCCCATCGGAGCCCGGCACACAGGGCACGCCGGTGTGCTTCATGGCCTTAATGGCAGAGACCTTGTCGCCCATGAGGCGGATGGTCTCGGGCTTGGGGCCGATGAACACGAAGCCCGAGCGCTCCACGCGCTCGGCGAAGTCCGCGTTCTCCGACAGGAAGCCGTAACCCGGATGGATGGCGACGGTGTCCGTGACCTCCGCGGCGCTGATGATGGAGGGAATATGCAGATAACTGTCCCGCGACGGCGCCGGGCCGATGCAGACGGACTCGTCGGCGAGCAGCACATGCTTCAGGTCGCGGTCCGCCTCGGAATGCACGGCGACGGTCTTGATGCCGAGCTCGCGGCAGGCGCGCTGGATGCGCAGCGCGATCTCGCCGCGGTTGGCGATGAGGATCTTCTCGATCATTCGATGACGAAGAGCGGCTGGTTGTACTCCACGGGCTGGCCGTTCTCCACCAGGATACGGCGTACGACACCGGCCTTCTCACACTCGATCTGGTTCAGGATCTTCATGGCCTCGATGATGCAGAGCGTGTCGCCGAGCTTGACATCCTGGCCTTCTTCGACGAACGCCCTGCTGCCCGGTGACGGCGCCCGATAGAAGGTGCCCACCATCGGCGAGCGCACCATGGCGCCCTCGTCCGCTTCCGGCTCTGTTTCGGACTCCGCGACGCCGGCGGTGGGTGCCGCCGGTACCGTGGCTGCGGGTGCGCCCGCGGCGGGTGCCTGCATCATGTAGTGCATGGGGGCGCTGCCGTGGCGGCTGATGCGCACGGACTCCTCGCCCTCGTGGATTTCGATCTCGGCGACATTGGATTCTTCGAGGAGCTCGATGAGCTTCTTGACCTTGCGGATGTCCATGATGTGGTTGTGCCGGCCCTCGGGGCTAGGTGTGGGTTGGGCGCGGGGGTGCCGAGCGCTGGTGCCTGTGGTGCGAGCGCCGTGCTCAGCAGGGGCGGGCGCCGAGTCGCCGCAGTGCTGCGCTGAGCGCGAGCTCGTAGCCGACGGCGCCGAGCCCGGTGATGGTGCCTTCGGCGATGTCCGAGAAGTACGAGTGCCGCCGAAAGGGCTCGCGCGCGTGGATGTTCGAGAGGTGCACTTCGATGAAGGGCAGCTGGACGGCGAGCAGGGCATCGCGCAGCGCGACGCTGGTGTGCGTAAAGCCCGCCGGATTCACCAGCGCAAAGGCGACGCCATCGGCGCCCCCCTGGTGCACCGCCTCGATGAGCACATGCTCGGCGTTGCTCTGCACCAGCCGCAAGCTATGCCCGGCGGCCTCGGCCTGTTGCGACAAGCGTGTGCCGATGTCCGCCAGGGTGTCGCGACCATACCGGGCGGGCTCCCGAGTGCCGAGCAGATTCAGGTTCGGACCGTTGAGACAAAGGATTTGGGCCATGGGCTGTGTGGATGACTGCTGAGGCCGGACCGGACACCGGTGGCGCCTGTTGTGGGCGTGGCGCTGGCGACGCCGGTTGTGCCGAGCGGGCACAGCCCGGGGCGAGCCGCCGCAGTCGTGGCCGTTGGCGCCCGCCCAGTGCCTCACGCGCGAGAGCGGTGCATAAAATTCAGCTTTACGTAGCTAACGGCGGCGATTGGACGCGCAAGTGATGCATCGACCATCAGCTACAATGTACGGCAAACTGCGCGGGATTACAAAGCCCAAATGCATTGGATTTCGATGCAGATGCCTACGGAATTGCGCTGATTCAGCCGGTTTCTCGGTTCAGTAAGGGCAAAATGTGGGTGTGCACCAGCTCTGCGGTGATCTCGCCGGTCTGGCTGAAGACGCGCCGCCCGAGGGGATCGAAGACGACCGTAAAGGGCAGCCCCCCGGTGCGATTGCCGAGCCGACGGGCGAGCGCCACCGTCGCCGTGTCACCGAGCAAAATCTGGTAGCTCACCTGGTGCTCGGTCAGGAAGCGCTCCACCGCTTGGCGGGCGTCGATGGCGATCCCCACCACCTGCAGCTCGCCGGGATCGACGCCACGCTGCAGCTGATCGAGCATCGGCATCTCCCGCAGACAGGGTTGGCACCAGCTGGCCCAGAAGTTGAGCACCACCACCTTCCCGGCCCAGGCGTTACTGGCCACCGTTTGCCCCGAGAGGTCGGGCAGGCGCAGTTCGGGCAGCGCGGCGATGCGGCCGCCGTCGCCATGGCGGCCGAGGTCGAGATCATGCTGCGCGAGCCAGCGCTCGCCGAACAGGGCGGCGCCGATGCTGAGCGTTCCGGCCAGCACCGTCACCACCAGCACCTTGGCCGGATTCATCGGGCGATCTCGTTGAGGTGGGCCGCGAACTCGTCCGCGGGCACGAAGCCCACCAGGCGGTAGCCGCGAAGCTCTTCGCCGCTGTCATCGAAGAAGAGCATCGCCGGCGGCCCCGGGATGCCGAAGCGCTCCTGCATCAAGGCCTTGTCCTCGGCGTCGTTGGCGGTGACATCCGCCTGCAGCACGACGAACTGATCGAGCGCGGCGATGACGTCCGGATCGGGGAAGGTATAGCGCTCCATCTCCTTGCAGGACACACACCAATCGGCGTAGAAGTCCAGCATCACGGGCTTGCCGGCGGCGCTGGCGGCGGCGATCTCCCGATCCAGATCGGCGCTGGTCTTGATGGGTGTGAAGGCCTTGTGCGCCGCCGCCTGGCCGCCGCCGGCGGCGACGATGCCGCGCAGCGGCTGGATGGTGTCGCGCCCACCGGCGGCGGCGCCGACGATCATCAGCACGCCGTAGACCAGCAGCGCCAGGCCCAGCGCCTTCCACAGCTTGGTCCAGCCGCCGGCCGCCTGGGTGATGGTAGTGAGCGCGCCCAGGTAGACGCCGGAGGCGATCAGCAACAGGCCCCAAAGCAGCATGGCGACCGCCGGCGGCAGCACCCGCTCCAGCAGCAAGACCGCAACCGCGAGCAGTAGCACGCCGAACACGGCCTTGACCGCGTCCATCCACATGCCGGCGCGCGGCAAGAGCTGACCGGCGGAGGTGCCGATGGCCAGCAGCGGCGCGCCCATGCCGAGGCCCAGACCCAGCAGGGCGAAGAAGCCCAGCACGGCATCGCCGGTCTTGCCGATGAAAATGAGCGCGCCCATCAGCGGCGGCGCCACGCAGGGCCCGACGATGAGCGCTGACAGCGCCCCCATGATGGCGGCGCCGGCGAGGGTGCCGCCCTCCTGCTTATTGCTCATCTCCGTGAGCTTGCTTTGCCAGCTGCTCGGCAACTGCAGCTCGTAGAAGCCGAACATAGACAACGCCAGCAGCACGAACACCGCGGCGAAGGCCGCCAGCACCCACACGTTTTGGAAGGTGGCCTGGAGATTGGCGCCGAAGAGTCCGGCGATGACGCCCACCACCGCGTAGGTCAGCGCCATGGCCAGCACATAGGCCAGCGACAGGAAGAAGGCCTTGCGGGTGGTGATGCTGTCACCCTGGCCGGCGATGATGCCGGACAGGATCGGGATCATCGGGAACACGCAGGGCGTGAAGGCCAGTAATAAGCCCAGGCCGAAGAAGATGGCCATGGCGCCGACGATGCCGGCATCGGCGAGACGGGCGGCGATCTGATCCTGCTCCGACACGCGCGCGGGCGCTGCGCCCGCCCCGGCGCCGGCCACCGCCGCCGGCTCCACGTCGGCCAGCGCCACGGTCTGCGCGGCCGCCGGCAGCGCCAGTGCGATGCGCTCGGTCACCGGCGGGTAGCAGATGCCCCGCTCGGCGCAGCCCTGATACTTGGCCACCAGCGTCACTTCGGTGGGCTCGGCGGCGCCGCGCCTGAGCGGCACCGCCAGGTCGACGGTGCCTTGATAGATGGCCACATCGCCGATGCTACCATCCGGCCGCACCGTGTCCGGCTTCACCTCCGCCGGCGGCAGCTCGTAGGCACCGATCTGCACGCCCTCGGCGTCCTCGAGGGCCAACGCGATTTTCTCCTCGTACAGATAGGTCCCGGGGGCGATATCCCAGGTGAGTGCGAGGCGGTCCGCCGCCGCCACGTCGGCCGTGAAGCGGAAAGCCTCTTCCACCGGCAGGATGTCGTCGCCGATGCCGAGCCCCATTGACTGCGCGCCGCCGCCGCCCGTGAGCGCCTGGGCCAGGCTTGGCGCCGGCGCCGGCGTGGATGCCGCGCGGGGGGCCGCCGGCGCCGCCATGGCTGCCGTGTCCGCCGCCGCCAGCGTCGGCAGCTCCAGCAGAATACGCTGCTTCTGCGGCGGGTAGCACAGACCGGCATCGGCGCAGCCTTGGGATTTGGCTTCGATGGCCACCAGATCGCCGGCCGCCGCGGTCCGTGCCACGGGCAGTCTGGCCTCGAGACGATCCCGGTAGATCTGCACCTCACCGAAGAACTCGTCCTGCTTGACCTTGGCCGCGGGTAGCTCCGGGCGGCCGAGGGTGATGCCGGGGCTTTCGCTGTCGAAGCGGAACTTGCTGCGGTACATGTAGTAGCCGGGCTCGATGTCCCAGCGGACGATGACGGCATCCGGCCCCGCCGCCTCCCCGGAAATGCGGAAGGCCTGATCCGGCTGCAGGAACTCGTCGGCGGCACCCAGGGCCAGCGATGGGACGAGCGCCAGCACTTGGCAGAACGCCACCAGGGCAAGCATCGGGCCGCTGCGGCCCGACCCGCGGCGGCGCAACGGGCGCTGCGGTTGGTTGAGACGCGCGCGGGCGCGCGCGATCAGGTGGTGGTAGTTGTGCATTGACGGACCCAATCGAGATAACTGTCGTGGCCGGCGGTGATGGGATGGGCGATCACCTCCGGCACGTCGTAGGGATGTAGCTCACAGAGCCGCTCGGTGAGCGCCGGCAGCCGTGCCGCCGTGGTCTTGATCATCAGCAATGCCTCGCTGTCGCGCTCGACCCGGCCCTGCCAGCGGTAGATGGACACGGCGCCGGGCAGCAGAGTGGCGCAGGCGGCGAGCCCCGCTTGGACCACTGCGCCGGCCAGAGATTCGGCGACGGCGGCATCTGGGCAGGTGCAAAAGACCACATGAACATCGGTGGGGTTGTTGTTCGACATGCGGGCGGGCTCCGCGATGGGGCGGCTGGGATGGGGCGGCTGGTGATAGGCGGGCGCATAGCCTAACGGAATTCGCGGGCTCGAGCCCCGGGGTTTGAATCGGCTTTTCCGGACAGACGTTACGGATATGACGCCGTTACCGCACCCCACGCTCGCCGTCGGCGCGGTTCGGCGGTGGGCGTCGTCGTCGCCACGCCCGGGCCGGGCGCGGCCGTCGCCGTGCGGCGGCCGGCGGCGCCCACCGCAGCACTGATCCCGAGACCGATATTCATGTGGCTTTTCCTTCTGCTTTTCGTTGGCGCTCCGCTGGTGGAGCTGTATTTCCTGATCCAGGTCGGCTCCTTCATCGGCGCCCTGCCCACCATCGCCTTGTCGGTGCTGACCGCCGTCATCGGCGGAGCCTTGGTGCGCATGCAGGGCCTCGGTGTGCTGCTTCGCGTGCGCCAGGCCATGGATCGGGGAGAGGCGCCGGCGCTGGAGCTGCTGGACGGCGCCGTGCTGCTGGTGACCGGCTTTTTGTTGTTACTGCCGGGCTTCCTCACCGACATCTTAGGCTTCCTGCTGCTGATTCCACCGTTACGCCGCGCCCTGATCCTGCGTTACGTACGCGTCGACACCCTCGGCCCCAGCCGCGATGACGATGACCTCGGCGCTGGCGATCGACCCCGCATCATCGACGCCGACTGGCGCCGCGAGGATTGAGCCTCGTCGCGCCGCCGCCAAGCCCCTCCAACGGCGATCGTCGTGCGCGTTGCACACACGCGCACCGCCGATGGCGCATCGCCAAGAGCCCTGCCCGTGGCGCGTCGCACGCTGGCCATGCGTCTGGCGCATCCCGGGGAGAGGCGAGGGCGCACTGCCGGTGCTACCCGCTCGTCTTGTGGCAAACCGCACTTGACACCAAAAGCGCGCGCCCTATGATTAGCAGCCGCTACCGCTGAGTGCTAACACAGCCGGGATGCCTGCTCCAGTGCCCGCCGACGGGCCCATGCGGGCCACCGGCATCCGGCATCTCAACATCCGTAACCCACCCAGAAGCTGAGGGGAAAGCAAGTATGAACATTCGTCCGCTGCACGATCGCGTCGTCGTCCGTCGTATGGAGGAAGAGCGCACCTCCGCCGGCGGCATCGTCATTCCGGACTCCGCCACCGAGAAGCCCATCCAGGGCGAGATCATCGCCGTTGGCAACGGCAAGCCCATGGACAACGGCGACACCCGCTCGCTGGACGTCAAGGTCGGCGACCGCGTGCTGTTCGGCAAGTACTCCGGCACCGAGGTGAAGCTCGACGGCGACGAATTCCTCGTCATGCGCGAGGACGACATCATGGGCGTGATCGAGTCCTGATCCCGACCGTCCGCAGCTGAAGCATCCACTCTCTGAATAACGAGGTAAGCAACCCATGAGTGCGAAAGAAGTCCGCTTTTCCACCGACGCCCGTAACCGCATGATGGACGGCGTCAACGTCCTGGCCAACGCGGTGAAGGTCACCCTCGGTCCGAAGGGCCGTAACGTGGTGCTCGAGAAGTCCTTCGGCGCCCCGACCGTGACCAAAGACGGCGTCTCCGTGGCCAAAGAGATCGAGCTGTCCGACAAGTTCGAGAACATGGGCGCGCAGATGGTCAAAGAGGTCGCCTCCCAGACCTCCGATGTCGCCGGTGACGGCACCACCACCGCCACCGTGCTGGCCCAGGCCATGGTCCGCGAAGGCCTCAAGGCCGTCGCCGCTGGCATGAACCCCATGGACCTCAAGCGCGGCATGGACAAGGCCGTCGAAGCCGCCGTCAGCGAGCTGGCCAGCCTGTCCAAGCCCTGCTCCGACAACAAAGAAATCGCCCAGGTGGGCACCATCTCCGCCAACAGCGATGAGTCCATCGGCGAGATCATCGCCGAGGCCATGGAGAAGGTGGGCAAGGAAGGTGTCATCACCGTCGAAGAAGGCAAGAGCCTGCACAACGAGCTGGACGTCGTCGAGGGCATGCAGTTCGACCGCGGCTACCTCTCGCCCTACTTCATCAACAACCAGCAGAGCCAGACCGCCGAGCTGGAGGACCCCTTCATCCTCTTGCACGACAAAAAGATCTCCAACATCCGCGATCTGCTGCCCGTGCTGGAGGCCGTCGCCAAGGCCGGACGTCCGCTGATGATCGTCGCCGAAGACATCGAAGGCGAGGCCCTGGCCACCCTGGTGGTCAACTCCATCCGCGGCATCATCAAGGTCAGCGCCGTCAAGGCCCCGGGCTTCGGCGATCGTCGTAAGGCGATGCTGCAGGACATCGCCATCCTCACCGGCGGCACCGTCATCAGCGAAGAAGTCGGCCTGACGCTGGAGAAGGCCACGCTGAACGAGCTCGGCTCCGCCAAGAAGGTGCAGATCAGCAAGGAAGAGACCACCATCATCGACGGTGCCGGTCAGGACGACGAGATCAAGGGCCGCTGCGAGCAGATCCGCGCCCAGATCGAAGACACCACCTCCGACTACGACCGCGAGAAGCTGCAGGAGCGCCTGGCCAAGCTCGCCGGCGGTGTCGCCGTCATCAAGGTGGGTGCCGCGACTGAAGTGGAGATGAAAGAGAAGAAGGCCCGCGTCGAGGACGCCCTGCACGCCACCCGCGCGGCGGTGGAAGAGGGCATCGTGCCCGGCGGCGGTGTCGCCCTGGTGCGTGCGCTCACCAAGATCCGCGGCACCATCCACGGCGCCAACAAGGAACAGGACGTGGGTGTCAGCATCGCCCTGCGCGCCATGGAAGAGCCCCTGCGTCAGATCGTCACCAACGCCGGTGCCGAGGCCAGCGTGGTGCTGCACAAGGTCGCCGACGGCGAGGGCAACTTCGGCTACAACGCCAGCAACGGCGAGTACGGCGATCTGGTGGCGATGGGCATCCTCGACCCGACCAAGGTCAGCCGCACGGCGCTGCAAAACGCCGCTTCCGTGGCCGGACTGATGATCACCACCGAGGCCATGGTGGCCGAAGAGCCCAAGGAAGAGGCGCCGATGCCCGCCGGCGGCGGCGGCATGGGCGACATGGGCGGCATGGGCATGATGTAACAGCAAAGTTGCCTTGCCCGACGGCGGCAACGCCGTCATGCCCGCCATGGATGGCGACCAAAAGCCCCGCTCGAGCGGGGCTTTTGCGTCTCTGGCGTTGGCGCCGCCCGACGCTGCCCCGACCGTCCCTGCGGACGCGGACCCAGGTGACCGGGTGCCGCGGTGACGGGCGTCGCCACAGACCGGCGGGCGGACCGCCGGGCGCTAGACGGGCAGGGGCCGCATGGGCCAACGCGGGTGGCAGCGTGCGGTGCGGCTGACATGATCGCGGCCAACGTACGGCGTTGCCCGACATCCCGACCGCAAAGCTCCATAAGAACGTGCCATACTTTGAGACCATTACGCCGTAGAAACAGACGGCTGGCGAGAAGACCTCAGATGAGACCGCAAACCAAGGCACGCCGCTGCGTCATCGCGACCATCATGGCCTGTGCACTGCTCGCAGGCATGGCGCCGGTGCTCGCAGGGCCGGACATCCGCTCGGCGGTGGCGCTGATCATCGACCACAACGGCAACCGGCTCTACAGCCGTAACCCGCAAGAGGTCCGGCCCATCGCCAGCATCACCAAGCTCATGACGGCCATGGTGGTGCTCGACGCCGCGGTGCCCCTCGACGACCCCGTCACCATCACCGAGCAGGACCGCGACCGCCTGCGCTGGAGCCGCTCGCGGCTCTACACCGACGAGGCGACGCTGACGCGACGCGACATGCTGCGTGTCTCGCTCATGTCCTCCGACAACCGCGCCGCCCATGCGCTGGGCCGCACCACCTTCGCCGGCGGCACCGACGCCTTCGTCGCGGCCATGAACGCCAAGGCGCAAGCACTCGGCATGCGCGACAGCCACTTCGCCGACGCCTCGGGCCTCAACGCCGGCAACACCTCCACCGCCGAGGACCTGGTGCGACTCATCCACGCCGCCGCGCAGTACCCACTCATCCGCGACATCACCTCCACGGGCGCATTCACCGCCCACCCCTACACCGAAACCAAACGCGGACCGCTCCAGTATCGCAACACCAACCCGCTGGTGCGCGACAACCGCTGGACCGTGGAGCTGAGCAAGACCGGCTATATCCACAAAGCCGGTCGCTGCCTGGTGATGCAGGCCGTGGTCGCCGACCGGCGG
>AACY020307346.1_pt1 | contig 14871 bp, 9 predicted proteins | sample 267378 | NCBI WGS metagenome assembly AACY02 (sample SAMN02954345, study PRJNA13694) | marine metagenome | biome: aquatic; feature: ocean; material: water; isolation source: isolated as part of a large dataset composed predominantly from surface... | reverse complement strand
CCCGCAGCAGGCCGTCTCGCACGCCCCGGCTGTGGACCACGAGCGAGTTGATGCGAAACCGCTTCATCATCGCATCGATGATGGCCACCCCTGCGACAATGATGTCGGCGCGGTCGGGCGTCATTCCAGCGAGCGACCGCCGGCTGCGGACAGGCATTTTTCGCAGCCGATCCAGGAGGTGCCGGATATCTGCGTGCGAGGCCCGAAAGCCCGCCACCTGCTTGTCGCTTCCTTTACGCGAAGCCATCAGCAGATCCGCCACCGTGGTGAATGTGCCACCGCAGCCGACCATGAAGTGCGCCGCGAACAGCGGCTTGCTGGTCTTCCGCTTGAGGCAGTTGGTGATCTCCTTCTCCATCCGCACGAAGGCCTCACCAGCATCTGCCTCAGTGGTGGGAAACTGCTCAGTCAGCCGCACCGCTCCCAGCGGCGTGGAGTAGATCTCTTCGATCATCTCGCCGGTGGCAAACACGATTTCAGTGCTGCCACCGCCAATGTCGGCCACGAGGACGTTCTTATCGGAGAGGTCAAACGCGTGCTGAACGCTGGAAAACGCGTAGCGGCCTTCCTGTTCGCCGGAGATCACCTCCACCTCCAGGCCAACCTCATCACGGATGCGGCGGCAGAAGTCGGGGCCGTTGCCCGCTTCCCGAATCGCACAGGTGGCAATCACCCGCAGGCTCTCGGCCTGAAATCCAGCGGCAATTTTCTTGAATGTGTCGAGCGCCGTGAGTGTCTGCTCCATCGACTCGTCATCGAGGTTGCCGTCGAGACCAACAGAACGGCCGAGCCGCGTTGGCTCGCGTTCTTCATCGAGGATGCGATAGTTGCCGCCGCGGACCGCCTCCGCCACGATTAGGCGGACGCTGTTTGACCCGATGTCGATCGCCGCGAGGCGACCAGAAAGGTCGGCAGAGAGAAACCGCTGCTGATTTGAATCATTGCCCACGACAGGTCCCGCTACGGTGGTGGCCACCAGACAGCCATGATAGCCTCCGCCGTCGGCGATCAAGTTTGCCGTATCCTTTCGGAACCCGCCGCTTTTTCTGCCCAGCAATGCCGCCACGCCCACCTGACGACCTCCCTCATCCCATCGTTTACAAGCGATCGGCCGACACGACAGCCTGCCTGCAGCCCTCGAGCGATGCCGAAGGACGCCGTGGTGAGGAGAAGGCGATGCCCCGCCGCGTGGTGGCGGTGGGCAACTTTGACGGCGTTCACATTGGCCACGCGGCCATTGTGGCCGAGCTCCGCACCATGGCCTCACGGCTCTCGGCGGAGGCAGCCGTGCTCACCTTTGATCCACACCCCGCGACCCTCGTTCGGCCGGAGGCAGCGCCCGTGCCGCTCTCCACTGCGGGCCGGCGGGCAGAGCTGCTGCTCAACCTGGGCGTCGACAGCGTCTTTGTGCAGCCGATGGTGCAGCCGCTGGTGGAACTCTCGGCAGCTGCTTTTTTTGATCTGGTGCTCTGCCAGAGGATGGGAGCCGTGGGGCTCGTGGAAGGTGTCGACTTTCGCTTCGGCCGCGGACGCGAGGGTGATATGGCCATGCTCGCCCGCCTCTGCAAGGCCGGGGGGCTCGCCTGCGATGTGGTGGAGCCGGTCCGCGGCGGAGATGCAACTGTTTCCAGCTCCCGGGTCCGCAGCCTGATTGCCGCCGGTGAGGTTGGCCTCGCGGCGTCGCTGCTCACGGCTCCCTACCGCATCAGCGGCCGCGTGGTGGAAGGTGCCAAACGGGGCCGCACCCTCGGCTTCCCCACCGCCAACCTCGACTCGATCACCACACTGCTTCCCGCTCCGGGTGTCTACGCGGCCAACGTTGTTGTCGACAGCGGCCAGGACTCGCCCCCGACTCGCGGTGTGCGGCAGGCCGCGGCCGTGCACGTTGGCGCCAACGTCTCGTTTGGCGAGACCACACTCTCCGTGGAAGTCCACCTGATCGGCTTCACGGGCGACCTCTACGGCCGCACCCTGCACGTTGACTTCCAGGAACGGCTGCGGGACACTCACCGATTCGACTCAAGGGAGGCCCTCGTCTCCCAGCTCGAGGCGGATGTGCGGCAGGCCGCAGAAGTCTGTTCCACGCCTCCTCGTTCTTTCCCCGCCTCTGCCCCCTCGCCCCCACATTTTCATGCGTCTTGACTGGGCCAGCCTTCTCGATCTTCTCCGCAGCACGCAGCGGTTTGTGCTCACCAGCCACATCCGCCCCGACTGCGATGCCCTCGGCAGCGAACTCGGCCTGGCCGCCGGCCTGGAAGCCCTCTCAAAGATCGATGGTGTTGAGCGGCATGTCCGCATCGTCAATGCCCAGGCCACACCAGCCTCGCTGGCCTGCCTGGATCCCACGCGGCGGATCGAGTCGCTGGAGCAGGGCGTGACCGCCGCCGATCTCGATGATCGCGAGATGCTGATCGTGCTCGACACCAGCGCGATCGCTCAGCTCGGCGAGATGGCCACGGTCGCTGCCGGCATGCGGGAGCGGGTGCTGGTCATCGACCACCATGTCAGCGAAGACGACATCTCAGACCGCTGGTTTAAAGACACGGCCGCTGAGGCGACCACCCGAATCGTCTCGGAGATCCTGATGCGGCTGCGGGTGCCGTTGACTCCCGAGATCAGCACGCCTCTGTTCGCCGGTCTGGCCACCGACACCGGCTGGTTCCGCTTCCCCAACGCGACCGCCGAAACCTTTCGCGTGGCTTCGCGGCTGCTCGATGGTGGAGCTAGCCCCACGCAGATCTACAAGGATCTCTTCGAACAGGAGACGCTCGCTCGTCTGCATCTGGTCGGCCGCACGCTCGCCGGCGCGGTAGCCAGCCATGACGGCAACGTGATCGTCAGCTCGGTCACGCAAGACGACTTCAAGGCGACCGGCGCCATCCGCAGCGATACCGAGGACCTCGTCAACCAGACCCTCACCGTCAAGGGCACCCAGCTGGCCGCCATCGCCATCGAGCAGGCCGACGGCACCGTCAAAGCGAGCTTCCGCAGTCGCTGTGCTATCGACTGCAGCAGCCTCGCGGGCACCTTCGGCGGCGGTGGCCACAAGGCAGCTGCCGGCGCTACACTGCAGGGCCCCTTTGAGACCGCCTTTGCTGCGGTCCAAACGGCCGTCGACGAGGCCTGGACCAGTTATGCCGCCTCCGGGGCGGCGTCGTAGCCGAGCGATCTGGACGTCATTGAGACCGCGTATTCGAGAGCCACACGCAACAGAGAGGATGCCATGGCAAACCCTGCTCCTGTGCCCCCACCGGCGGACGCGCGACGTTCGTTTCTTGCCAAAGTCATGGCAATGGTGGGCGGAGGCCTGGCCACGCTGACCCCCGTGGCCGCCGGCGTGTGGATGACGCTCGACCCGCTCCGCCGCAAGTCGTCAGCCGCGACATTCCTGCCAATCACGGATGCCTCGAGTGTTCCCGACGATGGCCTGCCTCGGCAGTTTCCTGTGATCGCCGACCGCACGGATGCCTGGACCGGCTTTGCCGCTGAACCGATCGGGGCGGTCTACCTGCGGCGGGAAGCAGGCTCCGACACCGTGGAGGCCTTCTCGGCCACCTGCCCACACGCCGGCTGCTTCATCGAACTCGACAAGCGGGATCGATGCTTCCGCTGCCCCTGCCACAACAGCGCCTTCACGCTGGATGGCGGCATTGTGGCGCCGAGCCCGAGCCCGCGAACGATGGACACGCTGGAGTGTGAGGTCCGCGACGGACGTGTGGTGGTGAAATGGGAAAACTACTATTCAGGCATTGCTGAAAAGGTGGCCCGGCCATGAGTGACGCAGCCAATCCTCGCCCCCGGCGTGGCCCGCTGGCCAAGCTGGCTGACTTCTTTGACGATCGCACCGGCTATCGCGCGGTGGTCCACGAGGCGCTCTACGAGCGGGTGCCTGGTGGGGCCCGCTGGCGCTACGTGTGGGGCAGCACGCTGGTGTTCGCCTTCGTCACACAGCTGATCACGGGGCTTGTGCTCTGGTCGAGCTACTCCGCCAGCGCCCAGACCGCGTGGGAAAGCGTCTACTTCATCCAGCACGAGATGACCGGTGGCTGGCTCGTCCGCGGCATCCACCACTTCATGGCCCAGGCAATGGTGGTGCTGCTGGCACTGCACCTGATGCAGGTGGTGATTGATGGGGCCTACCGAGCGCCGCGGGAGGTGAACTTCTGGCTGGGCCTGATCCTGATGAAACTCGTGCTGGGAATGGCCCTGACCGGCTATCTGCTCCCCTGGGATCAGAAGGGCTACTGGGCCACCCGCGTGGCCACCAACCTCGCCGGGCTCGTGCCGCTGATCGGCCCCTCGCTGCAGCAGCTGGTAGTGGGCGGCCCGGACTACGGCCACCACACCCTGACTCGCTTCTTTGCCCTGCACGCCGGCTTCCTGCCAGGCACGCTGATCGCGTTTCTCGTGGTGCATCTGACGCTGTTTCGCAAGCATGGCCTCTGCGCCAAGCAGCCGATCACCAAGCCCGACTGCATGTTCTGGCCAGACCAGGTGCTCAAAGATGTGGTCGCCATGCTGGCGGTGCTGGCGGTCGTGCTGGGGGTGATCCTCCTGCCGGCGGTGCGGGCGATGGTCGAAGGCAGGCCGATCGTTCCAGGCGAACTGGGAGCCGAACTGGGCGCTCCGGCCGATCCGTCGCAGCCCTATGCCGCTGCCCGCCCGGAGTGGTACTTCCTCTTCCTGTTTCAGTTCCTCAAAGTCTTTGAAGGCTGGGGCGCTGATGGTGAGTTTCTCGGCGCGATCGTGGTGCCGGGCGTGCTGCTCGGCGTGATGTTTCTGATGCCGCTGGTCGGCCGCTGGAAGCTCGGCCACCGCTTCAACGTGCTCTTCACTGTGGCGATTCTGGTCGGAGCCGGGCTGCTCACTGCGATGGCCCTGCGGGAAGACTACGCCGCAGCCTGGGCCGACCGCGAAGCCTTTGCCGACGTTGAGCAGCTAATCGAAGAGACCGAAAACGATCCTGACAAGATCGCGGCAGCGCTGGGCAATGACGAGGCCCGCATTGAAGCGTTTCGGTCCCGGGCCCATGAGCTGGAGGCCATTCGCCGCTCGGAGGCGTTTTTCGTGGCCGTGGAGCAGGCCGAGGCCGACGCCCACCGGGCAGTGGAGCTTGCCGGGCGGCCTGAGCGGATCCCGCCAGGCGGTGCCCTGGAACTCATCCGCACCGACCCGCTCTCGCAAGGCCCCAAGCTGTTTGCCCAACACTGCGGCAGCTGCCACGCCCACATCGACCCTGAGGCGGCGGAAGCGGAGGCCGTGCTGGCCGCCTCTTCGGCAGCCAACCTGCACGGCTTCGGCTCCGTGGCGTGGGCTCGCGGCCTCCTCGATCCTGAGCAGGTGGCTGGGCCTGCCTACTTCGGCAACACCGCCCATGCCGAAGGCGACATGGTCTCCTATGTCACCGACGACATGACCGACCGCGACACCTGGAGCGAACCGCAGATCGAGGCCGTGGCCGTGGCCCTGGCGGCGGAGGCGGCCGTGCATGGTGATGCCCCACTCGACCCGGCGGTGGTCGAGCAGGGCAGGGCGTTGCTGGCCGACGAGGAACGGTGCGGCGGCTGCCACCATGCCGGTGACAACGAGACTGAGAACGGCTACGCCCCCGACCTGGCCGGCTGGGCCAATCGCGAGTGGCTCGTCGGCATCATCACCGACCCCAACCATGAGCGGTTTTACCCAGACACCAACGACCGCATGCCGAGCTTTGGGGTCGCCGAGGAGGGCGGTGTGCCCGCGCTCTCGGAAGAGCAGATCGGCCTGCTCGCCGACTGGCTGCGTGGCGAGTGGTATCGCAGCGAGTGATCACTCCATGCCGCCGAGCACCGTGGCCCGGGCCACCCGGCCAACACCGAGCATGTAGGCCGCCGTCCGCAACGACACCTGACGGGACTGCGAGAGCTGCCAGACCTGCTCGAAGGCTTCGCTGAGAATGCGATCGAGTTCTTGCCGCACCCGGTCGATGCCCCAGCGGTAGTGCTGCCGGTTTTGCACCCACTCAAACCAGCTGACGGTGACGCCGCCGGCATTGGCGAGAATATCGGGGAGCACGGGAATCCCTCGCTCCGCCAGCACCGCATCGGCTGCAGGCTCCACCGGCTCATTGGCGGCCTCAATGATCGCTCGGGCACGCACCGCATCGACATTGGCCGCGGTGAGCACCCCGCCCAGCGCTGCCGGGATCAGCACATCGACATCGAGTGCCAGCAGGTCGTCGTTGGAGATCCCTTCGGCGTTGGGAAAGCCGGCCACCCGGCCCTCGTTGCCGTGCGCGTATCGGGAGAGCTCCTGCACATCGATCCCCTCGGACCGATAGAGAGCTCCGGAGGCATCGCTGATCGCCACCACCCGACACTCCGCTTGCTTGAGAAACTTCGCAGCATGCGAGCCGACGTTGCCAAAGCCCTGCAGGGCTACGGTGGTGCCGGGCACCCGCATGCCGAGCCTGCTGAGCAGTTTGAGCGTGAGGATCCCGACGCCCCGGCCCGTCGCTTCTTCGCGGCCCGCGATCCCGTGATACTCCACCGGCTTGCCGGTCACACATGCCGGGGCGAAGCCGTGGTAGTGGCTGTATTGGCTCATAAACCAGGCCATCTCGATCGAGCTGGTGCCCATGTCGGGCGCGGGAATGTCGCGATCAGGACCGACCAGCTCGTGGATCACATCGACGAAGCGGCGGGTGATCCGCTCGAGCTCGCGACTGCTATGGCCACGGGGATCGATCGAGATGCCTCCCTTCGCCCCACCGTAGGGGATATCGACCACGGCAGTCTTCCACGTCATCAGGGAAGCGAGGGCCCGCACTTCATCCAGATCGACCTGGTGGTGATACCGCAGCCCACCTTTCATCGGCCCGCGAGCGTCGTTGTGCTGCACCCGATAACCGATGAAACTGGCAATCTCGCCGCTGTCGAGTTCCACCGGAATCTGAACCTGCACCTCCCGCTTCGCCGTCAGCAGCAGCCTTCGCATGCTCTCAGACAGGTCGAGCTCGTTGGCGGCCCGCTCAAAGTAGAAACTGGTGGCTTCTATGCTCCGCATCGATCGTTCTCGGGCTCTGCGAGGTGCGTGTGATGGCCCTCTCCGAAGAAAGCCGTGCGGGCAGCGTATCGACCCAGCGACTGCCGCCACAACAGGATCCGCGGTTCGCCGAAACCAGCGAGTCGCGGATACAGTAGGCAGGGGAGAAAGGATCGTATGGCGGAGCCTGTGTCACGGAAGGATTTTTGGCGACTGCTCGCAGAGAGCCGGCTGCTCACGGCCGAGGCTCTGGCGGCAGCCCGCGAGGCTTGTGAGGGGAACGCTGCGGATGCTGTGGCGATCGCGACCCGACTCGGCAGCCAGGGCCAGCTGACCGGCTGGCAGGCTCGCCAGCTGCTGCGAGGCCGCAGCGGTCCCTTTTTCCTCGGTGACTATCGGCTGCTGGAGCAGCTCAAGACTCCCTACCGGGGCCGGCGGTTTGCTGCTCGGCATGAAACGACCGGCCACGACGTCTCCCTTGTGGTCCTCGACAACGACGCCTGCGACACCCCCGCGACCTGGGAGTCGATCGTGCGGGCCACGCAGCTGGCCAGGTCTGTCGGTGATCCCGTGGTGTCCCAAACCTGGTCGCTTGAGCAGGTGGGCCGCCGCCGGCTGGTGGTCTGCGAGTCGATTCCAGGCGATCCCCTGAGCGAACGATTTGCCGCAGTTGGCTCCCGGCCCTTGGGCGAGACCGGCCGGATCGTCTTCGCGGTGGCCCGAGGGCTCGCGGAGCTGCATCGCCTGGGGATCGTGCATGGCAGCCTCTCGCTGCACACGATCGTCGAGGCGATGCCCTCAGCCGACGCCGCCGAAACTCCCCCAGTGCGGCTGCTGCAGTTTCCGCTGGCGGGAGACCCGCATGTGCATCCGCCGCGATTGCCGCTGGAGGATTCCCATCAACTGGAAGCCATGGGGCAGCGGATCTGCTTTGTCGCTCCCGAACTGGCCACGCCGGCCGCTCCAGCAACGGCCACCAGCGATGTCTACTCGCTCGGCTGTATCTTGGCTGCGCTGCTGACCGGCAGCTTTCCCAACTGGGACGGAACCGTCAGCGGCACGCTCGCTCGGACCCGGCAGTCGGGCCTGCAGCCACTCCCGGCCGGAAGCGTGCCCCCGGAAGTGGCTGCGGCCATCGACTACATGACCGCAGCCGATCCGCTCGAGCGGTACGCCTCGGCAGTGGAGGCCGCGGCAGCAGTGGCGGCCTGCTTCGGCCTCCCCGAGTTTCCCCTCGAGCCGCCGTCGACGGCCCCAACAGCAGGTGACACCTCAGCAGCGGCCACCGTCGCCATCGCCGCAGACCGCACCACGGCCACCACCGCCACCCGCCGCCGTCGCCGCACAGCAGCCGCCCGCTCACGACGCTGGCAGACGGCCGCCCTCGGGCTCGTTGCCCTCGCGCTGGCTGTTGGCGGCGGCACCGGAATCTGGATGGCCCTCGCCCCGGGGACGGAAGAAAAGGTCGTGGAGGCCACGCCTTCGGCACCGGATGGTCTCGCAGATGTCGTCGAGCCACCAGAGACCGGCGGCCCCTCAGGCCTGCGACAGCAGATCGTCGACAACACCTCGCTCCCCTGGGCCTCCCCGACAAACGGGAGCCCTCCGTCGCTGGAGTTTCTGCCGCAGGGAAGCCAGCTGATGCTGCTGGCCCGCCCCGCAGACCTGATGGCAACGGCAGAAGGCCGGCGATTCATCTATGCCCTCGGTCCCCAGGTCGAGGCCCTGCTCGCGGAGATGGAGCGGCTCTGCGGCGTGCCGGCACGCGAGCTGGCAGAGCTGCGGATCGGCTGGGGAACCACCGCAGCCGGTGAGCCAACCGTGGGCCTCGTGCTGATTGCCGACGAGCCTTTCGACGCCGCAGCGGGGGCCACCTGGGCCAGCGGCACGTCTCGTGAGCTGGCGGGCGAGACGCTCTACGAAACGCCCGGCATCAGCAGCTGGAGGCCAGCCGCAGCGGATGGCCGCGTGCTGGTGGTGGGGCCCACACCCGCGGTTGAAGAAAGCGTGGCGACAGATGGCCTGCCGCTGATCGCTCCCGACGTCGAGCGGCTGCTTGCGGCACTCGATCGGGAGCGGCAGCTGACACTGATTGGCTCACCGAGCTTCTTGCGAAACGATGGTCAGCTCTTTCTTTCCGAGCAGCTCAAGGCCCCGGCAGCAGCGATCGCCGAACTGCTCGGCGAACGCACGACAGTCGCAGCGGCCTCGCTGTTTCTCGGCGAGACCTGCTATGTCGAGATCGATGCGGTTCCGGTCACAGCCGAGCCCCCCAGGCGGCTGGTCGACGAGATGGCCGATCGGCTCGGTGGCCTGGCCGACGCGGTTGAGCGGCGCTGCCTCGACCTGGCTGGCGGTGTCTATGGAGGACGGCTGATCGGTCGCCTGCCCGGCATGCTCCGCGTGGTGGCGGCCGAACTGCGATGGGGTGTGGAAGACGGGCTCGCTGTGCTCAATGTGCACCTGCCACAGGAGGCCGCCCATAATCTCGCCCTCGCCAGCGAGCTTGCCCTGGCGCAAAAACCGGGGGCCGCGGCCGTGGCCGTGGCAGTCGCTCCCTCCGCGCCGCCAAAGCCCCAGTCGATTGAGGAGAAGCTCGCCGCCTCGGTGAGCCTCGTGTTTGCGAAAGACACGCTGGAGAAGTCGATCGAAATGCTCGCCCTCGAAAGCAACATCCCGATGGAGATTCTTGGTGCAGACCTCCAGTTGGAGGGGATCACCAAAAACCAGTCCTTTGGCCTCGAACAAGAACAGCAGCCCGTCGATGCCATCCTGCGAACGATTCTCGCCAAGGCCAACCCCGACGGAAAGCTGGTCTATGTGATCCGTGGCGAGGGCGGCGAAGCATCGCTGGTGATCACGACGCGGGCCGCCGCCGCGAAGCGTGGCGAAACGCTACCCGCGGGCTTTGAGCAGCCGTGAGCAGTGGCGGGGCCGCAGCCTACTGCAGCAGCAGTATCCCAATGCCCATGTAGATCAGGATGCCAACAACATCCACGATCGCCGACACGAAAGGGTTGCTCATCAACGCGGGGTCGAGGCCGATTGAGCGGAACACCAGCGGCAGCACCGAGCCGACGAGCGTGCCCATCATCACCACCCCCAGGATCGTGACCGGGATGACCAGGGCATCCACCAGACTCGGCGCATAGAACGACGCCAGCACATAGCCCGGCACCGCCAGCAGAAGGCCAAGCAGGAGGCCGAGCACCACCTCCCGCCGCAGAATCCGCGGCCAATCGGAGAGCGTGCAGTCGCCGGTGGAGAGCGCGGTGATGACCAGCGTCGCCGACTGGTTGCCGGAGTTGCCACCGCTGGCAACGACCAGTGGGATGAAGGCAATCAGCCAGGCGTGTTGGATCGGGGCCCGGGCAAGCAGCATGGCGGTGATCGCCCCGGTGGCAAACAGAATCGTCAGCCAGACGCCCCGCTTCCAGGTCATCGAGGTCACGGCGGCGTCGAGGTAGCCCTCCCCCAGCGGCGCGATGGCCGCGATCATGTGCGCGTCGTCAGTCGCGTCTTCCCGCAGGGCATCCAGCACGTCGTCGTGTGTCACGATGCCCACCAGGCGGTTCTCATCGTCAACCACCGGAATGGCGAGAAAGTCGAAGCGAGCGAGTTTCTGCACCACCTGTTCCCGCGATTCGTCAAGCCGCACGCGGATTGGCTCAGACTCCATCAGGTCGCGGACAAGCGCCGTCGGCCGGGCGAGGATCAGGTCCCGCAGCGATACAAAACCCACCAGATGCCGCTCGGCATCCAGCACGTAGATGTAGTAGATCGATTCGCTGTCAGGAGCCTGGGCGCGGAGCCGCGAGATGGCCTCCCCCGCCGAAATGCCCGCCGGCAGCGAGGCATACTCCGTGGTCATCAGGGCTCCCGCCGAATCCTCGGGGCAGGAGAGAAGCATCCGAATGCTCTGCCGCTCGGCCTTGGCCACAAAAGGCAGAATCTCCTCGACGAGCTCTTCATCGAGTTCTCGCAAGACGTCGTCGCGGTTGTCCGACGCCATCGACTCCAGCAGCTGGCCCGCCTTCGGCCGATCCGCGGTTTCCAGCAAGGCCACCTGCTCGGGCATCGAGTAGTACGGAAAGATTTCCGCCTGGCGGTCAACCGGAACCGAGTCGAGGAGGGCCCAGACTTCCGCCGGATCCAGCCCCTCGGAAAACTCTGCCACCGTGGCCGGGTGGAGTTCTTCCGCCACCTCGCGGAGCCCCTGCACGTCACCATCGGTGATCATGCTGCGGAGTTCGGGAAGTAGGATGGGATTGGCGGTGGTCATGGCAGGAGTTCTACCCCGGAAGGCCATTTTTTCCACCTCCAGCCGCCGGGCCCGGAGTGGTGACTTCGTTGTCGACCGCAGGCAGCAGCGCTAGACTCCCCTGAGACTCTCGGGCAAGAGGCGCCACGCTCACCAATCACCATCGTACGCGGAGATTCATGCAAAGGATCGCTGGAGTGAAACACCAGACTCGCCAGTCTTTGGCGGCTCCTCAGGGGCGACATGGTCTCGCCGTGCTGTGCGTCGTGCTGGGCATGCTCTGCCCGGCGACTGAGGCGGTCGCGAAAGAACGCCTGCCTGCGGGGGAGCACGCCGCGAGAGGCTTACAGTTGCTGCGGACAAAGCCCTACCTCCCTGCAGACCTCGACCAGGAGATCTTTGATGCGTTGCCGAGTGTCTGGGAAGAGCCGTTGCGGACGCAGGCTGCGAACGCCAGCCCCGCTGAGCGGCGGCAGATGGCATTTGAGCGGTATGGGCTGACGCCGTCGCCGGAAGATCTTGCTCGGCCGCTGCAGTATGTCGTCGCGGAAAACGGCTCCTGGACGATGAGCTGCCTGGCCTGCCATCAGGGGCAGGTGGCCGGCCAAGCGATCCCCGGCGTGCCCAACTCGTCGTATGCGTTGGAGACACTCACCGAAGACGTTCGGCTGGTGAAACTCCGGCAGGGGAAACCGCTGGGCCACATGGACATTGGCTCGCTGCTGCTGCCGCTGGGCACCACTGCCGGCACGACCAATGCCGTGGTGTTTGGGATGGCCCTGATGCACCACCGCGATCGTGATCTCAACATCCTCTCCAAGCCTCCGCGGCTCGACATGCCACACCACGACATGGATGCCCCTGCCTGGTGGCATGTAAAGAAAAAAAAGCGGATCTACGCCGACGGCTTCGCTCCGGCTGGCCACCGCATGCTGATGCAGTTTCTCCTGGTCAAAGAAAACGGCCCCGAAAAGTTTCGTGAATGGGAAGACGACTTCCGCCAGATCGAAGCCTGGATCGAGTCCCTCGAGCCTCCGGCCTGGCCCTGGGCAATCGACGCAGAACTGGCAGAACAGGGCCGGATCGTGTTTGAACAAACCTGCAGCGAGTGCCATGGCACCTACGCATCGACAGGCGACACCTACCCCGAGCGGATGGTGCCCATTGACGAGATTGGCACCGATCGCGTGCGGTTTGACGCACTCGCTGCCGAAAACCGTCGCGATCTGTTCGAGAGCTGGTTTGGGCACCACGGCAGAGACGGAGGGCTGGCCGAGCCCGCAGGCTACGTCGCCCCACCGCTCGACGGCCTCTGGGCCACCGCCCCGTATTTTCACAATGGCTCCGTGCCCACCCTCTGGCATCTGATGCACCCGGATGAGCGTCCGGCTGTCTGGAAACGCACGCCAACCGGTTACGACCAGCGCCTCGTGGGCCTGGAAGTCACCACCTTCGACACCATGCCCGCCGATCCCATGCCATCCGCCGAACGCCGCCGCCACTTCGACACACGCAAGCACGGCAAATCAGCCTCGGGCCACGACTACCCGGATCTGCTCAGCGAAGACGAGAAGACCGCCGTCCTCGAATACCTCAAAACGCTCTAAGCCCGGAATGTCGATGGTATGGGGGGGCGTCCGCGCGCGGGTGGGCCGGCCCGGCAGGCGGCAAAAGTGGCGTCGCCCTTCCTTCTCGGCCGGGCTTCTGGAGCCGCGGAGCGACCGGCCGTTTTTTTGCTACCGTAGTGGTGTAGAGCCATCCCTGACGGAGTTTTCCATGACACAGCTTGAAGCCGCTCGCGAAGGTGACCTGACCCCCGAAATGGAGTTTGTGGCAAAGCGGGAGGACCTCCCCACCGCCGTGATCCAGAAGGAGGTCGGCCGCGGGCGGATGGTGATTCCCGCCAATAAGGTGCACATCACCAAAAAGCTCGAGCCGATGGCCATCGGCATCGCCGCCAAGACGAAGATCAACGCCAACATTGGCAACTCGGCGGTCACCAGCGACATCGACGGGGAACTTGAGAAGCTGCACATGGCGGTGCACTACGGTGCCGACACAGTGATGGACCTCTCGACCGGCAAAGACATCGACACGATCCGGCGGGCGATCATCGATGCGTCTCCTGTGCCGATTGGCACGGTGCCGATCTACCAGATGCTCGAGGAGCTTGGCGGCGACATCGAAGACATGACGCCCAAGCACTTCCTTGACATGTGCGAAAAGCAGGCCCAGCAGGGTGTGGACTACATGACCGTGCATGCGGGGCTCCTGCTGGAGCATCTCTCGCTGACCACCAATCGCATCACTGGAATCGTCAGCCGGGGCGGCTCGCTGGTGGCCAAGTGGATGATGGCCCATCGCAAGCAGAATCCGCTCTACGAGCACTTTGAAGATCTCTGCGACATCTTCGCCGAATACGACGTGACCTGGAGCCTGGGCGACGGCCTGCGGCCCGGCTCGATTGCCGATGCCAGTGACGAGGCCCAGTTTGCCGAGCTGCATGTGCTCGGTGAGTTGACCCGGCGAGCCTGGGCCAAGGGTTGCCAAGTGATGGTGGAAGGGCCTGGCCACGTGCCGATGGACCAGATCGACATGAACGTCAAGCGGCAGATGCAGGAGTGCGACGAGGCGCCGTTTTACGTGCTCGGACCGTTGGTGACCGACATTGCCCCCGGCTACGATCACATCACCAGCGCCATCGGTGCGGCCCTCGCTGGCTGGAGCGGAGCGGCCATGCTCTGCTACGTCACGCCCAAGGAGCACCTCGGCCTGCCAGACGCCGACGATGTGCGGCAGGGCGTGATCGCCTACAAGATCGCGGCCCATGCAGCTGACCTTGCCCGGCACCGCAAAGGCTCCCGCGAGCGTGACGACGCCCTCTCCCGCGCCCGCTTCACCTTTGACTGGAACGAGCAGTTCCGCCTCTCGCTCGATCCCGAAACCGCCCGCAAGTTTCACGACGAGACCCTTCCGCAGGAGACCTTCAAGAGCGCCAACTTCTGCAGCATGTGCGGCCCGAAATACTGCTCGATGAAGATCACCCAGGAAATCCGCGAAATGGCCGGCGAGGCCCCCGTCGCCGAGCAGCCAGCCGAGACCAGCGGCCAGCTGCCCGTAATTTCGCACTAACGCCCGCCTCCCCCTCTCACCACAATCGTGTCACCAGACCGGTGAACTGCCCACGCCCCCCGGCAGCCCGCCCTCTCAGCGAAATGCGCACAAAGCGTTGCAAATAAAGAGCTTGCGACACCTGCCCCAGCGGACCTGCCTGCGGCACAAGATTTGCATGAGAGTTTCGTGAGGCCCGCTCCTGCAGACGCGGGTGGTGGAGGAATCGGGAGGTGGTTCACGATGGTTCGTCAGTTGCTCGCTGCCACGGCTGTCGTCTTTCTGTTTGGGCGAGCAACAGACGGTCATGCCGCTCCCGTCGTCACCGATCCGGGCCAGGGGGTGGTGACGCTGTCGTCTGGTGCGACTGCCGCAGCTGAGCTCAGCGGCATCACCTATGTGGGTGGCTCGAGCTACTACGCCGTCGGCGACAACGGGGCGACGTCGATCTGGCAGATCACCGCCAGCATCGACAC
>AACY020552838.1_pt1 | contig 14899 bp, 18 predicted proteins | sample 267378 | NCBI WGS metagenome assembly AACY02 (sample SAMN02954345, study PRJNA13694) | marine metagenome | biome: aquatic; feature: ocean; material: water; isolation source: isolated as part of a large dataset composed predominantly from surface... | reverse complement strand
CGATAACTGATCAATTGTTGCTGCAGTACCGTTTACATCGGTAAGAGAACCTGATGTATTGATTTGTAATCCGGGTCTATTATCAATATAATGAATACCGGGTGATACTAAAATTGTTGTTTTATCAAATCTATCGTTATTATCTCCTACTTGATATGAAAATCTTGCTGCCTCAATTAATGCACGTTGAATAGTTTTAAAAGGTCTTGCTCGACTATTCCCTCTATTACTAATATCATCTGTTGCATCAAGTTCTTCAGGATTAACGTAAATTACATTACCTGTGACATTCTTGAGAAAATTTTCGAGTCTGCTTAACGGCATACCTATAAATACTGACACTATCTCCTTCAACCTATTTATACTATGGCATCTGGTCCCAATACTGAAAAATTAATAGTGACCTTTCAAGAGAAAGCAAAGAAAGCTGCGAAAGATAAAACTGAAGTAGATGATTGTCAAAAGGGTTTTGAAATAAAAGATTCAGAAGATAATATTCTTGCTAAGATAGAAAACTTAGAAGAGGTTATAAACAGATTCGATCCTATTACTGAAGGATTAGACGATCGTATATTAACACTCAATGTACCCGTTAGTAATGCACAAACAGAATTATATAATTTGTATGTGGGTGCTGCACAAGCAGGATGTTCAACATATGCATCTGACGCGACACCAGTTATAGATGTGGTGAGAGATGTAGTTACATTATATAATTATGATTATACTGACGAATCTTATACAGGTGAAGATCCTTTCAATGAAAGTAATTTTGCATTGACCTCTTCAAATCTTGGAATTGCAACTCATACTGCTATAGCGGCTGTGAGTATTGGAACATTTTATAATGTAGCAGGAGCAGGAGCAACATGTGTATCTTTTGCAAGTAGCATCAGTGCAAAAAACAACGAGATATCTTCATTACGAGTGCCACGAGATAACGTCATTACACCTTTAAATAAAATAAAAGAAGCACGATCAGAATATCAATTGCAAAGATATGGATATCGTAGAACACAAGTCGAATTAGATTCTGATATTTCCACTGCAAATTTGATTGTACAAACATTGCAAGACCCTGATTTTACTCAGTTTATAAGAGAATGAAGATAGAATTTGAAAAACAATTAGGTAAAGGTACAGATCCTTGGTATGCGAAAGCAGAAAGGTGGGTGAAGAAAAAATTCAAGAATCCATTTTTACAGCATCTTGGACTAGGATTTATTGCATGGTTGAAAGAAAAATGGATAGAAGGTAAGATTGACATGGAGATGTCTAGTGTAGATTCTCAGATAGAAAAACTGCACGAGGAGTGGGATGAAGAAGAAAGTAAACAATTTGCACCTGAATACACTGAAACACCGTCTGAAGTAAAAGGATTGATGGACATGGAGATCAAGCGTCCAGAGTAATTATCTTTTCTTTTTCTTTTTCGAGTTTTTTCTACGAGTGAACTTAAAATTTCTATCTCCGTTTATTGCTTGACAACGCCTAATGTGAGAACCAAATTCAATTCTACCATTGCATATATGTCCACATACAGGGCATGTTATTTTGCTCATTCACATTCATTATGCAACTCTTAATCTCTGGTGCCAATCTGGTTCCGTTTCCTCTTCAACCTTAATTGGTTCTGCAGTTACAGTATAATAGGCATTCAATGAACCACCTCCACCGTTTCTTATTATAACTTTCATTCCCCACTGTATTTCTTTTACAAACAATTCCTGAGCTGTCCCTATGGCAGTCAATTGCACTGCAATTGTTTCTGGTTTGATTTTACCTTGCCAATCTTCTGGTAATTCTATGATTCCATCGGTGTGGACTTTTCCGCTTGTAGTGTAGCAATGCATTGTTCTAGATGTTCAATTCGCTTATTTTGTTCCTTAATTGCCTCAACTAAGAGACCTGTAAGGTTTTCATACATAATGCCTTTGACTTCTTTTTCTTCGCCATCAGCATCTATGGTCATATTTATAACGACTTCTGGAACTACTTTTTCAGTATCTTGAGCAATCAATCCCATCTTCGTTCCCGGTCTATTTTTTGCTAACTTAGGATGATCCCATTCAAACGTTACACCTTGAAGTTGTAGAACTTTAGATAGAGGTGATAGTATAGGTTGTATATTCTTTTTTAAATTTCTATCAGAGTGAGCATGCAGGAGAAATAAAGACGTGCCATTGTGTTTCCAATTACCTCTAAGTGTGCCATTTACAGATGTAAGAGTCATCGTTGGTGCTGCACAGAATTTATTTGGTTCTGCTGATGTTTCTCCACCAACTGCTGTCTGTTTTCCTATTCTATTATGAAACCCAAGCATATTCTTCAGTCCTACACCATTATGAGTTCCAATATTATTAGTCACACCGATCATATTATTCAGACCGAATGCATTCAAAAACCCCATTAGGTGTGTGCCACCTGTTACTTCAAGTGTCAGACCCGGAATTGCTGATACAAATGGTGGTATTCCCGGTCCCATCTGACACATTGCTCTTGCAAAACCTGTGGGTGGAACTGCACCAAAAAATGCAGGACCGACACATGATAACGTTCCGTTGAACGGTAATTTAGAATTGAGTGTAAATGCTGACAGATCAAGTTTTACCGGTATAGATGGACCGATATAAAGTTTACCTGTTGATACCTCTGGTGATTCCATTATTTTTCCTGTAGTTTTTGCACGACTGATTTTGCTTGCATAGGTGCTATATCATTTAGTCCATTTGCATCGAACCATGGTGCTTCCTCCCAATCGAAACCTTCACCAAACGTATTGTCAGGTGACATGACATACCAATGACATCTAGCGTCAGGTATATCTACAGCACACACTGCCCAATCATCTGCCCACTGAGGCACTTGAACATACATCACAGGTAGATGATTAGCAAAGAGTGATAATATAATCGAGAAAAAAATCATACGCCTAATAAGAATTGATCAAGAATACTGTTTACAATATCACTTGTGCTAGTTGGTATAAGTTTAGATTTCTTCTCATAAACATATACCGGATTACCCACTATAAGATTCCATCCTTTTGAATGTGTAATCATAGTGTCTGCTGCTGTAATAACACATTTTGTTCCAAATGCTTTGAAATTGTTATCTGCATCTAACATTATATCTCTTTTACAGAAAACAGTAAAGTCTCCATCATCTGCAGTGGTTTCCATTGTAATATTTCTTGCAGAGACATTGAAGTCACCTTTTGCATCTATATTAACATCACCATCTGAATAGATGTGTAATCCACCTTCTCCCTGTGCTATCATATTACATCCTTTTTTATTTGGTTTACCTGATCTGTTTACAGATCTGAGTTCCCATCCACCATCATCAAATATTCTAAGACTCGCTCCACAACCTCCCGCTAATTGAACTTGATCAGGACGAGATGTTTTAGCATCAGTATTCAATCCGACTCTAAGAAATCCATCTTCGGGTGTGTTTATGACTAGTGGGGGAGTTTTTCTTTCCATTAATAACTACTCACACAATCAACAACCATAACTCCATCTGCAGGAATCGTTGAATCATAATCTTCTACCTTTCTATATCTCATAATGGGTCTCACAAGTGCTCCATAACCAGTTTTTGTTTTTATTGATAGAGCAGGAATCACTTTACAACCTTTATGAGCAGAAATAACTCTAGCATCAATTATTCTTCCATCACTATCTAACACCATTTTAAGTTGTCCACATTCACTTGTTATGATATCATCAGGTTTATAATCTCTTCCTGTGTTTATTATCTCAACACCTTCTATTTCTCCAACAACACTTATTCCATCACTATCAGAAATATCTGTTGGGATTTGATATCCTCCACCACCTCTTCTAATGATAATATTGACGACTTGACCATTTTCAACAATTGCTTCACCTTCAGCACCATTGCCTCCACAGTTGTCAAGGATACTTACAAAAGGTTTTGAGGTGTAACCAAAACCAAGTTCTTGCATATTTACACCCACAATAGACCCATACTCATTCACAACAGCGTTTGCCACTGCTCCTATTCCTCCACCACCAAATATTTCTATCTTAGGTGCACCACATACTTTCTTATCTATAGGGCAAGGTCCGACTATCGCTGCAACTTTATCTGCATTCTCAAGATCATTTTCATCTAATCCAAAGAATTTTTCTATTCCATCATTGACTGACTTTCCAAAACCTACAGCATCAAATTTAGATGATATATCAATAGTTTTTTTGAAATCGAGTGTTTGTTGTTTTGATGGACCGAAGTTCAACGCCCAATCATATGGTTCTGGAGGGCATTTTGTATCTTCACAAGATAGCAACTTCAAACCTATCTGAACATAATTCATTGCTTTATCAAGAAAACCCATAAAAGACCCAATAGGACCCAGTATTCCTGATATAGTATTCATTGCATCACTTATCTTCTTTTCAATATCATTAAAGAATCTTGTATTCAACCCTGCTAAAAACTGCTCTGCAGCACATAATGGTGCTTGTACAAGTTTACCTATTAGTCCTATCAAAAATTCTTCTATAACATTTTGTAGACTCTTAATAATATTTTCTATAACACAATATATTGAATCGACTGCTTTCTTGACAGCAATATCTTTCAATAAACTATCGAGTTGTAAAAAACCCATAAGATTTTCTACCAACTTATAAATCTTATCAAACAAATACTTTCTTGCAAGTCTAATAACCGTTGCATATGCCCCAGAAATGACTTGTGCAGTAGTTCTTGCAAGTTCCGCTACATCAGCAATTTCATCCATCACAGGGTCAATATAAGTGTCTTGAAACTTATTCAATCCATTTGTAACTTCGATAAATGATGCTAAAGATCTTGAGACTTCATGTAAAAACCCTTTACCACCTTTACATTTTTTTGCTTTTTTGACGATTATTTTCTTTTCATCAATATCATTCTGTTTAGTTACATTCTTCGCTATATTTACGCCATTAGTTTCATTAGGATTGACACCCCCAATTTGATTGAGTGCGGACCATTCCAAGTCTGGTTTAGCAAACATTTCATAAAACTCTGAACTACTATTAGATGCTAATAGATATTCAGTTTCATTTCTAATTGAAAATTCAGTTTGAAATGCCCCTAATATTATAGGAATTTGTCCATCCTCACCGTCAGCAAAATATCCATGAACTGTTTCTCCACCTTGTAGGCATAATGTAGTGCCTGCATGATGTTTACCCGCACCAAATGTACATGGCACCGATACATGTGCCCATGGTAATTTCTCATCAGGTAATTCACTTGAAGGAGGATGCTTACCAAATATTCTTACCTTGACTCGATACCCATACAGGTCATGATACTCTCGCCAAGCTGCATCAGTTGTCACCTGACCCACAAATGGCATGTTGCCATCTTGACCAAAGAAATGTACCTTATTGAGACGAGATTCCAGTGCCATTTAGTCGTCGTATACTAAACATTCAGGTTCATCTGGGTGCAAATCACAAAATAATTCGAGTGCATTAGGATCATGATGATCCCCTGCAGCAATCTCATCTTTGTGATGCTCTGCATACTCTTCTAACTCTTGCAATTCTTCTTTTGCATGTCTTCTAGCAGCAGGACTAGCAATTGGATCAGAAATGATCTCTTTGTCGTGTGCTATGTGATCTTCTATACTTTTCATGTTAATTTAGAATAAGCGTCTCTAACTAATTTCAGTCCGGTAAAATCACCTTGAGATCCTAGTTGATGAGACAATGATTTAATCATATAGTATCCACTAGCAGGATTGTTACTATTACTATTGGATTTGTCTATATTTATTCGAGGAAATTTGACCTTTACCACAGAACCTGCGGATAACTGTACGTTCATAGGCACCGTAATCACAAGAGTTTGTGAAAAGAGTGCAGCATAACGTGATTGCCTCTTTGCTTCATATAATACATGCTCCTGTGGTGTAGTCAAGTCATTTGTGTAAGTTCCCTTATCTATAAAAGATAACATCATTCTTGAGGGTTTATCAGTGAAAAATTCAGGAACAAATGGTTGTTCATTCGATAGCATTGTAGCGTTTACACCAGATTCTTCCTGAGATTTTGGTTTATACTCATGTATCCCTTCTGTACCCCTATAAGCTACTACATGTTTTCTTGTATTGATATCAAAGAAAGTATTATATGCAGAATACTGACCTAGTGATAATTTTTCTAATAAATTATCATTATTAGACCATGAAGGTTCATTAACAATATGAAAGTCATTTTCTGGGTCTAGTGCATTGAATGATGCCACCTTTTGATATTCCGGTATACTATCTTTATCTTCCTTTATTTGACTAAAAATACCATCAGGACTTCTAAACTTATATCCTCTTATAGTTTCCCAAAAGAAAAATCCAGATCCACCTCTTGTTAGATTTTGTTGAGTTCCAATCTCAGGTATAGATTTTGTTGCCAGACTTACACATGTTTGTAATGGTCTCTTATAATTACCACAAAAAGATATTTTATTTCTTGGTTTCTCGAAATTTTCATCTAATACTTTATCATCTGATATATCTAAGGTATCCTTCAAAAACTTCTTGATTAATACATCCGCTTTTTCATCATAACGTTCGTAAAGTCTAGTAAAATGATTATGGAATGTACCTTTAGACTCAAGTTGCATTACGAAGAATTCTTTTTTAGAAGTACTACCAGAAGTCTTGATATTACTAATAAATAATGGTTCTTTTTCAAAGTCAATAATACCAGAAGGAGTCTTTATACGAAAAAATACTTTTGATCCACTCCTTATAGGTATACCATGCAACTTTCCTGCAGTATCAAACACCATGACCTCGACATGGAATGAAGCATCTATCATGTCTTCATAAAACTGAATTGGTCCTAATTGTTCTGTGATTACAAATTCTTCTTTGTCATCTGGTGTTCTGACAGTAAAAAACTCTATCTTTGCTCCCTTTGAATATTTCATTATGCTGTCAACTCACTATATGCCTTGATGGTATTTATTGTGCCTAAGTAGGGATCTTCTGTATCAGAATTGAATGCTATATTATTTCCATTATTTCCATCATTAATAATCCTAACATCAGATAAATCTTTATTATTAGTATCAAAATTCTTATTTTTTCTGAATAAGTTTTTCTGTATTACTCTATTCTTGTTATATTTCTTTATTATTCTCTGATTCTGAAGAATTGTTTGTTCATTTGCTTTTTTGTTTAGTAAGTCTAGTTGATTTCCTTTCTTAATAATATTCTGTACATCTTCATTTGTGGATTTATTTTTTATACGTTCAAATTTTGGTTTATTCTGATCATATTTTTTGATTATTTTACTTGTTTCATCTGAAAATGTAACTTTATCCTGAGCTTTCAGAATTTTCTTTTTGCCGGGTTTTGTTCCACCTTTTGTTACTTTGGGTTTGACTTCGACAGGGGTTTTCTTTTTAAATATTCCCCCCTTACGAAATTGGATTGGTTTAAAAGGAACAACCTTACCTTTCATTAGACCAAATTGAAATTTCTTTCCTAAAATCTTTTTAGCGAGTGTACCATTTAGCAAACTTAATAGGAATTTTTTAGTAAGAATTAATCCACCTGCCTTTATCACTGCTGCACCTACAATAACTGCACCCACTGTTCTATATACACCTGTGCCGATACCTCTATTATATGCTTTATCTACATCGCTTTGAGTTGCACCACCACGACCAAAAGGACCTAATAGGAAAGGTTTAAGTGCTTGATTATCTTTATCTCTACCTGTGGCACGTAATATAAATGCTTTCAAATCTTCATCATATTTTCTAAATTTATCAAGTGCCTTATCAAAACTGTCTAAACCTACTGTAAACTCAGTTCTTTTATTAATTCTTACTTCTTGTCTTTCTAATTCTCTTCTTCTAAAATTTGATCCCGTAACACCGGTTGCTCTGTCTGCAGCACCACTTGCAAGTGATGATCCGGCAAAACTACCTACAGCACCACCTAACAAACCACCTATAGCAATTCCAACTGGTCCTCCGAGTGCTCCTATAGATGCTCCTATCTTAGCACCTGCAGTAAATCCTCCAAGACCACCTAACAATCCTGCTCCTGCTCCTACCCCTGCCTGTAGATTTGTTTGACCTGAACTCTTTCGTCCCATGAAATCTGCAGCAGTAAAAGCAGTATTCAATAAAACATTTGTTCTACTTAGTCTTCCTAATCCTTTTACTTTTCCAATTCCTTTGGTTACTTTTGGTTTACCTTTTCTCAAAAGTGATGCCCCACCACCTATACCGGCACCTATTCCAAGTAAATTAGCATTATCATCTTTACTCTGTCGTTTTAAGGAAGAAAATGCTTTTGCTCTTGTATCACTTAATTCTTTCTTTTTGCTTAGTAAAAATGATTTTGCAATTATCTGTGCTCTATTACTAGTCCTTATAAGGGTGTTAAGTTTTTGTGCTGATGATACTAGTAAACTTCTTCTATTCAGCAACACACCTATGTTCATACTACTGCCCCTCCACCATATTGTAGAATATAACTTATTTTACTATTGTCACTGAATTCAGGATTTACAGAGATATTACTACTTGATACTAATTGTGGTGAATATTTTACTCCTTCCATCTTATTATTCTGTCCGTCATCATCACCACCAAAATCAAATACATTTATATTTTCACCCATAGTATCATCATCTAAAAATGCGAGATCATCGTTTGTTAGATCTTGAGGAAGAGAATTAAGAAATAACGGTTGTATATCAAACATGTTCATATAGTTGTCAACAAAAGGATCTGATTCCCTTTCAATATTATCTGTATTCAAAGATTCTGTTTCTTCTTCATCAGATTCTTCTTTATCACCTACACCTAAAAAATTAAGAATTTTATCTTTGTCATCTCCAACAGATTCACCCACAGTTGGAGGTAATTCTACATCCTCTACCACTCCGGAAGTAAAAGGACTAGTTGTTATATTTAATTTATTATTGTTGACATTGGATAAAATATTGTCAAATCTATCTGTTGTTAATCTAAATCTTCTTAACATCATTTTGTGATAGCAATTGTGGAAATGCCTCTCTCTTTGTCAATTCAAATCTTCTCTGATCACCACTACCTCTTGAACCTAAGAATGAACCTAAACCTAATAAACCACCACCACCTAATAACAATGGCAATAAACTTCCTCTACCACCTCCTCTTGGTGCTACTACTCCTCTTCCACCACCACCTCTAAGCATTCCACCTAAAACCACACCACTTGTGAGTCTTACAATATCTGGTAAGAGAGCACCCACTGCTATGGAGGCATTCTGTATTCCTCCACTAATATCACCCTCTAAAAATTGTTTTCCTGCTATGAGAGCAGTAATACCGCCAAGTCTCCTTCTAAAACCTCTAAAAGATGCTCCTAGTGCTGTTAGTCTATCTTTCTCATCCTCTAATAGTTTAAGTTCTTGATCATCAAGTTCCTTTTTCTTACTATTTGATGCCTGAACTTCCTGTGCTATACTTTGTAAATTATTTTTTACCTGTTCTATTTCTAGTGCTAACTTACCTAATGCAACAACATATTTGGGTGATAACTCTTTTCCTTCTTTTTCATTATTAACAATATTATCATAGGCAATACTCATTCTCTGAGACAATGGTTTGACACCTAAAGGTTTTGGTTTAGTTTTTTCATCCTCTTTCATTCTATTTGGTATCATAGAATTTTGAGGTGTTACTAAACCTTCAGGGATCATCATGCCCCCTATCATCACCATTTTTTGTCCCGGATTAAGCATTCTTTGCTTGTTGGTTTTCTAAATTACGTTTCTCGATGAAGTTTTGAAGCATTTTTACATAAGTTTGCTTCTCCCACGGTACCATGTTCTCTATCTCAGTGATGCTCCAGTTATGATGTTGCACTAAAGCGAAAGTTGTCTCCATAAAATTTGATAAAGACTCATGATACATCATTATGCGAAAAAATTTGATAAACCCTCAATTACAATCTTGTTATCCTTTTTAGTATTAGGATTTGTCACAGTGGTTTTATAAACCAGTTTGGGCATACTTGTAAAGAATTCTTCAATTTTTTGAAACTGAGAAGAACTCAATTGCTCAATAAAGTCCATTAATTCTTTCTTTGTGCAATCAGATCCTGACCATGCTTCGTCTGAGTTGTAAATTTGATCTATACAATCAACAACATTTCCAAATGCTTTGTCAAGTAAATCATCTTTCACTTTAGATGGAAAGAAATTATTCTCAGCAAATTGACTAAAAGATGGGTATTTCATCTTAAGATGTAAGTCATCTCCCAAGTCTATAGTATCTGAATGTTCATCTGGAATATCTAATTTGATGTCAGACATTTGTATGGTCAAAGGGACTTGAGTCTCCCCGTCATCCTCACAAGTGACCAACAACTCCACAGATTCGCCGACAGATTTACCTCTTATATTCAAAAATAGAAATTCTAAATCAAAACTAGGAAGTTCGTCTATCTTCACACGAGAGATAACACATGACTTGAGTACATTCTTTAGAGTGTTGAGAATTGTTTTCTCCTCACCACTTTCCAATGCTATAAGTAAAGATTTCTCTTCTTTTACAAGGAAAGGTCTATATTTTATCTTTTTGTTTGATGAAATTAGATCTAATTCAAATACCGGTGTTGAAACCTTTGGTAATGGCATAATTATTTACTTCAGTGGCTTTATTTAGCAGTTCAAAAGGGACTTATATAATTCCTTGCTTTTTGCTTGATTACTCTATCTTCATCAGAAGTTCTAGCACCTCTATTGATAGTAAAGTAATCGTATTTGAAACTTACAGTTGTTTTTATCAATTCTGCATTACCATAGGCAAGTGGAGCAGCGATAATATTTGAAGGAAAAGCATTTTTCATATAATATGTAATAAAATAGGGTGTTCTTTTATCTACTTCACGTTCTGTTGACAGTCTCGACTCAGGCATTAGAAAATCAGAACTGAATGAGGTTATCTCTATCTCACACTTATAAGTTCTTGGATATTTCATATTTCTAAAAGTATTGTCTCTTGATCTTATTCCATCAACTCCACCATGCACCTGATTCTCAATTTGCATTGGAGAGATATAATCTACCCATGCATTGAATACATCTTGAGTATAGTAGTCTTTCTGAGAATAGAATGTAAGATTAAAATCAGGATATCTTCTATAAACTGCATAATTTTGAGTAACACCCTGCCTCAAACCACTGACTGATGCAGTTTGAACCTGTGTTCCCGGTAAAATTGCTTCTGAACAGAACAATGCTAAATTATCACCCGGTTCATTCATTATATTATTGGATGGTATCAAGACATGTTGCTTGATAAATTCCATTAAACTTGGGTCTCCAACACCCGTATTGAAGTTGATGTAAACATCATAGACATTATTGAAAGCAGGGAGAGCGTTATCGAAACCACCAAGATTATATAATTCCTCTGTTCTCAGATAAAATCTATCTTTTGAGAAAACTCTTGGATTAGACATCTAAATATATTGACAGTGTATACTATGTATGTCATATAAGGGGAAGTTTAGACCTTCCAACCCCACAAAATACAAAGGTGATCCCACAAAGGTGATATACAGGTCTTTATGGGAACTAAAATTCATGCGTTGGTGTGATGGCAATGTGAATATATTAAAATGGTCTAGTGAAGAGGTAGTAATACCATACAAATCACCGATTGATAATCGTTATCATAGATATTTTCCTGATTTTTATGTCAAAATGAAGAGTTCTACTGGCAAAATAGAGGAAAGATTGATTGAAGTGAAACCAGAAAAACAGGTCAAAGGTCCTACGATACAGAAAAAAAGAACTAAAAAATACATAGCAGAGGTATATGAATTTGCTAAAAATCAAGCAAAATGGGAAGCAGCAAAATCATTCTGCAAAGATCGTAAGTGGAATTTTCAAATAATCACGGAGAAAGAACTTGGCATCTAGTCTACTCAACACTCAACCATCAACGGTCGGGCCGGGAAAACTTTTATTGTTTAGATACTCTGCAAAGTACAAAGAAACACTTCCTTTCTACGATAAACACCCATTATGCTATATCTTAGCAGCAGAATCTGGTGCTTTTTATGGTATCAATCTTCATTACACAAAACCAGCGAACAGAATGGCAATCATGAGATATATTGATGAGAATAATGATCCAACAGTGATCACGGGATACCATAAATATCTCTACGGTTACGTAAGGTCATCTTTTTCAGAGGTTCCAATGTCGGATTGGGAGAAGGCATTCAGTCTATCATTATCAGAATTTGTTAGAGTTCTAGGTGGTATTGAAATGCCGGTAAATATAGCGAGGTATCAATAATGAGTTGGCACGAGAATGCAGACTATTCCGGGAATCTCCCGATGTATCCGGGTCTTGATAAAGCATATGATAAGTGGGCAGAAGAAAATGTTGATTTTAAACCCAACGGAATCATTAATTTATACATCGCAAATGATGATGAAATACATGATGATGGATTTATAGATGGTATAGATGTTATTGGTGGCATGCCAGAAAAACTCGGATTGCAAATATCAGGACAAAAAGCAAATGGAGGAGAGCATGCCCAGAGATATGAAGCTAGAATAATTTTAGACCCTGAAAGTCCTGATTTTGGGAAATTAGATGCTAAGTATGGTTTTAGAAATACCAGACTTTCAAGTTTTTTTACTGGTTTGGGGGCAGGCACATATCAAGGGGAAGGTGATGATGGAAAAGGATTTAATATTTACAAAAAATTAAAAAATCACGATAACTTTACTCTCGCTATACATAATGAATTAATGCAACTCGATGCATATGCTACTAAAGCAGATTTAGATAAAAATGAATTAATAGAAAAACTAAAAGCAAATAATAAAGATATTGGTGAAAGATTTGAGGAGATAGTAAATAGAAATGTAAATCACAATGATTATGGTTTACCTGACAGTAACACATTTGGGCGATATACCCCCGAATATCTATCGGATAACTTTAATGATGAAGATGATTACCTGAATTTTTATGAAGAAAGTTTTGATGAAACTTTTAATGTTAAGAAATTTGAAGATGTCAATGATAGTAACGATAATAATCCACTTAATAAAAACTATTCAGAAATAATTACCACCTTTGACAGTGCACCAGAACAGTTCAAAAATTCTTTTAGTAGTTCATTAACTGATGCCGGTATAATCTCACTAAAATACCCACACGATGCTGTTTATGGTACTCATGATGTAGCAGGGCAAGATCACATAGTGATAGAGATGTTTGAGTATCAAGGTTCACAAAGTCATATTTTTTCTAAAGAAGGAAGTGATTCAACTCTTAATCTAACAGGACTCAGAAGAACTTCAAATATAAAACGATATATTGGTGCCGTCAGATTGCCAATTCCTAATAATCTAAGTTTTTCAAATGGTGTTTCTTGGGGAGATGGTAGAATAAATGCAGTGGAAGCAGCAGCATTTATGACTGCAAATGCATCAATTGCACAAGCAATAGATGGAGACTTAGGAGATTTAGCAAGTAATGTTAAAAATAATTTAGGACAATTTTTGAATGATATAAAGGGTGGCAAATTGTCTTCTTCCCAACCGGCAGGACTACTCTTATCATCATTTGCTTCACAGTTTGCATTAGGAAGAATAGGTATAAACGTTGATGCTAATCAATTTATTCAAAGAGGAGTAGGTCAATCAATCAACCCAAATTTAGAACTCCTGTTCAATGGTCCAAAATTAAGAAGTTTCACATTTTCATTTAATTTTGCCCCTAATGATGAATTAGATGGTTCCATTATGAGAAAAATTCAAAGATTTTTTAAGCAGGGAATGGCACCAAAGAGAAATAATGAAAATCTTATATTTTTAGGATCTCCAAATGTATTCCGAATAAGATATAGAACAAAACAAAGAGACAGAATTAAGGGTTTACCAATACATAAAATATGTGCTTTGACTACTTGTGAAATAAATTATGCTCCAGATAATTTATATCAATCATATGAAGACACAAAAGCAGGATCATCGCCAGTTAGAACTATTATGAATCTAAATTTCACTGAATTGACACCAATATTTGAAAATGATTATCGTTCTGAATTTGAACAAACAGAAGTCCCCGGTAGTGAGTCTGGACTTGGCGGATTCAGTGATGATTTTATTTTTGAAACACCTGTGGATGTTGATGGAAACACAAGTCTTGAGTTTGATTCTATTTCAGAGGAGGATACAGGATTCTAATGGCATATTTCGACGAGTTTCCGGATATTTTACTACCTTCTTTCGCTAATGATAGAAATTCTTCATCTGATTTTGTAAGATCGAAAAATTTATTCAAACGTGCAAAAATACGTGATGATTTCTTTTCGACCGCGACAGTTTTTGATCTATATTCTATTATAGGTGATGATAGACCTGATAATGTGGCACAAAAATTATACGGTGATTCTGACTTAGATTGGGTTGTTTTACTATCTAATAATATTATTAATATTCGTGATGAGTGGCCAATGTCTCAATATGACCTTGAGAGGTACCTTGATAATAAGTACTCACAAGAACAATTGTCAGAAATACATCATTATGAGACAAAGGAAGTAAAAACAGATTTTGGTATGTTATTACTTCAAGAAGGATTATGGGTAGATGCAAATTATACCTTTAAGTTTACTGATGATGATGAAGTAAAAACCTTGTCTGGTGCAAATATATTGACTTCTGTCTCAACTTACCAATTCGAGATTCAGAAAAATGACAGTAAAAGGAATATATACGCTCTTAGATCAAATTACCTACAAACAGTCTTTTCGGATATGAGAGATATTATGACATATACCAATAGTTCACAATATATTGATAATCGCACTAAAAAAGGCGACAATTGAGAA
>AACY020301240.1_pt1 | contig 14902 bp, 10 predicted proteins | sample 267378 | NCBI WGS metagenome assembly AACY02 (sample SAMN02954345, study PRJNA13694) | marine metagenome | biome: aquatic; feature: ocean; material: water; isolation source: isolated as part of a large dataset composed predominantly from surface... | reverse complement strand
CGGTCCCTGCCTCTGGAGGTGCTCGAGGAGATCCGCGGCGACATGCTCTGCCTTCCGGGCGTGGGCAGTTCGGTCCTGGAGATCAGCCATCGCTCGCCGGCCTTCGACAGCATTCTTGCCGAAACACGGCAAGGGCTCGCCAGCCTGCTCGGTGTTCCCGACACACACGAAATCATTTTTCTGCAGGGCGGTGCCAATCTGCAGTTTTCGATGATTCCGATGAACCTGCTGCGGGGGCAGAGCCTCCCCGCCGATTATGTGATCACCGGCACCTGGGGGGCTGGGGCGGCCAAGCAGGCCGCGCTCGAGGGCGATGTGGCAGTGTCGTGGGACGGCAAGGCCTGCAAATACGACCGCCTCCCCACCGCGGATGAGATCACCGCCTCGCCCAAGGCCGCCTACGTCCACCTGACCTCCAATGAGACGATTCAGGGCGTGCAGTGGAAGCAGATGCCAGACACGGGCGATGCTCCGCTGGTGTGCGACGTTTCGAGTGACTTCCTCTCGCGTCCGATCGATGTTTCGAAGACGGGCCTGCTCTATGCCTGTGCCCAGAAAAACGCCGGTATCGCTGGGGTGACGGTGGTCGTGATCCGCAAAGATCTGCTTGAGCGGTCGGCCGCCTCGCTCCCACCGATGCTCAGCTACAGGGTGCACGCTGAGAAAGACTCTCGGGCGAACACGCCGCCGGTGTTCGCCATCTACGTGCTCGGCTTGGTCTCTCGCTGGATCCGCGACACCTTTGGGGGGCTGGACAGCCTCGCGGCCCACAACGCTGCCAAGGCCGCCCTGCTCTACGATGTGCTCGATGCCTCCGAGGGCTTCTACACCGGTCATGCCGCCGCCGAATGCCGTTCCGACATGAACGTCACGTTCCGCTTGCCGAGCGAGTCGCTGGAGAAGGCTTTCGTGGCCGAGGCCGCCGAGCAGGGGCTCGTGGATCTCAAAGGCCATCGCTCGGTGGGGGGGATTCGGGCCAGCATCTACAACGCCATGCCGCTGGCTGGTGTGGAAAAGCTTCGTGACTTCATGACTGCGTTTTGCCAGTCCCACCGCTCGGCGAGCGGGGCTGCAGACGCTGCCGGAGGAAACTCCTAATGCCGTCGATTGTCGTTCTCGATCCGATCAGTCCTGACGGGCTCGAACTGCTGGAAAAAGCTCGCAGCCAAGGGATCGACCATGAAGTCGCAACCGGGCTCAAGGGCGACGAACTGCGAGAGAAGCTCGCTCAGCACGACGGCGCCATCTGCCGCAGCGGCGTGAAGATCACCGGCGACGTGCTCGCTGGCAACCACCGTCTCAAGGCGATCGTGCGGGCTGGGGTCGGCACCGACAACATCGACAAAGAGGCTGCCACGCGGCTGGGCATCGTGGTGATGAACACCCCCGCTGGCAACACCGTCAGCACGGCTGAGCACACGTTTGCCCTGATCCTGGCCCTCTCCCGCAACGTCGCGGCCGCCGATGCGAGCCTCCGTGACCACCGCTGGGACCGCGGCAAGTTCATGGGCGTGCAACTCGCCGGCAAGACCCTCGGCATCGTTGGCCTGGGCCGGATCGGCCAGGCCGTGGCGGCCCGGGCTCGCGCCTTCGACATGCGGGTGCTCGGCTACGACCCCTTCCTGTCGCCGGAGCGGGCTGCGGAGTTGGGCATCGAGCTGGTCGATGCGGTGCCCAAGATGTTTCCCGAAATCGACTACCTCACCGTCCACACGCCACTGACTGATGAGACGAGGCACCTCGTCAACGCGGAGTCGCTGAAGATCCTCAAGCCCGGCGTGCGGCTGGTGAACTGCGCCCGCGGCGGGATTTACGACGAAGAGGCGCTGCTCAAGGGACTTGAGAGTGGTGTGATCGCCGGCGTGGCGCTGGATGTGTTTGAAAAGGAGCCGTGCACCGAGTCGCCGCTGTTTGGCGTGCCCGGCGTGTTGGTCACGCCACATCTCGGAGCGAGCACCGAAGAAGCCCAGTCGCAGGTGGCTGTTGAGGGTGTGGGCCTGTTGATCGACTTCCTCTCCACCGGTGCGATTCGGCACTCCGTCAATGCAGGCTCGGTCGATCCGTCTGCTCTGGAGAGCGTGCGTGGATTCCTCGACCTCGCTTGGCGGCTGGGCCTGCTGGTGGCCCAACTCGACGAACTGCCGCCACGATCGTGTTCGATTGCGTTCCGTGGCGAGGTGGCCGCCCGCAACACGAAACTGGTCACGGCAGCCTTCGCAGCGGGCCTGCTGGAGTCGGCGATCGAGGGCGTCAATATCGTCAACGCGGAGCTGCTCTTGCGGGAGCGGGGCATCGAACTGGTGGAGCAGAAGCGGACCGATCCAGGGGCCTTCAGCTCCGTGGTGGCGGTCGATCTCGTTGCCGGTGATCATGTGCACCGGGCAGCGGGCACCCTGTTTGGCCACTCCATGCCTCGGCTTGTGCAACTGGAAGGCCATCGTTTGGAGGCCTACCTCGATGGCGTGCTCCTGGTGTTTACCCATCAAGATGTGCCCGGCATCATCGGGCAAGTCGGCACAGCCTTCGGCAAGCTTGGCGTCAACATCGCCCAGATGACCGTGGGCCGGTCGACGCCTGGTGGAGATGCGATTGGCGTGCTCAACCTCGACGTGGCCCCCGATGAGAAGGCCCTCGCTGAGGTGCTCAACTGCCAGGGGATCAAGTCGGCCAAGGTGGTGAAACTGCCTCCGGCGGGCCAACTTCCCAACTGGCTTGCGGCTGCGGGCGCGGCCGCGCGTGCCGGTGGGCCCTCAGCGGGCACCTGCGACTAGCCGCGGGTGAGCCTGGCGGCTGCACCGCCGCTGCCGGCTGATTGACCCTGCTGGGATGCCGTCGCACAATGCGTGTGGGGCAACGCTTCGAGGGCGGTTTTATTCGGCTCGGCAAGGGGGGGTGAGCGTCCGTTGCCGCTCGCCGCGGCCGCGTCAGATGGCCGACCGGGCATCGAGTCTGTGCGTTCCTGGGCAACGCCTCCATCCCGTCGGGTGGAACACAGAGGAGAATCAGGTGCTGGGGATGATCTCACCGCGACACGGCGGGACCGCGCTGTCGATCTGCCTGGTGGTGGCGGTGGCGTGTGGACCGCTGGCCCTTGGGCAGGACGCCGGCGGCCTTCGCGACAACACGGCCCGGCGACTCCTGGAGGGTCTTGAAGAACGGGGCATGCCCGATGTGTCGCTCTGGCTGCTGGAGCGGCTCGCGCAGCCCGAGGCAGGCATTTCCGCCGAACTGCAGAGCGAACTCGACTACCGCAGGGCGCTGGCGCTCGTTGGCGTGGGCCGCACGGAGCCGAGCGTCGAGAAGCGGCAGAAAACCTTCGCCGAGGCTCAGCAGGCAATCGATGCGTTTCTGGCGTCGCCACTGCCGCAGCCGCCGCTCCCCGCAGGAGCCGACGACATCGATGAGGTGGCCGCTGAGATCGCCCTCCTCGACCGCAAGACGCGGCGGATCAACGCCCACATTCAGCAGGGCAAACTTCGCCAGGAACGGGCCCGCCTGCTCCAGGCTGAGGCGGCGAAGCGAGCGAAAGCCGACGGCACCGCAGCAGGCTCGGCAACCACGGAGGCGGCGGCGGTCTTTGGAGAGGCCGTGGCCAGTTTTCGCGCGGCGGAGCGGCTGATCACCTCGTCGCCAATCGCCTCCGACACCGGTGACGACGATGCCAGCGGTGAACAAGACAGCCTGCTGGCGGGTGTTCGTGGGCTCATTGAGCAGGTCGAAGCCGCGCTGGGCGAGCGTCGGCCGAGGGCTGGCCGGGGCGGCCGCAGTCGGGTGGAAGCCATCCGCCAGCTGCGAGAGTGGGAGGCCGGTCTCAGCGAGCGGCAAGACGCTCTCCGCAACAAGCTGCTGGAGGTGCGGCTGCTGCTGGGCGAGGGGCTCTTCGAAGTGGCTTCGGCACTCGAAACGGGTTCGGCAGAGTGGAAGGCCGCGCTCGAGGAGTCGATCGCCGTCGATGAGGAGATGTATGAGAAATACCGCACGCTGCTCGCTGGGCAGTTTGCCAGGGTTTCTCAGGGCCGCAGCGAGGCGGCGTTGGCCCGAGCGCTGCCAGAGGAACCAGACGCCGCGGCGGGCGAGTCGGCCCGCGACAAGCAGTTCACCAAGGCCCTGGCCACGCTGGCCGACGTGCGGGCCCTCTCGGGTGGTGGAACGATCGAGTCGCTGCGGGCGAAGGCCTACAACGTGTCGCTGGAGATTTGGCTGGAGATGCTTCCCGAGGAGGCGTATGCCAGCTTTGATGGACTCGATGATGCTGGGGTTCGGCTGGCGTTGGCGGGAGGCGGCCCGCCGGAGACGCTCGATGCCGATTGGCTCGGCTTCAAGTATCGCACGGCCCTGCTGCTCTCCCGGGTGGTCGCCGCATCGCCGTCCGGCCAGGGACCGCGGAATCCGCTGGTGGCCAATGCCGGCCGCAGCATCCAGCGGCTGGCGATGACGGTCGCCAAGGCCAATCGCGACTTTGCCAGCGAGGCCCGCGAGCTCCTTGCCAACAGCGATGACGTCGCCATCGCGGAGAGTTTTGCGGCGTTGATGGACCGAGCCGACGTGGCGATCACCGCCATGCAGGCCGTCACCACCACCGAGGAGAAGGCGACAGCACGCAACGAGGCGATCGCCGTGATTCGTCAGGCACTGCCGCTGGCAGACAACGATGAACTCGCGGAGCTTAACCGGGCCCGCTACACGCTGACATTTTTGCTCTACGACGGCGGGCAGCTGCTCGACGCGGCGGCCCTGGGGGAGTATCTCGCCACCTGGTATCCAAACGCCCCGGGGAGCCTGCAGGCCGCGCGGATCGCGATGGCGAGCTGGCAGAAACTCTCCGGCGGCAGCGAGCCCTCGCTGGCAGCTGAGGCCAGGAGCCGCTGCGGCACGGTTGCGGAGAAGATCCTCGAGACATGGCCAGAAGACCCCGCGAGTCGGGATGCCGCATCGATTGCGATTTCGGCGGTGGCCTCCAGTGGCGACCCCAGCCGGATTTTCGCAGTGGTGGAGAAGATTCCCGAGCAGGCCCGTGACGCGGGCACCGCCCTGCGGGCAGGCATCGCGGCCTGGAAGGCGATCGCCTCGCTGCAGGCGTCTTCTGGCGACGAGCGACCTGCTGACGACCGGCTTGCCGGCTGGAAGTCGCTGGCCGCGGAACTCCTGGATCGAGGCTTGGCGGAGCAGCAGGCAGCCGGTGGGCCACCTGGCCAGCTGGCGGTGGCTGCTGCGGTTGCGAGCTGCCAGATTGCGGCGAGCGCTGGCGACCTGGCCAAGGCGACGGCGGTGCTGGAGCACCCCGGCTACGGCCCCTGGACAATCGTGACGACCGGCAGCGAGCCGGCGGGGGCTGCGGGCAGCATGGCGGAAGACATCCTGCAGGTTGCCCTGCCGCTCTTCATTCAGACTGAGCAGATCGCCAAAGCGGAAGCGGCGATGACCAAGTTGGAGGCGGTTGCGGCCGATCCTGCCCGGCTGACGTCGACCTACCTGCGGCTCGGCCGTGAGCTGCAAACCCAACTGGAGCAGCTGGCAGCGACAGCCGACGGCGGGCGAGTCGATGCCGAAGCGCGGCGACGGGCTTCGGCCATCCTGGATGGATTTGAGCGGTTTCTCGATGCGGTGGCAGCCCGCAGCAGCGGCATGCAGGCAAAGCTCTGGGTGGCGAGCACCTACCTCGAGCTCGGCTCGGCGGGGCTCAGTGATGGGGATGCGGCTGGGATCGGCGTGGTCGTGCCGCGATCGAAGGCCGATGCCTACCTGGCCCGGGCGGCCTCGTCGTATGAGGCCCTGCTGAAGGCGAGCGATGAGGAAACCAAGCGGTATGAGCCTTCGATTCGCTTCAAACTCGCCGAGCTCTACCGGGCTCTCGGCAAGTTTGATCAGGCGATCGACAACATGGCGTGGATTCTCGGCGATGCCTCGCGGGTCAACTGGATCGAGGGGCAGGTGGAGGCGGCCCGCATCCTGCAGCAGGCTGGGGAAGCCGCCGACGACTCAGCCACGGCCACTGCTCTGCTCACCGACGCGATCGCCGGCCGCAGCGACGGTCCCGCTCGCTTCTGGGGCTGGGGGGGCGTGGCGAATCGGCTCTCTCGAAAGGCCGTGGTGTCCGCCGATGCCGACGAGGCCGCCCGCGAGGCTGCTCGGCAGTTTTTTCAGGCCCGTCTGGAACTCGCCCGTTGCCGTAAGGCGATTGCCGAGAAGCTGCCGACCGGCCGCGACGAGGCGCTGGCCAAGGCCGAGCGCGATATCACGGTGACCTATCGGCTCTATCCACAGCTGGGTGGTCGCGACATGCGGGAGGCCTTTGACTCGCTGTTGAAGCAGATCCAGAAAGAACGTGGAGAGCCGGCAGAGGGCCTGGCCGCGGTCGAGGGTGTGGCAGCCCCGCAGGGAACTTGAGGAGGACACCATGACATCACGTGCAACTTGCCGCCTCGAGGCGAGCCCTGGCTGGCCTTGGCTGGCGGTGGCGTGTGTGTTGCTGAGTGCCGTCGGCGCGGCCGATGCGGCCGATGTGATCCGCACCATCGATGGCGATCGGCTGGCGGTGACTGTGACGGGCAGCACCCGAGACGGGCTGACAGTTGAAGACCGTGAGGGGGTGGAGCGGCCGGTGTCGGTGGCGGAGATCGTTGACGTGCAGTTTGAGGGAGAGCCGCAGGAACTCAGGACGGCCCGAAACCTGTTGGCCCGTGGCCGCAGCAGCGACGCCTTGGAAGAGTTGGCCAAGATCGATGCCGACTCCCTCAACGGTCTGACCAGCCTGATGAAGGCTGATCTGGACTACATCACAGCAGCGTCGAACGCCCAAGCGGCTCTGCTCGACGCTGGCAATCGGGATCGGCTCCGCGACGCTGGTCGCGAGGTGCTCGGCTTTGCTTCAGCCCATCCGCAGAGTTTTCGGTACTACCGCACCCGCGAACTGGTGGGCGACCTGTTGGCGGCCTCGGGCGACACCGCCAAGGCCAGCGAGTATTACGAGCAGCTCGCGGCGGGCCCGCCGGCAATGAAGATCCGCGCGGCGACGGCTCGCGGCCGCATGCTGCTGGCAGCGGGCGACCATGCCGGGGCGGTGACCGCCTTTGAGCAGGCGGAGGCGATCGACGCGTCTGACCTGGCGAGCCTGGAGCAGAAACGGCTTGCCAGCCTGGGGAAAGCCCGCGGGCTTGGCAGACTCGGCAAAGGCAGTGAGGCGATCGCGGTGGTCAACGAACTGCTCAACGGCGCCAATCCTGAAGACGCCGAGCTACTCGGCCCGGCCTACAACGCGCTGGGCGATGCCCACCGTGCGGCGGGCCGCCTGCAGGATGCTGTGCTCGCCTATCTCACCGTCGACCTGGTCTACAACACCAACCCATCTGCCCATGCGGAAGCCTTGGCCAAGTTGGCCGAGGTCTGGGAGGAGATCGGCCAGCCGGAGAGGGGCCGAGAGGCACGCAGCACGCTGCAGGCCACGTATCCCGAGACTTCTTGGGCCCGGACAGGGGCGTCGTGATCGCGGCCGCAGGCCATCCCAATGAGGGGGGCGGCAGACCGGGATCGACAGCCAGGCCCCGGATGGGGATAACGGAGCTTCACAGACTCCGGTTCGATGGAGGGTTGTTTCACCGGAAACAAACACCGGCAACAGGGGCGGTTTTGGCGGACCTTTGCAACAGCTCGCCCGCCAGGGGCGGTGCCCGGGGAGTCGAGGAGAGAACGAGCATGCAGGTTGATCGCGTAGAGGATGCCATGCAGACAACTGCGGAGCCGCGGAGCTTCGAAACAATCGCCGCAGCCAGGCGGCCCGGCTGGACCGTCTGGCTCTCGCTGGTGCTCGGAGGCTGGCTGGTCGCTGCGCTGCCGCTGGTTGCTGGGGTTGCCCTCACCGTCTCGCCATCGGAGGCCGTCGCTCAGGATGAGTTTCTGGATGACGAGCCCGTTGCTGATGAGGAAGAGGCACCCCAGGCCCAAAACCTGCTGATGTTTTTCGTGTCGGCCCTGGGCCCGACCTTCTCGGTGGTGTTTCTGCTGATTTCCTTCGCCCTGGTGTCTCTGGTGGTGATGGGTTTTCTGCAGCTGCGGCAGTCGGCGATGATGCCGCCAGACATGGTGGAAGACTTCAATGCCCATCTCGACGCCAAAGAGTGGCAGCAGGCCTACGAACTGGCCAGCGAAGACGGCTCCTACCTGGGCCAGGTGCTGGCCGCTGGCATCGGCAAAGTTTCCAGCGGCTACACCGCCGCGGTGGAGGCGATGCGGGACGCGGCCGCGAGCGAATCGATGCGGCTGGAGCACCAGCTCAGCTACGTGGGCCTGATCGGGGCTCTTGCCCCTATGATCGGCCTCCTCGGCACCGTCTGGGGCATGGTGAAGAGCTTTATGGAGATCGCTGCGTCGACGACGTCTCCCAAGCCAGCCAAACTCGCAGAGGGGATTTCCACCGCCCTGATCACCACCCTGATTGGGCTCGTGATTGCGATCGTGGCCGTGGCCGTGTTTGCCTTTTTCAAGAATCGGCTGCAGAGCCTCAATGCAGCCGTGGATGACGAAGCCATGAAGGTGATGAGCCGGTTCAGCAAGCGATCGAGCCAGGCGGCTCCGCCGGCGACCGCCTAGTCTGTTCCCTGTCTGGAGGAGAATGGCCGGAAGCCGCTTCCCGCCACTGCGATCCCTATGGTCAGACGCCGCACGAGAGGACCGTCCGTCACCGACATCGACATGACGCCGATGATCGACATGACGTTTCAGCTGATCGCGTTCTTCATGTTTGTGGTCAACTTCTCGGAGGCCGAGCAAGACGACCGTATCCAGCTTCCCTCCAGCCAGTTGGCGAAGCCGGCGGAAGCTCCCTTTGAGGTGCCGATCACCCTCCAGCTCACCAGCAGCGGATCGCTGGTCTACGCCGGCGAACTCTTTGAGGTGGCGTCGCTCGGCACCGTGCTGGAACGGGAAAAGACGGTGATCATCGACACCGGCAAAGAGCCCGCTGCCGCCACCATCATCGTGCGAGCTGATGGCCGCTCGCCCACCGGCGAGGTGCAGGAGATCATCCGCATCTGCCAGGAGAAGGGCTTTGAGAAGTTTGCCCTGCGGGCCAAGTATGACGACGGAGGCTGAGCCATGGCAGACGCTGGCAGCAAGCAGGCTCGCAGTGGCCTGGCCGACAAGATCGATATCAACATGACGCCGATGATCGACATCGTGTTTCAGCTGCTCGCCTTCTTCATCATGACGCTGAAGATCGTGCAGCCAGAAGTGATTTCGATGTCCGCATGCCTCTGGGGGCTGCAGCTGCTGCCGCCCCAGACGAAGAGCAGATCCCACCGATCCGCATCCGCCTCACGGCTGGTGGCACCGGCCTGGGGGGCATCGCGATGAATGGCACACCCGTGGCCAGTTTTGAAGAGCTGCAAGAGCGGGTGATTGCCCTGGTGGGCCTCGACTCGGGCCCCAACTCGATCGCCGACAAAACGGAGGTCGAACTCGACTGCGACGAGCAGCTGCCCTACGAGTATGTGGTCAATGCGATCTCGGCCGTTTCGGGCACGGTGCAGGACGGGCAGATCATTGAGCTCGTGAAGAAGATCAAGTTTGCGCCGCCGCGAGATGACTCGTAGGGTCGCTCGGTGGGCTTAGCGGCGGGGGTGAAAGCGGGAGTGGATGCTGCGGAGGCGGTCGGCGTCGACGTGGGTGTAGCGCTGGGTGGTGGCGATACTGGCGTGGCCGAGCATCTCCTGGACGTGTCGCAGGTCGGTGCCGCCGCTGACGAGGTGGGTGGCGAAGCTGTGCCGCAGGACATGGGGATGGATGTCGTCAGGCAGGCCGGCCTCGGCCGCGGCCGTCCGCACGATTTCCCAGATGCGGATGCGGGAGAGCCGGTTGCCGCGGGAGGAGAGCAGCAGCCAGCCGACGGGCCCCTCTGCCCTGGCGGCAAATGCAGGCCGGGCTGCCCGGCACCAGGAACGAATCGCTTCCTTGGCCCGTCGGCCCAGCGGCACCATCCGTTCCTTGCCGCCCTTCCCCAGGCAGGTGCAGAAGCCCTCATCGAGATGCGTGTCGGCAAGTTTCAGCCCTGAAACCTCGCTGGCCCGGCAGCCGCTGGCATACAGCACCTCCAGGAGCGCCCGGTCGCGGAGCCCGGCATGGGTGGAGGGATCGGGGGCGTCGAGCAGTCGGTCGACCTGGGAGACGCTCAGGCTGCCGGGCACGCGGAAGTCGGGCCGGCCGCTGCCCACGAGGTCGGCCGGGCTCTCCGTGAGCCAGCCTTCGAGCTGGAGGTAGCGGTAAAACGTCCGCAGGCTTGCCGCATGCCGGTTGACGCTGCCGCGTGAAAGTCCCCGGCCGTGCAGCCAGGCCAGGTAGTCGCCCAGGTCGCCGGGAGTGAGCTTGGTGCAGTCGCGGCCCTCGAGCCAGACGGTGAAGTCGGTCAGATCGCGGCGGTAGGCGGCAAGCGTGTTGGTGGCGAGGGCCCGCTCGTGGCGAATGTGGTCGAGAAAGCCGTCGATCAGCAACGGCATCGCCGCCACGCCCGCCAGCGGCACCGCCTCATCGAGCACGATCCGCCGTGGGCCTCGGCGAGCGGGCTTCTGGGCAGATTCGGGCGCAGCGGGTTTCTTGGACATTGGGCAGGCGACACTCCACACGAAGCATCGGCCGCCCGGCAGCAGTAGCATGGCTCGCTGCTCTCCAGCCGCGCTAACCGATACACCCGCTCAGGCTTGGCCTGGCTCGTAGCCGAGATTGGGAGCGAGCCACTTCTCAACCTCTGGAACGGGCATGCCCTTGCGGGCCGCGTAGGCTTCCACCTGGTCTCGGGTGATCCGGTCGACCGCGAAATAGCGGCTTTCCGGATGGGCGAGATACAGACCGCTCACACTCGCTGCCGGTGTCATGGCGCAGCTCTCAGTCAGCTCCATGCCGGCGTGCGTGCCCGCCTCCAGCCAGGTGAAGAGGTTTCGCTTCTCCGTGTGGTCCGGGCAGGCAGGGTAGCCCGGAGCCGGGCGTATGCCGCGATACCGCTCCTCAATCAGGTCGTCGGTGGAGAGGCTCTCGTCGCGTCCGTAGCCCCACTCCCCGCGAACCCGCTGGTGCAGCCACTCGGCAAAGGCTTCGGCCAGTCGATCGGCAAGGGCTTTGGCCATGATCGACGAGTAGTCGTCGTGGGTGGCGTCGTATTTCTGGCAGATCGCCTCGCAGCCGTGGCCAGCGGTGACCGCAAAGCCACCGATGTAGTCTTTGCGGCCGCTCTCAAGCGGCGCAATAAAGTCTGCCAAGGCACAGAAGGTGTCTTGGCCACGCCGCTCCCACTGCTGCCGGAGCGTGTGGATGCGGCCCACCTCGGTCTGCCGCGTGTCGTCGGTGAAGAGCACGATGTCGTCGCCGACAGCATTGGCTGGGAAAAATCCATACACGCCCCGGGCGGTCAGCGACTGCTCGGCGATGATTCCATCGAGCATCCGGCGGGCGTCGTCGTAGAGCTTCTTGGCCTCTTCGCCCACGACAGCATCTTCAAAGATCTTCGGATACTTGCCCTTGAGCTCCCAGGCCATGAAGAACGGCGACCAGTCGATGTAGGGCACCAGGGTTTCCAGCGGCACTTCACCGAGTGGTCGCAGCCCGAGGAACTCTGGAGTGTCGATCGGCGTCGTCGCCCAGTCGACTGTCCACTTCTTCTCGCAGGCCGCGGCATAGGAGACGAGGTTGGTCTGCTGCCTCCTCGAGAACGCCTCCACTGCCTTCGCCTGCTCTTCACGATTCTTGCGGACAAAGGCCTCCCGCGACTCCGGGTTGATCAGCTGCTCGACCACACCGGCGGCCCGTGAGGCATCGAGCACATGGATCACATTCCCGGAATACTTGGGCGCGATTTTCACCGCCGTGTGCCGGGCTGAAGTAGTGGCCCCACCGATCAGGATCGGGATGTCGAGCTTCTCCCGCTCAAACTCCTCGGCCACATGCACCATCTCTTCCAGACTCGGCGTGATCAGGCCGCTGAGGCCAACGGCGTCGACCTTCTCCTCCATCGCCTTGGAGACAATCTCAGCCGTGGGGATCATGACCCCCATGTCGATCACCTCGTAGCCGTTGCAGCCGAGCACCACACCCACAATGTTTTTGCCGATGTCGTGCACGTCGCCCTTGACCGTGGCCATCAGCACGCGGCCCCGGGAGGTCTTCTCGGTGCCGGCGGCCTTCCGCTCCTCTTCCATGTAGGGCAGCAGGTAGGCCACCGCCCGCTTCATCACGCGAGCGCTCTTGACCACCTGCGGCAGGAACATCTTGCCCTCGCCGAAGAGATCGCCGACCACCTGCATGCCCCGCATCAGCGGGCCTTCAATGATTTCGAGGCTGGCGTCGTAGGCCTGGCGGGCCTCTTCCACATCCGCCTCGATGTAGTCAACGATGCCCTTCACCAGCGAGTGGCAGAGCCGGTCTTCCACCGACTCGCTCCGCCAGGCATCCGCCTTTGCCCGGTCGCCGGCGTCGGTGCCCTTCACCTTTTCGGCGAGTTCGATCAGCCGCTCGGTGGCATCCTCGCGACGGTTGAAGAGCACATCCTCAATCCGTTCCTTCAGTTCCGGCTCGATCTCCTCATAGACCGCCAACTGCCCGGCGTTGACGATGCCCATGTCCATGCCAGCTTTGATCGCATGGTAGAGGAAGGCCGCGTGCATCGCCTCGCGGACGATGTCGTTGCCGCGGAAGGAAAAGGAGATGTTGCTCACACCGCCCGACACACGGGCCCGCGGCATCGCCTGCTTGATCTGCCGCACCGCCTCAATGAAGTTCACGGCATAGTTGGCATGCTCTTCCATGCCGGTCGCGACTGTGAGGATGTTGGGGTCGAAGATGATGTCGTCTGGCGGGAAGCCCGCCTGCTCCGTGAGCAGCGCGTAGGCCCGCTTGCAGATCGCCACCTTCTGCTCGGTCTCGACGGCCTGTCCCGTTTCGTCGAAGGCCATCACCACGACCGCGGCCCCATACTTGCGGGCGACGCGGGCCTGCCGGAGAAACTCCTCTTCGCCTTCCTTGAGGCTGATCGAGTTGACCACGCCCTTGCCCTGCAGGCACTTCAGCCCCGCCTCGAGCACCGCGAAGTTTGAGCTGTCGACCATGATCGGCACGCGGGAAACTTCCGGCTCGCTGGAGAGCAGCGTGAGAAACTTGGTCATCACCACCGGGCCGTCGAGCATGCCCTCGTCGACGTTGACGTCGATCAGGTTGGCGCCGCCTTCGACCTGCTGCCGGGCGATTCCGACCGCCTCTTCATACCGCTCCTCGCGGATCAGCCGGGCGAAGGCCCGCGAGCCGGTGACATTGGTCCGCTCGCCAATGATCGTGAAGCTGCTTTCGGGCCGAATCTCGTAGACCTCAAGGCCTGAGAATCGCGTCGCCGGCTGCCGTGGCTCGGGCACGCGAGGCGGATGCTTCGAGACCGCCTCGGCAATGGCGCGGATATGGTCGGGTGTGCTGCCGCAGCAGCCCCCCACCATGTTGAGCCAGCCCTCGGCCGCAAACTCGCCGAGCACCTTGGCCATCATCTCCGGCGTCTCGTCAAAGCCGCCGAGGGCGTTGGGCAGGCCGGCGTTGGGATAGCAGCTGGTGGAGATCGGCGCGATCCGCGAGAGCTCCGCCATGTAGGGCCGCAGCTTCTCTGGGCCGAGGGCGCAGTTGAGTCCGATTGAGAGCAGGTCAAAGTGCTCCAGGCTCGTCCAGCAGGCTTCCACCGTCTGGGCCGAGAGCGTGCGGCCGCCTTCGAAGACGGTGAACGAGGCCATCACCGGGATCTTCACGCCGCGGTCGGCAAACACCTGCTCGATCGCAAACAGGCAGCTCTTGAGCACGAGCGTGTCGAAGGCGGTTTCCGCGAGCAGAATGTCGACACCGCCATCAAGCAGGGCTTCAATCTGCTCGCGATAGGCGGCCACCATCTCGTCGAAGGTCACGTCGCGATGGCCGGGGTCGGCCACATTGCCGGCGATCGAGAGCTGCTTGTTGGTCGGCCCGATCGAGCCGGCTACGAACCGCGGCTTGTCCGGCGTGGAATAGGCGTCGGCAGCTTCGCGGGCCAGTTTGGCGGCGGTCAGGTTGAGTTCTCGCACCAGGCTCTCAAGACCGAAGTCGGCCATGGCCACCGACGTGCCACCGAAGGTGTTGGTCTCCACGACATCGCTGCCGGCAGCGAGATACGACTCGTGGATGCCGCGGATCGCGTCGCCTTGCGAGAGCGTGAGGATGTCGATGTTGTTCTTGAGGTCCTCGCCGTGATCACGGAATCGCTCGCCTCGGAAGCCAGCCTCGTCGAACCCAAGCGAATGGACCATCGTGCCCATCGCACCATCCAAGATCAGAATCCGCTGCTTGAGCAGGTCGCGAAACAGGTTGCCGCGGTCGGATGAGAAGGCGGGGGTGGCAGAGCCGGTGTTTTGGGAAGGCAAGGCAGAGTCCGGTGACGCGAGGAACGGCTGGTTTTCTCTCAGTCTGCTCATGATAGGCGGATCGGGAGGTGAGGCCTACCGTGCCCGTTTGGCTGCGGAGATGGGGCTGCCGAAGCAGTTCAGAGGAGGCAGGGCGGGAATAGCGGCCGCGATCCTGCCGGCTCAAGTGGGGCCGCCGCGGGCGACGACGGTGACGATTGGGCAAACGCCGGCAGCAGAATCGCTGCAAGCCGCGCCAGTCACCATGTTCCTCGGATGCCGTCGATGCAGATCCTCGCCCGCTTTCCCGACTTCGCTCCGGAGCCGTCGCCGGCAGCTCTGCAGACTCTGCCTGAGGAAGCTGGGGTCGTGGTGCCGTCGGCTGCCAGCGATGCCAGAGGCGGCCACAGCCCGCGGGAGCCGTTGGCGGAGCGACTGGGCCGCCTGGTGTCGCCGCGACGCCGAGGCCTGCGGCAGATCCGGGCCGGCTGGGGGTCAATTGGGTTCTAGCGATG
>AACY020536503.1_pt1 | contig 14921 bp, 14 predicted proteins | sample 267378 | NCBI WGS metagenome assembly AACY02 (sample SAMN02954345, study PRJNA13694) | marine metagenome | biome: aquatic; feature: ocean; material: water; isolation source: isolated as part of a large dataset composed predominantly from surface... | reverse complement strand
CGGAGTGTAACCTGTTGGAATGACCAGTGCTCTAAAAACAGACCGTTATGAATTAACGATGTTGGATGCCGCCCTGCAGTCTGGTAAGGCAGAGAAGCAGGTGGTTTTCGAGGTTTTTTCTCGTTCGCTACCCGCTGGCAGAAGGTTTGGAGTTTTTGCAGGAGTCGGTCGATTAATTGAAGAAATAAAGAACTTCACCTTCACATCTGAACAACTAAGGTTTCTGGAAGTAGAAAAAATTGTCAGTAAGCAGGCGCTCAGCTGGCTAGCTGAATACTCCTTTACCGGAGAAATCGAGGGTTTTCACGAGGGTGAGATTTATTTCGGGAACTCTCCGGTGCTGACTATCTCGGGAAGTTTTGCCGAATGCGTTGTTTTGGAAACGCTGGTTTTGTCGGTTCTGAATTATGACTCAGCTGTGGCGAGCGCTGCTGCCAGAATGCGAATAGCAGCAGGTGACCGCAAACTGATTGAAATGGGATCGAGAAGGGCCAATGAGGATGCTGCTGTTGCGGCTGCAAGGGCCAGCTACATAGCTGGATTCGACGCGACGAGTAATTTGCAGGCGCAACTGAGCTATGGAATACCAACCCTCGGAACCAGCGGGCATGCATTCACCCTTCTTTTTGACAGTGAGCGAGATGCTTTCGAAGCGCAATTGCAAGCAATGGGTGAAAAAACTACCTTCCTAGTTGACACCTTTGACGTTGAAAAAGCAGTCAGCGCTGCTGTGGAGATTACAGCCGGCAAACTCGGAAATGTTCGAATTGACTCAGGTGATCTAGCAGAGACTACTCAGAGGGTAAGGCACCAACTGGATCAACTGGGCGCAAGAGATGCCAAAATCACCGTCACAAATGATTTAGATGAGGATGCGATTGCGGCATTGGCCGCCTATCCAGTTGATAGCTATGGTGTGGGAACTTCGCTGGTCACTGGAAGCGGTGCTCCGACAGCTGGCTTTGTCTTCAAACTCGTTTCAAAAAAGGATGATGGGAACTGGATTGATGTTTCAAAACAATCATCGGGTAAAACCAATCTGCCTGGCAGAAAGGTGGCCACACGGGTGATTGAAAATGGAGTCGCTGCACTTGACCTCATCTCGCGGCCGAACGAAAACGCTCAAGGGAGATTGCTTCAGACTAGGTACATCAACGATGGCTCAATCCATAATGTCCCCAGCCTCGAAAAAGCTCGTGAGAGGTTCACTCTCTCACTTTCCGAACTTCCCTCTTCCGCGAAAAGACTTAGCGACGGAGAACCAGCTTTGTCAGTTACTACTTCTTGAGGCTTTCGTAAATTCGCTTGCAATCAGGACAAACGGGAAACTTCTCAGGGTCTCGACCGGGTACCCACTTTTTTCCGCAGAGGGCGATTACAGGAGTTCCCATAACCGCGCTTTCGGTTATTTTGTTTTTCTGAACGTAATGTGAGTAGCGCTCGTGGTCGCCGTCCTCAAGAAGTTCCTGTTTTTCCTTTAGTTCTTCCATCAGTTCGATTCTAAGTCCCTGCTGTCGCCGAGAGTCACATCAAAACTCAGCCTCTGGCCATCCCTGAGCGCCTCAATTTCAATTTCAGCTCCTGCTGGCTGCGCTCTTACGGCTGCGGTTAGTTCGCCGCTTCCCTCGATTCTCTGCCCGTCAAACAGCACAACAACATCCCCAGCCTGCAAGCCAGCCAGTTCTGCTGCTCCGCCCGGGGTGAGCTCAACTATCTCGGCACCCGATGCGAAGCTTGAATTTGGAATAACACTGTCGGTGACAAGGGCGCCCAATAAACCGTGGCTTGCAAAACCCTTTTCAATGATTTCATCAGCAATTCTCAACGCCGTATTTGCGGGGATTGCAAAGCCAACCCCGATGTTGCCACTAGAGCCACTGGTTGCAATCGCTACGTTGATGCCAACCAATCTTCCCTGCTGGTCGACCAGTGCGCCTCCGGAGTTTCCAGGATTAATTGCTGCATCCGTTTGAATCACCTGCAAGTTGATAGGCCTTTGGGAGAATCCGTCCCAAAATCGCAATCCTGAGCCATTTCCGTCCTCAACTTCACTGCTAGCAACTTGAATCGTTCTGTTCAGTGCTGAGACAATTCCTTGAGTAACAGTTGAACTCAAGCCCAGCGGAGCACCAATAGCAACCACCGGCTCGCCGACATTTAGCCCGTCAGAGTCCTTGATCTGTATGGGTTGGAAACTGTCAGATCCGATCAAGCGGATTACTGCAATGTCATTTGTGGGATCGGTGCCCACAACCTCTGCGTCATAAACTCTTCCGTCCCAAGCTTGGGCAGTGACATTTACATCATTTGTTGATCCACCGAGTGTGACTACATGGGAATTTGTTAGAGCGTATCCATCCTCTGTAATCATCACTCCGCTACCGTTACCACTTCCAGTGGGACTTGTAACGCTGAGGGTGACAACCGACGGACTGGCTGCAACGGCCGCGCCAGTCACCCAGTTGACAGCCTCAGTGTTGTTTACAACTACAGGAGCTGGGGCTTGCATGGAGCTAAAGGCAACTAGCGAGGCTCCGGCGCCAATGGCGCCTCCAGTAAGCGCGGCAAAAGCCGCGATTACACTCATCGCAAGAGCTCTGGTTGATTTTTTTGACTTAGGCGAATCTGCCTTTTTTGATTCAACGGGGTAATACAAAAACTGTCCCGAAGAGCGTTCGTGCATAGTGTGCTCCTTTCAAAACAGTCTTAGCATGCCAGCCATTTCTGAAGGCTTGGTGATAACAACCTGAATATTAGCTTCAGGCTTCCTACCCGATCAATCGAGTTTCTCGAGGCAGTGGAAGGGCTGTTATGAGTAAGGAGTTGCTATTGACTGAAATTGAGCCAGCATTGACAACCCAAGGGCTTCCAATTGGTTTGTAATCGACCTGAAACTCAACTGTCGCTCTAGCGCTGAAATCCCCGCTGCTGCCAAAAATATGCCCAACCCTAAAACCTGACTTACCAAAACTCCAATTTGCAGACTTTGGCAGAAAGCGGACACTAACCGGCTGATCAAAAAGCCAGCCTGATTTGGTCTGTGCACTTTGTTCTACCCAAAAGTCAAAATTCTCGTCATGGTAGCGCTCGGCCGGATTCACATAGGCCTTTGGTCTTGAGGGGGAAGTTCTAAAAACCTCTTGCAAGGTTTGGCTATCGCTGATTTTTTCAACAGAGTTGTTACTACTGGGGGGCTTTGGAATTGGGATATATTCCTTTTCATCTAAGCACTCTCTTGAACCCTGCCTGCTTTTTACCCAAATTGTTCCAAATGTCTCTATCTCCACCCCACCACTGACATAAATCTGACAGAGCACCCAGGGAGGCGGGGGTGTCCAGATAGAGCCTGGAGTATCGCTCCGATAATTTTCCTCTGCCTCAGTTTTGGCACTTGCCTCTTCGCAGATAACCACCTCAGTCGAGCCAACGGTGGTAGAGCAGCTATCCGAGCATCCCCCTAAAACCGCTCCAGCTGCCGAACAGCTAAAAATAATTTCGACTAACAATTTGAAAATCTCCTTATGTCCATTTCAATGATTCTTAGGCTCTGTCCAAATTCCTCAATCCGCATTTTCATCGGTATTTGCTCTGGCCTCTCCAGAGGCGTGAGGTCATTTCCAAATTCATCAATTAGGCGTGTTTGGGAGACGTCAAGGCAGAAAATGTGCTCGGTCTCCGAGGAGTCTTCAAATGAGTGGAAGCGAGTTGAACCAACTTGACGCAATTGAAGCTGATTCATAACTTCATTTGCCCGAAGGGCGCTTTGCAAGGCTGAGCCTGCAAGCAAGTCATCGAATTCTTCTAATACGCCGTTGTCGCTGGCCTCAAGATATCTTTCCAGTAGTTGTTCAGCAGTAGGTTGATTAGCACAGCCGGTCAATGCCACCAGTGAAAAAACGAAAAACCACCTCATGAGAGCCAAAGCTAGAGCAGAAGCGAATTTTCAGAGGCAGGTTATCCACAAGAAAATCCCTCCCAGCCAGTGCTGGGAGGGATGAATGGTTGCGGGGACAGGATTTGAACCTGCGACCTCCGGGTTATGAGCCCGGCGAGCTACCGAACTGCTCCACCCCGCGGCGAAGTTCCTATTATAGCAAGCCCCAAGCCCAATTGGAAACTAGCGATTAATCGCATCCACCGCGTCAGAAATAGCCTGGTTTAGACGCTCGTCTGCTTCACCAAAGGCATTCCAGTCACCAGCTGCCAGGGCATCCTGCTTGTCCTGGATCGCTCTCTCGGCTCTGGCTAGGGCGGCGTCTAGCGCGGGGTTTTCTCCTTCACCTGCGGCTGGCTGATCCGAGGGTTGCTCTGCTTCACCCTCAGTTGGGGTGTCTACCGGTTCATCTGGCTGCAAACTATCACCGGCGCTTGCGCCACTGTCACCGCCGAATAGCTCATCCAAAGCCTGATCCAAGGTGTCCTCAAAGGCAATCCGATCACCAAAGCTAACAAGCACCTTTTGCAGAAGCGGGAATGAAGTTTCACCGGTTGACTCAATGTAGACAGGCTGAACGTATAGGAAGCCTCCGCCAACTGGAAGGGTTAGCAGGTTTCCGTTTAGCACTCGAGTGGAACCCTGTCGAAGAATGTTCAAAAGCTGCGACACTTCGCTGTCTGCGTTGAAGTTGTTCTGAACCTGTCCTGGCCCTGGAACAATCGTTTCTCGTGGCAGGCTCAAAAGCCTGAGTTTTCCGTAGTCCTCAGAAATTACTCCCGCTTCGTTTCCTGCCTCAGCACTTGCCACCAGGTAACCAGTGAGCACGTTTCTAGAGTTTTCTCCGGTTGACTGAGGTATGAACGTGGAATAGATCGAGAACTTAGGCTCTTCAGTACCTGGAGCCTGCATTGTCAAGTAATACGGTGGCTGCAAAACCCCAATTCCAGGGCCGTCCACTGGATCGTTTGGAGTCATCCAAGCATCTTGCTGAGAGTAGAAAGCTCCTGGGTCGGTTACGTGATAGCGACCAAGGATTGATCTCTGGACTTTGAAAAGATCCGATGGGTAACGCACATGCGACATCAATTCACCACTCATCTCAGAGGTTGGCCTGAGGGTGTCAGGGAAGACCTTTCTCCAGGTTTCCAAAACTGGGTCGGTTTCGTCCCAGATGTATAGCTTGACCTCTCCGTCATATGCGTTCACCGTTGCTTTCACGGAGTTGCGAATGTAGTTGATGTTATTCGCACCAAAACCAGCAGACTCGGTTGAAGAGTCAATGATTGCAAGATTCATGCTCTCTGAATTTGAATAAGGGTAGTTATTGCTGGTGGTGTAGGCATCAATAATCCACAACACCTCACCATCAACAACCGCTGGATAGGCTTGCGAATCAACTGTTAGGTAGGGCGCAACCGCTTCAACTCGCTCCAGCGGGTTTCTGTTGAACATAATCTGGGATTCTGGATTGATTGCATCTGAGAGAAGAATCTGCTCACTTTGGAACTTCAGGGCAAACGCAATTCGGTTGACCAAAGATCCAACATTTGGTCCACCCGAACCTTCGAAGGTCGTGTATGTCTGAGTTTCCCCGTCCTCACCAGCTGGGAAGTCAAACTCCAAATCTTCGCCGTTATTACCCCCGACAATTGAGTACTCAGGTGAGTTCTCGCCGAAATAAATCCTCGGCTCGAACTCTCCTAACTCTCCCACTGATGGGATTCCCGATTGCAAGAAAAGGGGCTGACCATCGGTATCACGCTTATTTCCATAAGCGGCAACAAGCCCGTATCCGTGAGTGAAAACAATTGTTGAGTTGTACCAGCTATTGGAATCTCCAAGTCCTGCCTGATCCAATTCACGAACTCCCAGAACTGCATCCTGAGACTCACCGTTTATCTCATACCTTCCAACGTGCAGTCTTTCCGGGAATGAGTAGTACTGACGGTACTGCTCCAGCTGCCTGAAGGCATCTGAGACCAGAGAAGGGTCAAGAATACGAATTGAAGTCGTGGTTTCTGCATCCGCCCTCAGCGCTCCGGGAGTTGCAGTGGTTGTTGCGTCGTAATCAATAACCTCAACCTGGTCTAGACCGTAGGCCTCTCGGGTTGCCTCAATATTGCGCTCCAAATACGGCGTCTCCAAGGTTCTTTCGTTCGGGACAACCTGAAAAGTCTGAATCGCCCAGGGGTACAGTCCACCCAGCACAACCGAGCTAATAATCATCAAACCAGTTGCAATTATTGAGTATCTCCATGATCCAATGACCGCGGTGACAATGAACAGAGCTGCAACCAAGACCGATATCAAAGCAAGAATTTGCAACCCTGGAATTGTCGCGTTTACATCGCTATAGCGCGCACCGGTGAATAATTCATTTGAAGTAAAAACTGTCTCATACTGGTTTAGCCACAGAGAGGCGCCTTGAACCAGGAAATAAACCGCAGCGGTAATCGATAGCTGAATTCTTGCGGGCTTGGCAACTCGAACTGCTCGACCCTCGAGCCTGATTCCTCCATAAATCAGATGGACACCAGCAGCAATTAGTCCTCCGAGTAGTACCGCCGCTGATATAAAGCTAACCAGCGCCGTCAAAAAGGGCAGCTGAAATAGGTAGAAGCTGACATCCAGACCAAATTGCTGGTCTTCACGGCCGGCTGGAGTTGAATTCAAAAACTGCAACGCTGTCGTCCACTGCGCTGTTGCCGCAACTCCAGCAAACACTCCCAGTACTGCAGGCACACCGAACATGATTAGACGGCGCAAGTTGTCAATTACCTGCTGGTAATTCTCGAATGGTGATTCACCAGGCATTCTTAGGTAGACCGGCCTGAACCTGTATGCGAGATTGAATGATAGAAGCGTCACCGCGAACATCAGTGCAAAGCCGACTATGAACAATGCCACCTGGGCAATGATCTGAGTCAGAAAGACAGACTGAAAACCGAGGTGGTTAAACCAGAGAAAATCTGTGTAGATACCCGCTGCTGAAATCAAAATGGTCGCTATAACAACCAAGACTCCAACTGCGATAGTGGCCGGTGATACTCCCCTGCGCTGAGCAGGACTGGACGGTTGGCTCAAATGTCAACTCCTAGTTTTCACAACTGGGAAACGCGTTGCTTCCCTCTTTGTATATTTCAATAGCCGCAAGGGCCTCTGTAAAGTCTGCCACGGGAACAACCAGCAAATCTTCAGGTTGGCTGGAAATTATCTCCGGACAATTCTCTCTCGGGGCCAAAAACAGGTCAACCCCATCCCTGCTTGCAGCCAACATTTTCAAATCAATTCCCCCGATTGCCCCTACGTTTCCAGCACTTGAGATGGTTCCGGTACCGGCGATGTGATTGTCGTTCAAAAGCGATCCCTCGGTGAGTTTGTCAAATACGCCCAGAGCAAAAATCATGCCTCCGCTCGGTCCGCCCACGTTCCCAAGCTCTAGCTCAATCTCCAATGGGAAGTCGTAGGTGTAACCGACCATCACACCAATCAGGTATCTTCCTTCAACTAATTTCGGTGTTATCGAGCGGGTCAAGACTTCACCCTCTCTTTGAACCTCTACCTCTACCGGCTCGCCGTTTGATTGCTGAATGAGTTCTTGCAGCTGTTCGATCGTAGAAACTGTTTGGCCATCCACCGTTTTTACGAAATCTCCCGCGACCAGGATGCCACTGGCGGCTCCACCCTCAGTCACCATCGATATGTAAACCTCATAGGACAGTTCGTATCCAAGCTCACTTAGAGCTACCGCAACCGCCTCCTGTTGGCTTGACTCCATCATTGCAACGCTCTCGGCCCTGACTTCTTCGGTTGTCATATTCGGCGGAAAAACCTCGTCCACAGGAAGGATTTGCTGTTCCGGATCCAGCCAAGCAAGGAAAATTTCCAGCCAGCCGGGCGTGCTGTCTTGATTTCCAAGAACACTTACCGTGAGCACGTCTAGGCGAGTATCAGATTCGAAGCTCTCTGCACCAAAAACCGATATGACCTCTACTCCACTTACTTCACCATTAACATCAAAGCTGGTCCCGGGTCTCTCAATCACGTATCCACTGGGGAGCAAAACTCCAACTCCGGCGGCGATTATGAAGACAGCTAGAAAAATCCAACCTGCTGGATTTTTCCTCCTTGGTTCGGTTTCAAAAAAAGTCATCCCCTAAATCGTAAGCCTGTTCACTGACATACTCAGTCTTGGAGCTACACGCCCCTGGCGAACATAGCTAAACCTGGGTTCAAATTCTCAGCTTTGGCAATTAGCCTCTTAAGGAGGAGGTCCGATGTCAGAAGAGAACAAGGACAGAGATGAATTTCAAGAGTTTCTTAGGAAGTTCTTCTCCTCGTCTGAAAGTTTCAACCCCGAAGATTTGGCGAACCAAGCTGGCCTTCCAATAGATCCCGCCAACCTTGGGATGATGATGGAACAACTGCAGCGGGCAATCAGCGGCCAAGGCGAGGGCATCAACTGGAAACTGGTCGAGACTCAGGCGAAAAAAGAAATCAGTTCGCAGAAGGTTGAGCTATCAGATGAGCTCGAGCAATCCTTCCGGCAGGCATTTAACACCGCATCACTTTGGCTTGACGAGGTAACTTCCCTTGGTCAATACGAATACAACCCGCAAATGCTCACCCGTCAAGGATGGGTAATAGAGTCTCTGGGCTTGTTTAAGGAAATTGCCGAGCCGGTTGCCACCAAGCTTGCCGAGGCACTTGCCGAAAACCTCAAGGAAAATCTTCCAGAGGAACTCTCGCAGCTGGCTGGACCAGCATCCAATATCCTCAAGAGTGCCGGCGGATCCTTGTTCGCAATGCAGTTTGGGCAATCTCTAGGAAAGCTGGCCAACGAATCGCTAAGTGGGGGTGAAATTGGAATCCCAATTTCTGAAAGGCCAAGCCTTTGCGTGAAAAACGTTGAAGAGTTTGCCATTGGATTGGGCCTTGACGCCCAAGAGGTGCTCATTTTCCTTGCTGTAAGAGAACTTGCTTTACAAAGGTTGTTCACCCAGAGCTCCTGGCTAAAAGACCGTGTAGTGAACCAGATTCTGGAATACAGCCAGGAAATAAGCATCGATACAGAAAAAATAAATCGTCTGGCTGAGGACATTGACATAACCAACCCGACCGAGATTCAAAACGCCATAAGCAGCGGAGCTTTTATCAACGAACCAACAGATTCACAAATATTGGCCTTAGATCGAATCCGCATAAACCTAGCTCTGATTGAGGGTTGGGTTGACACCGTAACCGATCTTGCAACGCAGAGGTTGCCGTCCCGAGTCGCACTGGCAGAGTCCATCAGAAGAAGAAGGGTTAGCGATAATCCAAGTCAAAAGCTCTTTGGAACACTGATAGGTCTTCAACTTCAACCAAAGATGCTTCGAGAGTCAGCGGAGATGTTTAGCCAGCTTCAACAAAAACTATCTCCCGCCCAAAGAGATGAAATATGGCTCCATCCGGACCAATTGCCCTCGGAGGAGGAAATCGCCAATCCCGACTTGTTAATCACGAGACTGACTGGCGACAAAGATGACTTTGACAGAGAGCTCAGAGGTTTGCTCGGCGAATAGCTGTGGAAAAGTCCAAGGTTTGATTTGGTAAACCTGTGAAGCTTCCTTGGTGGCAATAAGAATTCGCGAATCCTCGATAAAGGCATGGTCCAGCCAAAGCCAGCGGCAGTTCGGCATCGATTTGCCTCTGAAGCTGGAGATTGCCTCAGCTGCGGAGGAAACTTTTTTAGCAATGTTGGAGCTTGGGATTGCGGACGGGCAGCTGGAAACAGCCGCGAAGCTTGCTGGCCTAAAAATTGATGCGGCTCAAGCCCTTCTGGCTAAATTGGCTCCGATTACTGAGGACTTCAAGCCACCCATCGCAACCGCTGAGGCTCGAAAGTTACCCTCAAATCAAAGGCAGCACTTTAGTCGGAGGCAATCTTCAACGGTCTTTGTTCCAAAACTTGATCGATTTGGAAAACTGTTGGTTCACTCATTGGCCCACTCCGGGGTGGGCCAGATCATTACAAACGACAGCTCATTGGTTAGCCAGCTTGATTGCGGCAGACTGGGCTATTCGATAGATGAAATCGGAGAAACCAAAATCTCTGTTTTGCGAGCCGAGATTGCCAACGCCCCGAGCTATCTGAAGCTGGACAATCGAATGAAATGGCTTGACTACTCAGCGGTTGACATTGCGGTGGTTGAGACTAGTGGCGCCTTCCAACCATCCGATTATCAGCGCTGGCTGTCACTAGGACGCAATCATCTCGGAGTTTGCTTCTCGGACAGTCATGTGTTGGTAACCGCCATCGTTCGGGAGAATCTGCCGTGCCTGGGATGCAGGGAGCTGAATAAGTGGGAATTTGATGAATCCAGAAAGATACTGGGAGCTCAGATAGCTGGAATTGCTGGGTTGAAAGATAGCTCTTCGATACTCTTCGCAACCGCAATTGCGGGGCAAAAGATTGTCAATTGGATTGACTCCCAGGACTCAGATGGAGATATTGAATACTGGTCTGATGGCAACGTTCGACCCAAAACGGAGCAAATTAACCCTCAGTGTTTTTGCCAACAAGGTCCTTCAGAAATCTAGAAAGTTCCCCCGATTCACTCGCGAAGGAGATACTGAGGCTCTGCTTTGCCCTTGTTACTCCCACGTAGCAAAGCCTTCGCTCCTCCTCAATTTCTTCTGCAGACTGCGACATGCGAAAAGGCAGAAGGCCCTCGCTGGCGCCCAGAATGTATACCTTTCGCCACTCCAATCCCTTGGCAGCGTGAATTGTCGATAGCGTGACCAGCTGTCTCACCGGTTCAAAATGCTGCAGTTGAAGGGCGTCAACAAGCTCAATGGTCTCTGCGATGCTCAGTGGCTGATCGGTTAGTGCCTCATAGAGGGATTGCATTGACTCCCATGCGGAGAGATCCCCGCTGGGGGCCATCGTCCAACCAAGCTCTCGAAGAACATCGGCCACAATCTCAGAGGCTGGCTTATCTTCAACAAACCTGCTGGCCCGTATCAGCTGCACCGCTTTGGCAATGACTTGCTGCTGGAAAAAGCGTTCCTGTGTTTTCAGTTGATGCCGGATTCCCAATTTACTTAGCTTCTCAGAAAGCACTTCGGCCTGACTGTTCACCCTGAAAAGGACAGCAATTTCACTCGCCGGCATGCCATCGTTTATGTCTTCTGCAATCATTTTGGAAACTGCGTCTGACTCCGCAAGGTCACTTTGATAGCGCCTCAAACGAATGTCACCAAGGCCTGCAACAGCCTGCATCGGAGAGAGATCACTCATGATTGAATTCGCTAGATTGACTATTTCTCTTCCGGATCGATAGTTATTACTCAGTTCAATAGAAACCGCATTTTCAAACATTGATTCAAATCCATTTAGATACTTCTGGGAGGCACCTGCAAAGGAGTAAATCGTCTGCCGAGGATCTCCCACCACGCATAAATCAGACCTATCACCCATCCACTGTTGAACCAGTGCAAACTGCAGCGGTGAAACATCCTGGAACTCATCAATGGTGAAAAACCTGTACTGGCTTTGAATGTGCTCCGCAATTTGTGGCTCTGACTTAACCATGCCCAGATTCAGAAGCAATACATCCTCCCAATCAATTTGTTGGGATTTTGACTTCACTCTTTCGTATTCAACAATCACTTCACTCGCAACCGAATGATTGAGGGTTTCAAGCGAGCGCCTACTGGTTTGATATTCCTCCGGACTGAGAAGAGAGTATTTCCACCACTCAATCTCCGCTGCCAGCTCTCGCAAAATCGCCTGATTCGATTCAATCTTGAGATTGCTCAGGGTTTGTGTGAGTAAATCTTTTTTGGAAGTTGCGACAGAAGGAGCACTAACACCAGTCAGCTGCGGCCAAAAATAGCGGATTTGCGCAAGGGCCGCAGCATGAACGGTCCTCACCTGCACTGCTGGCGCGCCCAGGGAGTTGATTCGTGTCCTTAGCTCTGCTGCTGACCTCGCGGTGTAGCTCAGTGCCAAGACCTTTTCTGGAGCATAGACCCCACTGGCAATTCCGTAAGCGATTCGATGGCTGATCGTCTTTGTTTTCCCACTGCCGGCGGAAGCAATAATTCGAACAGGACCTATAAGGCTCTCGGCAGCCAAACGCTGCTCAGGGTCAAGACCCTCAAGCAAACTCTCCGCTGATTCCATAACGTTCCCTGCGTGGCATCAAAGCTAAGAATGGATGCCAAAATAGTGTTTGGCTATGGCCAAATCTCACTTGATTCTAGCGGCGCTGGCAGCAGAGGCTGCCAGTGGGAAAAATTTCGTATCCACAAGACTCACCAGTGATATGACACCCGGCTTTGACTCTGCTGTTTTGGAATCAGACATTGGCAGGAACTACCAGGTCTTGGTGCCAACTTCTAAGCAGTCGGAAAAAGAGATGGAAACTGAGCTGAACGCGCTTAAGTTAGTCAGCCCACTTGCCTCAACAACTCTGGCCACCCCTGAGATCATTGGCCAGACAAAAGATTCAGATGGTTCCTCAGTGGTGGTGCTGAGTTTTGAGAAATCTAAAGATATCCGACTGGGATCAAAAAATTCAGAGCCCGTCGAGTTGCTTTCGGCAGAGCTTGCAAGAGTCCATTCGCTCTCAATAACTGATGCACAAGCTCTAGAAATTCAGGCATTTACTCCAACGGAGCTTAATTCAGAGCTGGTGGCAGAGCTAGACAAGCTAGCAGACAGCGGAAAGGTTCCAGGGGTTCTACTCTCCCGCTGGGAAAGGGCACTGGAGGATATTGGTCTCTGGCGATACAGACCCACAGTTATCCACGGTTCGATTGGTTCTGACAATGTTGGCATTGCCGGCGACAAACTTGTGCTGAGGGGCTTTGGGAGCATGCGAATTTCCGACCCGGCTGAGGATTTTGCCTGGATTGCGGGAGGATCCACCGAGGCTGTACTGAATTCCTGCTTCGCGCAATACGCTGAGATCAAAGAAGCTGATGAAAACATGGTAAAAAGGGCAATCCTTTATTCAGAAGTTGAACTTGCCAGGTGGCTGTCATACTGCATTGAGAGTGGCGATCAACGATCTGCTGAGGCGGCTGCCGCTGATATCGAGAATCTCGCCGAAGATGCTCAGAAATCAGATCTTCCTTCACTGGAGGCAACAAGTTTCATTGGTTTGAACCAAGAGCAGAACGACAGCTAAGCTTTTATAAATATCAAGGAGCATCGTGCAGATAAAAATTGGCATACAAAACAGCGGCAGAGAGCTTGTTCTGGAAAGTGATGAAACCACTGAGCAAATAAACCAAAAAGTCGAGAAAGCTCTTGCCGATCCCGCCTCAACCCTTCAGTTGACAGACGAAAAGGGAGCGACGGTGATTGTCCCCGCGACCGCCCTTGCATACATTGAAATTGCTGCCGAGCAGCCCAGGAAGGTCGGGTTTGTAGGCTAATGGATTTATCGCACCTCATAAGCCTCCCGGTCGTCGTAGTTTATGGAATTTTGCTAGGACTAATCACTCCTTACGTGATTGGCAAAAGCGATAAGCATGGGACCCTGGTTCCCGGCTCTATAGCGGTGGCTGTTGGGTCAGTACTGTGGCTTTTGCTCACCTGGATCGGGTTGCCTCACAGCGGAGCGGCTATTTGGCTACTGGTGATGCTGATTACTCCCCCAGTTACATTCATCGGAATTCGTTACCTCAGGTCTAGGCGCACCCAACAGGACGAGCAGCAGCTGAAATCGCTCTAAGCGCTCATACCCAATTCATCCATTCGCGCAGAATGGTTGCTTATTAGGTCATTTGTTAGTTGTTCAATCTCCGCGAGTGCCGATCTCCTAAACTCAACCGGATCAGAATCGTTCAAATGATCAAAATTCAACACCGCAATCACATGCAAAAGCACATCCGCAACCAAACTTCTTCCAAACATAGCCAGCAAGTCACGAAGCTGTTCATCATCAGAGATTTTTTCAATCAAAACGTTTTTTACAAATTCGCTAAAGGGGTAGTCATCCAGTGATTTGTTCGCAATGTTTTTGGTGGAGGTTGGCTGAACGTTGGCGAGCTGGGAGTAGAAGTCGTCCAAAATTCCAAAAACGATATATAGGGACATCAGGTTTTCGTAAAAACCTTTTCCTTCAATCCTCGAAGCAAGCTCCTGAAAACGCTCCTCGAATCTGGCTAGCTCGTCGGTGGAACCTCCGCTTTTTTTTGCAAGTAAACGAGCGACCGGCCTAAACCGCTCCTCTTGATTCTCAGCCAGAGCCATCACGCTTTCCGAGAGCTTCTCATCTGGGGTCTGGACAGCCAGTTGCTCCAGAAGCTTCGCGGCAAGTTGCTGAGCTTGCAGGAAGTTTGCAAGGAAGTCGAGCTCGGAAGGGGTAAGCTTAGATAGATTGAGCTGCCGATTAGTTCGACCATCACTAGCTTCGCGAGACGGCAAAGTTAATTTGCGTGACGCTTTTCTAAGCCTACGAACCCAATCCAGCACACAGAAAGCATATGCCAATTGGCGGAAAGAATAAGAATTTGACATTTAGAGAACTGGGCATCGACGAAGATATCGTCACCGCACTAGAGACCAAGGGGATAACTTCTCCCTTCCCAATCCAGGAGCAGGCAATTCCAATAGCCCTGACTGGTAAGGACCTAATTGGGCAGGCTAAGACTGGAACTGGAAAGACCTTCGGCTTTGGGTTGCCGGTTATTCAACGATTGGGGCTAAGCCCAGAAAAAAAGCACTTAGCCCTAATTGTCGTTCCAACCAGAGAGCTTGCCCAGCAAGTTGCCTCCGACTTGGTTATTGCAACGGCCAACCGCTCGGTTCAAGTTGCCGAAATTCTAGGTGGAAAAAGCTACGATCAGCAGATTGAAGAGCTCAACCAGGGAAGGCAAATTATCGTTGGCACCCCGGGTCGACTAAACGACCTTCACCAGAAGGGGCACCTGAATTACTCCGATGTGGAATACCTAGTTCTCGACGAAGCTGATGAAATGCTTGATC
>AACY020559802.1_pt1 | contig 14932 bp, 13 predicted proteins | sample 267378 | NCBI WGS metagenome assembly AACY02 (sample SAMN02954345, study PRJNA13694) | marine metagenome | biome: aquatic; feature: ocean; material: water; isolation source: isolated as part of a large dataset composed predominantly from surface... | reverse complement strand
TTAAGCCTAATTGCTTTAACCAAGTCAGGCTTGCTGGTAGTGTCGGCAACAGTAAGACTAAAATAAAACCAATAAAATACATAACGTTAAATGGGTCTTTAAATGGCTGACTGCTCATTACAGCTCCTCAAATGTGTGCGTAGATAAGTGCGCGGGAATCATACAGTGATTAAGATCACAAAACGGGCGTCATTGTAGCGGTTTGCCACACCAACAAAAACCCTTTTTCTGTATGGTTATTACAATTATTTTGCGTACTTAAGCACCATGTCTTTCTATGTTCCGCGTACGATACCTTTAGCTGTTAGTTGCTCGAGTAACTGTAAACAACCTTGAGTTAAGGTCTCTGTTAGCATTTGCGGATAAGTCGAAACCAACCATTGAATCAATTCATCAAAGGTGCTCTGCCCCTTTTCGGCTAAATAACCCAGTACTTGTGCGCTTAAAGGTGTTAATTGCAAAAAGCCTACCTCACCTGCCTCATCCTGATACAGGCAAAAAAACACTGGCTGCGGCAGAGGATCTTCTGGGCGATAATCTTGCCGTATTTGCTGCACTGGATACTGGTATTGCGCTACGGTTGCCGTTGCGGCTAAACATAGATTTTGATGCGTAATTCCCTCTTTACCAATCAGGACTTGGCAGCTATCTTGCTGCGCAGTTGCCACCCGTAGTTCAAGCCATTCATAGTGCGCAAGTTCCAGCATAAAGGGCGGATCAATGTCTATTGGAGAATATTGAAACTGCAGGAACTGTAAAAACTCCCCAGCAATATCGATAAAAATCGGTGATTTACAATCATGTCGACTAAAAAAAGCCTGCACTAAGGTTTGCCACTGCGCATCAGTGTATAAGCTTTTGAGTACGGGGAAGGCATTAGAAACAAAACCCATCACATTATTAAAAAATAGCTCTCGGTAAACCTGCATCCGCTCAATGGGTACACCGATCGGCACGGAATTGTTAGGATCACGAATATAATCGATAAAGGATTGCTGTACTTGCTTAAAATCCATTAGGCAATCCTCTTCGCTAGATTTTTTTTAGCCTGGGCTTGGTAAGTATGAATTTGATTAATTTCATCCAATAAATGCACTGTTGCCGGCAGATTAAAGTCACGCTCGAGCAAGGTGGGTAATACGCCATGCATGGCATAGCAACTATCTAGGAGCGCCCATACAGGGGCATTGATATCGCTGCCGTGGGTATCAATCAATAATTCTTCTGATTCTTTAAAATGTCCTGCGATATGCAAGTAGGCAATCCGCTCAGTTGGCATCGCCTTTAAAAATGCCGCCGCATCATATTGATGATTTATCGAGTTAACATAAATATTATTCACATCTAGCAGGAGTTTGCAGTCGGCTTCTTCTAGCACTGCCGTCAAAAACGCCAGCTCAGTCATCTGCGCACTGGGCGCCGCATAAAAGGAGACATTTTCCAAAATAAGCGGTCGTTCTATAATATCTTCGACTTGCTTGACTCGCCGAGCGACATGCTTAACGGCGGCCTCGGTAAAAGGAATTGGCATCAGATCGTATAAATGGCCAGCTCCTGAGCAATAACTTAAATGCTCTGAATAGACATCAATTTGATGTAAGTCCATAAAAGCTTTGATACGGCGAACAAACTCAAGATCCAACGGCTCAGGGCTACCGATTGAGAGCGACAGACCATGGCAGAAAAAGGTATGTTGTTCAGTTAATTGTCTAAATTGTTTACCGTATTTTCCACCTAGTGTCATCCAGTTTTCAGGGGCAACCTCTAAAAAATCGATAGCACTCGGCAGCGATTGGCAAAACTCGCTGAGCATTTCTCGCCGTAACCCTAATCCAACTAATCCACGATCTTGCATTGCTTTACCCCCTTTAATTTGGATGCTGCTAAACAAAGGCCAGCATAGGCTGGCCATGTGCTAGGGCAGTACCTCACTAAGTACAACTGAACTTATTTGACTTCCTTTTTTACGGCTTCAGTTTTAGCGTCAACTTTTTCAGCGGCTTTCTTCATATCAGCACCGCATTTGCCTTCACCACATTTGCCTTCATGAGCTTTGTCTGCTGCTTTTTTCATATCAGCGCCACATTTTGCTTCACCACACTTACCTTCGTGAGCTTTGTCTGCCGCCGCTTTTTTCATATCTGCGCCACATTTTGCTTCACCGCATTTACCTTCTTTAGCTTTTTCTGCAGCCGCTTTTTTCATATCTGCACCGCATTTACCCTCGCCACACTTACCTTCAGAACCAACGAGTTGATATCCTGATTCCATGGTTTCAAAACCAAATAAATTTGTTTGCGCGTTAACAGTAAACGCTGAACCAACCACCACTGTACCTAATGCCACTGCAACCGCGGTTTGCTTAACTGATTTCATATTCTTGCTTCCTTTTATTGATTAATGGTGACCAACAATAGGGTTATCGTTGGCTTACTGCAAAAGACCTGCACCGCTTTCATTTCATTTCAAAAAATATCACCAAATCACAGAAATTATCAAAATATGCTGATAGGAAGCTGAATTTGGCCAATTAAATAGCCATAAATAGTTGTCATTGTTGCCAAGCCTCTCTGCGCACTTTGTAACAGCAAGCCAATAGGATAGAATGCACGCCCTTTGTTTCTCTATATGGGTTTGTAGCAGTGCGGGTAATCTTGGCTCCGATGGAAGGCGTGGTTGATGACTTAATGCGAGATATTTTGTCGTCGATTAACCCTTACGATTTGCTTGTCACCGAATTTGTGCGCGTCGTTGACCAACTCTTACCTGAAAAGGTCTTTCTTAAACTCTGTCCAGAGCTACTGAGCGGTGGCTATACGCCATCGGGTACCCCAGTCCGCGTACAACTTTTAGGCCAAGAACCTCATTGCATGGCCGAAAACGCCATGCGCGCAATTGAGCTTGGCTCCCACGGCGTAGATGCAAACTTTGGCTGTCCTGCCAAGATGGTCAATCGCAGTAATGGCGGCGCTGTGTTGCTGCAATACCCAAATACGATTCACGATATTGTGCGCGCCATGCGCCAAGCAGTGCCCGCTGAGCATCCGGTGACAGCCAAAATCCGTTTAGGCTACGAAGACAAATCCCTGTTTATGGAAAATGCGCTGGCCGTTTATGAAGCGGGCGCAACTGAGCTTGCTATCCATGCCCGCAGTAAGGTTGATGGTTACAAACCACCCGCTTATTGGGAATACATCACCGAAGTGCGCAAACGTTTGCCAATACCGGTAATTGCCAACGGTGAGATTTGGAATAGTGACGACGCTAAACGTTGTATGGAAGTGACGGGGTGCGACAGTATCATGATTGGCCGCGGCGCGATCTCGCTCCCCAATCTTGCAGACACCATAAAAACCGGTGCTACGCCCTACAGTTGGGCTGACACGTTACAATTAATGCTCAGTTATACCCAAAGGGAGCTTAGTGGCCGTAAGAGTGATTATTATCCAGCGCGCATTAAGCAGTGGTTTAGTTATCTCAATCGCCAATATCCCGAGGCAGATACCCTATTTCGGGAACTTAGGATCTATAAAACTACTGAAGACATTGTGCGTGTGCTAGAACAAGCGCAACAACATCTTAGCCAGTAACCCCATACAAAAGTGGTGGTTTTTTATGTTAACCACCACGTTACCCCTAAAAATCGTACAGATACTTGATCTTTATCATAGTCGTTGGTAGTGGAACTATTAGACTGAATGCCCAGAGTCAGATAAAACAGGCGATTTTACGTGAGCACCACCCATATCAGACAAGAATTGTCAGAGCTTGAAGCTAATCTAAGGAAGGAAATCGGCGCGCTCCCTCAGTTTATTGAAATACTTGGGACGCATTGTGCCAACCTCAGCCTAGGGGAACTCATCGACCGACTGGCACAGAGCCACCTTGCCGATCACCCGCTATTTTGTCGTTTAAACCGCCTCGATGCCGCATTCTGCCAACTTGACTTAGGTCTTTATGGCCTTTGTTCCGATTGCGAAACTGAAATCGAAGCTGAACGTTTAATGCAAGATCCTACCGAACAACGTTGCAGTTGCTGCGCTGAGCATTACCAGCATGAGCATCGTCATGAACTGCGCCTGAGTCATTAAGCAGCGTCTCTATATTCCACAAGCAAAAAAACCTCCGCAAGCGGAGGTTTGAGTTATCCAGGGAGAAGGATAACTTAAAACTTCTGGTTAATTCTCAAATAGTAAGTACGGCCCAACACATCATACAGTCCAACGTTTACATCACGGTAATCAGCATAGGTATAAAAGTTTGGTGCATCGGCATCAAACACATTATTCACCCCAACCGTGATTGAACCATTGTAAGCATGGTTATAGGCAAACTGGATGTTGTGTTTAAAGTAGTTTGAATAATCGACGTAAACATCGGTTTCTTCTAACTGATTGTAGTAATCAGCCGATTGACGACCAATATACACTACGGTCCAGGCCGCAGAAAAATCGTCATATTTCCAGCTGGTTGCAAAATTACCACGCCAATCAGGCGAATCAGTAAGCCCGGCATAATCAATCATTTCTGATTCGGCATTATCTTGCTTTTTAAAATCCAAAACATGGGTTAAATCGAGTCTGAAGTTGAAATCACCGATCCCCGTTTCTAGGTTATAAGCTGTGACAAAATCAATACCTGACGTTTCAACCGTCGCTAAGTTGCGCACACCCGCTTCAATATATTCAATCTTGCCATCGGAACCACGGTGAACATAGGGTGATGAACCATTTTTAATTTCATCACGCAGTATGTCGTTCACACTTATCGACTCAATTTTATTCTCGTAGGCAATCGAAAAGTAGGATAATTCGATATTCCAATTATCAGTAGCATTCCACACGCCACCTAACGTCAATGAGTTACCCTCCTCAGCCTCAAGGTCGGGATTACCACCATACCAAGTTTTGTGTTGATTACTGGTCGCACAATAAACCGCATCCACATTACCTGGCTCATTACACCAAAGCGAATCGACGGCTTTTTCAAAACTTAAAGATTGTGAAGAGAACATTTCACCCATATTGGGTGCTCGGAAGGAGTCACCGTAACTGGCACGCAGTAACAAGCTATCCACGGGGCGCCAACTAATACCAAATTTAGGCACTACGGCATCAAAGGTTGATGAATTAACTACTTGCCCTTGGGCACCAGTGAGCGATCCTTCCTGTTCATAGCGCTCGTACCGAACGGCGGCCGATAACTCAACATTCGCGGGTAAGCCAACTTGGAATTCTAAATAAGCTGCACTTCGATCACGGGTTGCATCCACATCATCGCCACCCGAGCCACCTGAGATAATGCCCGAAGCAGACTCTGGATCACTGGTTTGCTTAAACTTAATCATTTCATATTCAAGCCCACCGACCATAGCAACAGAGACATCGCCATTATCAACAAGCAGCGTTGAAGCCAGTCCATCAATTTGAGTGCTTTCAAACTTACCTTGATACACGCCCGTATGAGCTGCCTTACGATACAGCTCAGTCATCTGCTGGTTCCACTGCTCATAACTCATGCCCGTGGTATTAAAAATATCGTACTGTTCAGAATCTATTCCTTGCTGAACTATCTCATCATTAATTAAATTGTAATTAAATGAATTCGTGGTTGAGCGGGAATGCTGTGCATTTAATTCCCAATCAATGCCATTGCCTAAATCCAGCGTACCAATAAAACCACCGAGAATATCGACATTATTGGTCTCAGTTAAGGTATCACGCTCGCCAATTTGGGCAGAGCGCATATAAAGCGTCATATCTTCCCCAACGGGATTGAATTTATTATCAGCACTCATTACTGGATAATTTGTTGATACAGGTGTCCCTGCGTAACGCGTTTCAGTTTCAGCTAACGAGGCAGATGCACGACCGCGAAATTGAATACCGTCGGTAATTTCATAGGTAAAATTGGATAAAAAGGAATTACGGGTCTGATCACCAAATAATTTAGTCACTCTACCTGAATCATATAAACAGCGGCCATTATTATTTCCATCAGTTTTATCGACGGTATTTTCAGTTTGGTCACAAATATCTGAATTGCTATACCAACTGCCGTTACCTGTGCCATATTTACCATTGGGCACAGAGCTTAAGCCACTGTAGGTTGCGTAACTCGGATCGTCCATATTCCAAATATCACGATCCATGACGGCTTTGGTATCATAATATTCATAGGTTAAGGTAATATTGCCTTTATCCGTATTATAACCTGTCGCAATGGATAAACGGTTAGCATCACCGCCTTCGACACTAGGCTGCTCTGTACTGTAATCTAATTGCAGACCATCAAATTCTTTTTTGGTAATAATGTTGATCACACCCGCAACGGCATCTGAACCATAAACGGCAGAGGCGCCATCACGTAGGATCTCAATACGCTCCACTATCGCCATTGGAATTGAGGATGTGTCAGCAACAGAGCCGGAGCTTGAGCTCGTACCAGGCATACGGCGGCCATCGAGCAACACCAGCGTAGCAGACGAGCCTAGCCCGCGAAGATTAACGCTGCTTGTTGAGCTTGCGCCTGAACCATAACCAGAAACGCCCCGCCATGAACCAAAACTATTACGGTTTTTTCGCCCGTCATGGCAATATCAGCTGCATTAATCACAGTGACAGGAGAAACGGTTTCCATATCCACCTGTTTAATACGTGATCCAGTGACTTCAATACGTTCAACTTTGGTATTTTCTTCTGCCGCAATCGTTATTCCAGATAATAAAACACTAGCAGAACCCATAGTGATTAGAGTAGCGCGCACAGCTCTAGCTGCTAACGTTAGATGATGCATATATCTCTCCTTGAGGCTTAAATGAATAAACCCGTCTTGTTGTTATTTTAGTTAATTTTCAAGTTCCCTTGACGTATCAATACTGTTAAGCAAAACGAATATCGACAACAACAAATAACAACAAAAAAACAAATTGATACATACGCAGCAAATAAATCTTGAGTTTAAAACATACAAAATCCAACCCAAACATAACGTTAAAGGTCTTTAAGCAAATTTAAGCGATTATTGATAAACCGATACAAATAGAATCAATTGAACACCTCGCGTTACGAAATACCAATCTACTCAATTTCATATACATAGTTAGCAAAATGTATCGCTTTATTTTATGGTGATTTTAGGCTGTATCTAACGGATGGAAAAATAAACGAGCAAAATAAAAATGCCACTCAAATTGAGTGGCATTTTATTAACCGCTGTAGATTACTTAGCAGTAATCTTACAACCTTCTACACTTTCAGAGTTTTCATACACAATGTCACCTACTGGATTATAATCAGCTGCAACAATGGATTGTTTCTCTTTCAGGAAGGAATAAAGTAAATCGGCGTCTACATAACCTGTCTGGATTGGGCTCGCCAGTTTAGGATAACCGTCACCACCTGCAGCGTTAAAGCTAGGTACAGTGAATTTGTAGTTTGCTGTAGCGCTGAACTCTTTACCATTGATTTCATGAACTGTCGCTTTTTTAGCCACGCAGTCAATGGTCATCTTCACGCCAGTAATTTGCGCATAACCACCAGAACCAATTTGTAAACTACCCACAGCCCCTAAATAATCAGCAGCAGCCGCACCAGTCATTTCGTTTAAGGTTACCATGTTGCCGAAAGGTTGAACGGTGAGTACATCACGGTAAGTAATGTTACCCGCTTTAATAGAAGCGCGCACACCACCAGAGTTCATCACGCCAAAATCAGCAGACACTTTAGCACTTTGTGCCATGGCTAACATACGGCCTAAGTTGGTTTGTTTGTTACGTACGTTTGCACGTTCACCATCAAGCAGCGCATCGGTAGTCGCAATCACTTCGTCTAACTTAGCTTGACCTTTCTCTTGATAGTAAGAAAGCAGCTCTTTTAACTCTGTATCAGGCTCAATCTTTTCCCCAACGAGTACTTTTTTCTTGTTACCCGCTTCATCAGTGACTTCTTTAACTAAGTTCACTGGCACTAATTTATAGCTGGCTAAGTGAAGTTCACCGTTAAAGTATTCAAAGTCCGCACGACCGACATACTTACCCCATTCGTGGGCTTGCATGATCCAAGTGCCATTTTGTTGATCTGGCGCGCAGGCATCACCCGGTTGGAATGCTGCATAGGCCTTATTACCTGGCTCCATACAGACGGGGTTTTGTGAATGACCACCAATCACCACTTGAAGTTCGCCTTCCTTAAGTGAACGGGCTAACGCCACATCACCAGGGGCATTGCTACCATTTTGGCCATCGGCGTAGTGCCCCATATGCGTCACAGCAAAAATGATGTCTGCCGACTTAGCATCTTTGATTTCTTTGATGACTTTGGCAACTTCAGTCTTTGGATCTCTGAACTCTAATTCACTAATATATTCAGGGTTACCGATCTTAGCAGTATCTTCAGTGGTTAGACCGATAACAGCTATTTTGACACCATTAACATCAAATATTTTATAGGCATCGAAATAGCGAGTACCATCAGTCTTATAAATGTTAGCCGCTAACATAGGGAATTCAGCAAGACTACGTTGCATGTCCACAATGGATAATGGATTATCAAACTCATGGTTACCGACCGCCATTGCGTCGTAACCAATTTTGTTCATACCGGTAAAGTCAGGAATCGCATCTTGTAAATCGGATTCAGGCACACCAGTGTTAATATCACCACCAGAAAGCAACAATGTTTGACCACCTTTCTTGCTGACTTCAGCACGAATTTGATCAACCAAAGTTTTCTGAGCAGCTAAACCATATTCACCATCTTTGTTTTCCCAAAAACGGCCATGGTTATCGTTCGTATGTAATACCGTAAATGTTTTACAGGCAGCACCCGCTTCGGCGCAAGTTGTTGGAACTTTGTCATCATCACTATTACAACCTGCTAACGCAGCAAGCACGGCAGTGGCAATTAATCCTTTAATAAGCTTATTTGTCATTACATCAACCCCTTGATTTTAATTATTTTATCATAGATAGATTGTGCGAGTACCATCAACTCTCGCGTCACGCATAATATCAAAGAATAAAGATGAATTGTGTCATTTTTATTAATAAACGTGACTTTAATGTGGGATTTTTGGCGAGTTTTAATACAGTTTTGTTTCAAATAAAAAATAAGCTAATCGACTTATTTTCACTTTTCGAATTTAATGACAATTAAAAATATAATTGTAAATTTAAACGCTTTAATTTAAGTAGCTTACAGAAGTTTCGCAGACAGCCGCATTGTTCTTTATAAAAAACATCAAGCGGCAAAAAATTGTTTACCGCATGATGATTTTATAAGCATTTAGATTTAACTACATTTCAAAACGCTGTTGTAACCAAGCACTAATCGCTTTTAATTGCACAGGAATAACTGAATGTGGCATCGGATAGGTTTGCCATTGCACCGGATATCCACCGGCAATTAATGCCTCTTTTGCCAACAATCCAGCCGATAACGGAACGACATCATCCTGCTCGCCATGCTGCTGCAAAATCGGCGTGTCAGCATTGGCTACAGTTCGTTGGCTTGGCAATACATCACCCGTTGGCAAATAGCAGGATAACGCCATAATACCGGCAAGTTTTTGAGGATAGCGTAATCCGGTAAACAGACTCATCACCCCGCCTTGGCTAAATCCCGCCAGCACAATGCGCTCACTTGGAATACCTGCGGCGATCTGCTCATCAATCAGCGCCTGAACACTTAATTCTGATGCCATCACGCCCTGCATATCCGCTCTATCATGCAAGTCCATACTTTTAATGTCATACCAAGCACGCATAATATAACCACCATTGATGGTGACCGCCTGCTCAGGTGCATGGGGAAAAATAAAGCGAATACTGTGATCCGCTGGCAACCCTAGCGCAGGTACAACGGGGGCAAAACCAGCACCAGAATCGCCTAACCCATGAAGCCAGACCACAACCGCGGTCGCCTCAACTTGGGGTTCAATCACAATACGTTCGAGCGTCATACTGATAAATCCTTTCTAAATCAAATTGAAAATTAAGGTTAAACGTCAAGCACATTTGGCAATAATCAAATGTGCTTACAAATAATCGATCCCGAGGAGTGCTTGTAACGCATCGAGCTGTTCCGCGTTATCTAATTTCATGCTCCAACGCACGCCGCCACCATTGGCGATGATCATTGGAGGGTCAAGCCTAAGGCTAATATCTTCGGCACTCGCTTGAAGCACAACATTGGCCACGCTTAATCTGATCTGTACTTCAAACTCTGTTGCTATCAGCTTACCCTGTGAAAAATCCAGTACCATAGTTGTCCTGTTGTAGCTATAAGACATTGTGAACACGCGTCATGATAACAAAGTTATATCGCTGGGATGTACTTTTACATACCCGATAACCTCTATGAGCCAAGTCGCTTTGCATCCCCCTGCAAGAGTTAAATAGCACACTCTGGCGTGCGTTTTCGTAAAAGAGTAACCTTTCCTCAACGTCAACCTCATCCCAAATTAAGTTTGATTACATTTTAGTGTCAGCTAAATAGCCCCAAACCTACTGAGTTCGAGTAAACTCACGCCCCAACGAATACAGTCGCCCGCGGCGATCGCGTTTTACACCATACAAGAATCACAACACTGGGTGGTTATATGTTTTTATCCCGTCGTACCCTCATTAGCAGTGCCCTGTTGCTACTGCTGCCATTAGTACAATATGCCAATGCAACCAATAGCTTACCTAATAGTAATGTTGCTAGCGTCGCCTCCAGCCAATTGCATACTGCCACCGATGAACTGACCTTTGCCAATTACCAACAAGTAAGTATTCGCCACATTGAACTCGCATTAAATGTGGATTTTGCGCAGCAACAACTTTCGGGCAACGCCATTCTCGAGCTAGATTGGCATAAAGCAGGCAAGATGCTGGTGTTAGATACCCGTGACCTGACGATTAACAGTGTCAGCATGTTAAATGCAAACGGCCAATGGCAATCCGTGCCCTTTAGTTTAGGTGCGACCGATAAGGTCAAAGGCGCAGCGCTCACCATCAATCTGCCTCAAGAGCGAGTCGCTAAGATCAAAGTTAATTACCATACATCCAAGAATCCATCAGGCATTCAGTGGTTAACTCCAGAGCAAACCCAAGGTAAGCAATGGCCATTTATGTTTAGCCAGAGCCAAGCCATCCATGCCAGGAGCTGGATCCCGCTGCAAGATACACCCGCAGTGCGCCAAACCTACAGCGCCACAGTCACAGCGAAGCAAGGTATTAGTGTCGTGATGAGTGCCGACCGAGAGAGTATGTCTGCAACGCAAACCCAATTCACTATGCCGCAGGCGATTCCTGCCTACTTGATTGCCATTGCTGCGGGACACCTGCAATTTGCCGCCTTAGACGACACCTCAGGCATTTGGGCTGAGCCAGAAATGCTTGCCAAGGCCAGCAAAGAATTTGCCGATACGCCGGAGATGATCGCCATCGCCGCCAAACGTTACGGCGATTACCGCTGGGGTCGATACGATCTGTTGATCCTCCCGCCCAGCTTCCCCTTCGGCGGGATGGAAAATCCGCGATTATCCTTTATTACTCCCACAGTCATCGCGGGAGATAAAAGCTTAGTGAGTTTAATTGCCCACGAGCTGGCCCATTCTTGGTCGGGCAATTTAGTCACTAACGCCACCTGGCGCGATCTCTGGCTCAACGAAGGTTTTACCACCTATGTGGAAAACCGGATTATGGAAGATCTCTATGGCCGCGACCGTGCATTGATGGAGCAAACCATTAGTTACTCAGAGCTGCTGGCAGAATTAGCCGAGTTACCCGCAGGCGACACCGTACTGCATATTGACTTAGGTGAGCGCGATCCCGACGATGCCTTTAGCGGCGTGCCCTATGTCAAAGGACAATTATTCCTGCGTTTCCTTGAGCAAAAGTTCGGCCGTGAACGCTTCGATAACTTTGTCAAAAGTTACTTTGATCATTTTGCGTTTCAAAGCATTACCACGGAGCAGTTCCGCAATTACCTCACGCAGCAGTTATTGCAAAAATATCCCAATATCGTCAGCGAGTCCGAAGTGGATACTTGGGTTGAGGGACAAGGTTTACCTAGCTTTTTAGTGCCCCCCAACTCACACGCCTTCGATGATATCGATGCCCAGCGCCAAGCATGGTTAGAAGGCAAGCGTGCCGCCAGCGCCCTAAACACTCAGGACTGGACTGTGCATCAATGGCTACGCTTTATTAATGAAATGCCAAGGCTAAATCTCACTGAGCAACAATTAGCCGAGTTAGATAAGGCCTTTCATTTTACTGGCACCCACAATAATGAAATCGCCTTTGCTTGGTATGCCCTCGCCCTCGATAACGGATACTACAGTGTCTTACCAGCACTGAAACAACATTTAACCGAGATTGGCCGGCGCAGGCTGATTGTGCCCTTGTACCAAAAACTGGCGAGCAGCGAGCACTATGACTGGGCTAAAGCCATCTACCTTGCGGCGCGCAGCGGCTACCATCCACAGACTCAAGCCAGTTTAGATATGATGTTTAGCGATACCCCGATTGAACACGAGCATTAACCGCAAGTGAAGATTGATCTGGAGTGTGAAAACTAAGAATTAAGTCAATTCATCGCAGTAAGCGCGGTAAAGAGCGGTTTGAGGTGAATTTACCGTCACGAAATGAGGTTAAAGCAGAATTCAAATAATAACCCAACAAAAAAGCCCAAACTTAGGTTTGGGCTTTGCTTTATCATCGGCAGGTGATTGTATCGCAGCACTTAAAATGCGCTAGCAGCGCTATCAAACATCACATTCTGACCGATTAGTGGTGATGACCACCGACACCATGAGCATGACCGTGGGCGATTTCTTCATCGGTCGCATCTCGGGCGCCAACCACTTCGATATCGAAGGTTAAGTCACGGCCCGCTAATGGATGGTTAACATCCACGGTCGCCATAAATTTACCGACTTTTACGATTGTCACTTGACGTTGACCGTGGTCAGTATGAACTACCGCCGTCATACCTGGCTTCCAAACACTTGCGCCTAACAGGTGCTTTACCGATACACGTTGCTGCGCCGCTTCACCTTCAATACGTTGACCATAGGTTTCAGTGCATGGCAGCGTCACTGTGAACTTTTCACCAACCGCTTTACCATTAATCGCATTCTCAACACCAGGCATCATGTTGTCATGACCGTGTAAATAAGCGATAGGCTCGCGACCTTCGTTCGTCTCGATCACTTCGCCTTTTTCGTCGCGCAGGGTGTAATTAAACTGCACAACCATATCGTCTTTAATGTTCATCGAATATCCTTTGACTTGCTTCGATTTCAAATGTCGGCCGAGCTTAACAAAACTGGCCTTTGCACTCCACTGTTTTATCCCTACAAAACCACTGCGCCAATGGAGCGCAGTGGTTGCTTCAAGCATTGTCTGCGGGCGATGACCTATAACGAGGCGTCTATCAGAGTGAAATACCTAGGGCAGTAAAGACTTCAGGACTTGGGAAACCATCGGCAATCATATTATTACTGCGTTGGAATGCTTGGATCCCCGCAGTCGAATTGCGGCCTAACACACCATCAGGTTTACCAACATCAAAGCCGGATTCATTCAGTTTGGTTTGTAACTGTTTGATTTGCTCGCGGCTCAAACGTGGCTGCTCGGGCGGCGCGACTTTTAATGGTTCGCCGCCATTAATTCTATCAGCCAAATGGCCCACGGTAATGGCGTAAAACTCCGAGCGATTCCAACGCATAATCACATTGAAGTTTTCATAGCCTAAAAACGCAGGTCCAGTGTGACCTGAAGGCAAATATAGCGCGGCCTTCATATCAATAGCGGGCAAAGACAATCCATTCGTTTGCCGCACAGATTGCGCAGCCCATTGTGACAGAGGCTGCGCCTCTTTAGCCCCAAGATGTTGGTAGCTAAAATTGTTTGGCAATAATACTTCGCGGCCCCAACGCTCGTTACGCTGCCAGCCTAAGTGTTGTAGAAAGTTAGCCGCTGATGTGAGGGCATCCTCTGTGCTATTCCACAGATCCGCTTTACCGTCTCCATCGCCATCGATGGCATATTTAGCATAAGCCGAGGGCATAAATTGAGTATGCCCCATGGCGCCCGCCCAAGAGCCCACCATAGTGCTCTTATCAAAGCCATATTTTTCTTTAAGCTTAAGCGCTTGCATCAGCTCAGTCGTAAAATAATCACTTCGACGAGGCTCACAGGCTAAGGTTGCAAGGGAATCTAAGACGGACATTTTGCCTTTATAAGAACCATAGTTGGTCTCTAGTCCCCAAAAAGACAGAATGTATTGTGGCTGTACGCCGTATTGCTGCGCGAGTTTATCAAGCAATACTCGGTGTTTTTTCAGTAGACGTCGACCTTCATTAACTCGCCAATCCGTTGCCCGTTTGGTGAAATAATTCGTGAAGGTTTGACTAAATTCAGGCTGAGCTTGATCAAGCTCAATCACCTTAGGTACAAACTGTAGGCTTGCCACTGTATTGTTAATCGTCTCTTCAGATAGACCTTCACGTTGCGCGCGCGCCTGAAGGTTTGCAACACACGTAGGAAAGGCGGCCGCATGGCTGGCGATAATCTCGTTCAATTGCACGGCTTGCGCCTGTTCGATAGCAATTTGACTATTATTGTCAGACGTAGCATTAGCGGTAGGCGCGCTAGAACAAGCACTTAAGCTAACACAGGCCGTGATGCTCGCTGCAAGATAGTACATGCCTTTTGCTTTCATCAAATCAATTACTCCTCAATTCAGTGCTAAGGTATGCCTTAGCTGAGCAAGACACGAGTTGGGATCGACTCATGCCAAGAGAGATACGATTTTTAGCCACAAAGCAGTTGCTGGCTTAATTCAAGGATAAACGAGAATGAACAACGGCTAAAAATCCACAAAGGTATTTTCTCCCCCACTGGAAATCCTCCAGATGCGCGTAATTCCGGTTAACCCGATTT
>AACY020564079.1_pt1 | contig 14946 bp, 13 predicted proteins | sample 267378 | NCBI WGS metagenome assembly AACY02 (sample SAMN02954345, study PRJNA13694) | marine metagenome | biome: aquatic; feature: ocean; material: water; isolation source: isolated as part of a large dataset composed predominantly from surface... | reverse complement strand
ATCTATTCCGTATAAGTCATGTTATTGCCTGCAGAATCGCTCCATAAGCCATATCTATCTTTGCCTAAAGGATCAAATATTTCTTTTATCAAAACATTATGGGGCTCCTCTTTAAAAATACTCTTAATAATAGGATTTAATAGCATTGTATTAACATTGTTATATTCGTAAATTTCTCCTTGAGGCATGGCTGGTTGAGCATTCATTGCAAAATCTAGATTATCAATTGAGAAAAACATTTCTTCGTTGAGATATTCAGTAATTTCAAGCCCTGAACGCATTGCCAATAAGTTATATAAGGTTAATTGTGATTTTGAATCTTCAATTAATTCCGGAATAAAGAAACTTATGGGTTTTTGAAGATCACTATATGAAATTAACCCCTTTTCTATAGCAACACCAAAAAGCGCAGCATAAAAAGTTTTTGATATTGACCAAGATGTCGCAAGATCATCTCTCGTATAACCATCTCCGTAGTATTCATGAACTACTTCATTATCATTAGAGATTATAAAACTTTGCGTTGCACTATCAGATTCAATTAGTTCAACTAATTGCTTGAAAACTTCTTCATTCAAGTTTTCTTTTGAAAAAACATTAAAAGATATAATCAGGATCAGTAAAGATCTAACCATCTTCTTCTAGATCAGCAATTCTTTCTACAATCTTTACATAATTCTCGTAGAATTCTTTTGACTCTCCATCTGCCTCTGTATAGGGAATAACAACACTACCCCCATCAATATCTATTAGACCAAGCCAAATTAGAAATCTTGAAAAATTAATAGCCCTATCTACACTACCTAAGAAGCGTAAGTAACCTAATGGCCCCCAATCTTGGACATCACCCTCTACAGGTCTATATTTTGTAATTCTTGTAAAAATGATATCTCTCTCTTTGTCGATAAATACAAACTGACCAAACTTTCCACTTGTGTTATATATTTTTGCTTCATCATCATATTTAGAGATCCACCATTGCAGGCTATAACCTCTTGTATCACTATGCATCCAACCCATACTAGGAGTAGACCCCCAATAAAGTTTTAAAGATTCATCAACATAATTTTTTGAAATGACTTGTTCTCCATTCCAATTTCCATCTCTTGAAAATAAGATTCCAAATCTGGAATAATCTCTAGCTGACATATCTAAACAACAATAAGTTAGAGTGTTGCCTGCTTTATCTTCCCATGCAGTGTAATTTTTTAAACCTATCTTACTGAATAGCCTTTCTTCAATTAATTGTTTTGCAGTTTTGCCTGTTGCACCTTTCAATATTTCACCCATTAACATTGAATTAACATTGTTATATTGAAATACTTTGCCTGGTTCATCTTCTACTCCCACTTCATAGGCATATGCTAGATGATCTGGTTCAAAGAACATCATTTCATGTTCATGGCTAGGGAATTCTAAACCACTAGTCATATTTAGAATCTGTCTGATGGTTATATCCTTCTTTTTACCTTCATTGTATAGAGGGACATATTTTGCTACTGGATCGTCTAAGCTATCAATTTCACCCTTATCTAGCGATATTCCAACTAATGCAGCATAAAAACTCTTAGCTGTAGACCATGATGTGCCATAAGAGTTTTCATTAAAACCCTCGGCGTATTGTTCTTTTATGATGTAGCCGTCTTTTATTAGAACGGCACTCATTGTTGCATCGTCTGAAAAAGTAAGCTCAAATAATTCTTCTATTTTTAATTCATCTAAACCAACTTCATCATGATTTTTTGTTTCCCAAGCATCACCTGGAAAATAAGGATTGGCAAAAATATAGCCACATAGTAAAAAAATTGAAAGTACTCTCATTAGTCCCCCTTTAAATCATTTCTCTTGATAAAATACTAAGGTAATTCAATGAATTTATACAGTCTTAAACAAATATCTCATCAAATAGATGGAAAACTGGTGTTTTCTGATGTTTCAGAAGTAATAAATTCAGGTGAAATAGTCGAAATAAGAGGTAAAAACGGATCTGGAAAAACAACACTACTTAAAATAATAACTGGACTAGTAAATTCTAAAGATATTGATTCAAGCGATAAGACGTTAGATCAGATCTCATATCTTGGCCATAAAAATGGTTTTATAGAAGAGATAACCTTAAGGCAAAATTTTGAAATTTTGGGCATCAAAGTTGAAAACGCCCTTTTTAAAAAATTTAATTTATCGGAATTAAAGAATCAGAAAATTTTTAATCTTTCATATGGAGAGAAAAGAAAAGCAGCATTAATAAGAGTAATCAGTTCTAGAAAGAATATTTGGATTATGGATGAGCCATTTGCAGGACTTGATAGCAAATCAATAAAAGAACTTAAAGATATTATTAATAGCCATATTGAAAAAGGTGGGACAGCAATAATAGCAAATCATCAAGACGAGATTGTTGAAAGTAAAAAGATCATTTTGAGGCTAGAAGAATGAATAAGGCTTTGCAAAGGGAATTAAAATTATTTTTTTTGATCCCAAAGAATATTTACTTACCTATTTCGGTTTTTGGAATCATTTTTGTAATTTTCTTAGTCCTAGATCTTGATAATAGCCTTAATTATGCAAGCTCATTCATTGCTTCATTTATAACAATATTTATTATCTCTGAAAATTCATTTAAGGATGATCATATAAATGGATATTTAGAACAAAAATTATGTGAGGGAGGCATATCAGATCTCATTTCTTATCTAACGGCAAAGTGGATAACAAATCTATTTTTTGTATTTGCTCCAATTGCAGTAATTTCGCTAATATTTCAAGGTCATGAGATATCGATCAAGCTTTTTGGCATCTATGTAATTATGCTTAGCACGCTTTATTTCTTCTTTAATCTTGGAAGTGCAATATCTCTAAAAAGAAATAATTCACTTAATGCCTTATTGATTATTCCACTTTTAATACCATTTATTATTCTAGTTAAAGGAATTTTTGTGGATGGTCAATTTGAGCCAAATTTTTGGTTTTTATTTGCCTATTTTATATTTGCATCTTCCTTTATCTTTTACACAATTCTTGAAGTTTTAAAAATACAGAGTAGGTAAGATGTATCAATACATAGCAAAATATTTAGTTCTTAATAGAGTCTTTAAATTTTTTGAAAAGGCAACATTGCCATCACTCTTAATTGGGATAACTGGATTTTTATTAGCCTCATATTTAGCTATATACGTTCTGCCAGCAGATTTTGAACAAAAAGAAATTTATAGAATTTTATTTGTGCATGTTCCTTCAGCTATCTTATCTGAACTTATTTATATATTTCTGGCTGTTAATGGATTTATTTATCTAGTCTGGAGAACTAAGATCTCTGCTATATTTCTTAATTCTGCTATTAGCATAGGCTTAATATTTACAGGTTTAGTGTTGATGACAGGATCGATTTGGGGCAAACCTACTTGGGGCACTTATTGGGTTTGGGATGCAAGAATAACTTCAACCTTTATTCTATTCATTCAGTACATTGGATTACTTGCTCTAAGATCTTCATTTAGTTCGCATCAGACAGCAGACCAGATTGTCAGTATTCTTGCAATTATTGGAGCAATCAATATACCGATTATTAAATTCTCAGTAGATTGGTGGAATACCTTGCATCAAAGTGCAAGCATAACCACAAGTGGCAGTTCAATTGATGCAGAGATGCTTTATGTTCTACCTATTATGTTGATAGCACTTTTATTTATATCTTTTGCTATTTTTGGTAGAAACATTCAATTTGAAATATTAAATCGAAGCAGCAACACAAGAATGATTAAAGGGGTGCTTAATGGATAGCTTATCTACCGTTTTAATTACGTATGCACTCTCTATTTTTTTCATTTTGCTGCTTTATTTTCTTTCACATATGAGATATTCAAAAAAATTGAAAGATTGCCAGGAAGACTTAAATGATTAGAAAAAATAGATTGAATAAAATTCTAATTATCACCTCTCTTTTAATATCAATAGCATTAATTCTATATTCGATTCTAAGGGCTTTAGAAACAAATATTGATCTCTATTTAACGCCAACTCAGATAGAGTCTGGAGAATACAATACAGACAAGAATTTCAAACTTGGAGGAATGGTAAAAAAAGATAGCTTGAAGCAATCTGAATCAATGGAAATTGAATTTACAGTAACAGACTTCAATAAGGAAGTTGAAGTAGTTTATGTTGGTATTTTGCCAAACCTTTTTAAAGAGAATAGCGGTGTAGTTGCATCAGGCTATTTAGATAAAGAGAATAATGTGTTTATTGCTAATGAAATTTTAGCCAAGCATGATGAAACTTACATGCCAATAAAAATAGAGGTGAAAGATTAATATAACTGCAGATTTATTGGGAAGTTCAATTCTTTGGTTTTCAGCATTTCTATGTGTTCTAATTTTTGGCTTCTCTTTGCAAGGAAAATCACATAATTTAGCGAAGAATTTAATCTATGCAAATCTAGGAGCTCTTTTTATAGGCGCTTTATATCTGGGGCATCAATTCTTGAGTGATAACTTCTCATTTGTATATATTTTTCAGAATTCAAATGTTCTGCTGCCTACTTTTTACAAAGTATCAGCTTTTTGGGCAGCACATGAAGGTTCTTTTTTTCTGATGATAATATTGCTTTCTAGTTGTGCGGTTATAAATAACATTGCTATGAAAGAGAGCAGGCATTTATCGCTCTCAAACTCTGTTATTGCATTCATACTTTTTTTCTATTTAGCATTTCTAGTTTTAACATCAAACCCATTCATGATTTTTGAAGTTGCTCCACTTAATGGTTCAGACTTGAATCCATTATTGCAAGATCCGCTATTGGTAATACATCCCCCTATGCTTTTTGCTGGCTATGTTTTTTATGCAATTACATTTAGTTTTGTTATCGCCGGTGTATTTACTGATTTTGATAAAGAATTATTTAGCATAATTAAAATTTGGGCAGGCATATCATGGTTTACATTATCTCTAGGGATCCTTCTTGGCTCGATGTGGGCTTACTACGAATTAGGTTGGGGTGGATATTGGTTTTGGGATCCAGTAGAAAATGTTGCGTTAATGCCTTGGTTAGCAGGAACAGCATTCACACATTCTTTAATTTTTAGTAAAAATAAAGTGCTTCTTTCTTGGATGGTGTTTTTAGGCATACTAACTTTTTTACTCTCTATCCTAGGATCATTTATAGTTAGATCAGGCATTCTAAATAGCGTTCATTCCTTTGCATCTGATCCTTCACGTGGAGTTTTCTTACTTAGTCTCTTTGCACTATTTTCATTGGTTTCATTAGGGATATTCTTTTTTAGAAGCAATTTTTTACATAGTAGCTGGCCAAAATTCATGTCTAGAAATTATTTGCTTGTTCTCAATAATATAATTTTAATGACTATACTGACGATCGTTTTTTTAGGAACTCTATATCCGATTTACTATGAAGTCATTTACAATGAAAAATTTAGCGTTGGGCCAAAATATTTTTCTGAGTTAATTACTCCAGCAGTATTCATACTGATCATTTTATTCACTCTGGAACAGTTTCCGAAAATACTTTCTATGGATAAATTAAAGGCATCTCTAATTTTAATTGCAGGAACCGCTATTATTTTTATCATAAATTACTTCAATATGGGCTTGCTCTTATCTGGAATATTTTTGGCTGCCCTAATTTTGAAGTTTGTTTTAGACCTTCTAAACAATAAATCGGTGAGACTTCACAAGCTATTCGGACATTTAGCTGTGGTCTTGCTTACTTTCTCGGTTCTCTTAAATCATGAATTTTCAAAAAATATTGATTTCAAGATTAAGCCAAACGATAAAGTTGAATTTATGGGAACAAACTTAATCTTCAAATCAGTGGATGTTATTCCAAACAAGAATTTTGATAGTGTTGTTGGAACTTTTGAAGTTGAGGATAAAGGCAAAAATTTTAATATTATTTCAGAGAAGCGAGTCTATAAAGTTGGGAGTGTAATAACCTCAGAAACAGGAATAGCACCTTATATAACGAAAGATTATTTACTTGTTCTAGGTGATAGATATAAAGATGGGTCATGGTCAGTTAGATACTCGATTAAATATGGAATTATGATGATTTGGATGTCATCATGTTTACTGCTTTTATCAATTCTTTACGGGACAATAAGGAGATATGACTACTAGAGCATTTTTAGCAATTTTTTTACTTCTGCTCGTAAGTTTATTTGGCTTTTTTATAACTTCATTAAAAAACAATGATGTTCAGCCAATCAAAACTCAAGAAGGAAAGTCTCTTATTCTTGATCGTGAGCTTTATACGATTGAAGGCATTAAAGTAGATAAAGAATTATTGTTATCAGATAAAGTTATATTAAATGTTTGGGCTAGCTGGTGTATAACATGTCTTGTTGAGCACCCTTTTCTTAAAGAAATATCAGATTTAAAAAATGTACCAGTAATAGGCATTAGCTATAAAGATCAAATTGTAAATGCAATGAATTATCTTGAAAAGAATGGAGATCCTTATGATTTTTCTATTCTTGATTTAGATGGAGATTTTTCATTAAAGCTAGGAGTAACAGGAGCACCAGAAACATTTTTGATTATAGATGGAAAAATTGTTGTTCATAGAATAGGGGAAGTTAACATTAATGTTTGGAATGATAAATTTGAAAAATACTTTTAGATTTTTTTTATTTTTTTGCTTTTTGATTCAGGCAGATCCTCTATATGAAGATATAGATGAGAGTGAGTTAGAGAGATTAGAATATCTTGCAGATAATATTAGGTGTCCTAAGTGCTCATATGGAAATATTTCTAGCTCTAATGCTCCAATATCCAAAGACCTAAAGAAAGAAATTGCTTCACTAATTAATGAAGGCTATTCAGATCAGGAAATTTTTGACTTAATGCAAGATAGGTATGGAGATTACATATTGCTCGACACGAATATTGAAGATAATAAGTCAATTTTTCTTATTCCTTTAATGATTTTAGTTATATCCATATTGCTTGTAACCACCTATACTATTAGAAAATCTAAATGAGACTTAAAAGCTTAAAATTAGCAGGGTTCAAAAGTTTTGTTGACCCAATTCAAATTGATTTTCCAGGAATCATGTGTGGCATTGTCGGCCCTAATGGATGTGGAAAATCTAACATTATTGATGCCATAAAATGGGTGAAGGGAGAACTATCACCCAAAAGCCTGAGAAGCGAAAGTCTTCAAGATGTAATCTTTAATGGATCCGATACTAGAAAGCCTGTTAGTCATTGTTCAGTTGAGCTATTTTTTGATAATTCTGAAAATTTTTTAGGCGGAGAGTATTTAGAGTTTGATGAAGTAAGTGTAAAAAGAGAAATGGGTCGTGATGGCCAATCAAATTATTTTATTAATAATGCTTCTGCAAGAAGACGAGATGTTCAAGACCTTTTTCTTGGCACTGGTTTAGGTGGTAACAGTTATGCAATTATCGAGCAAGGAATAATATCTAGTTTAGTCGGAGCAAAACCAGAAGAGCTTAGAAGTTATGTTGAAGAAGCTGCGGGCATATCAAAATATAAAGAGAGAAAAAGAGAAACAGAATCAAGAATAAGAAGAACATCTGAGAATATTTCTAGGCTCAAAGATTTAGAAGATGAAGTTAAGAGATCAATCAGAAGGCTAAATGCTGAAGCTAATTTAACATCAAAATACAAGAAATTAAGAGACAAAGAAAAGGAATACCAAAAATTTATTCTTTCTGATGATATGAACGAATTAATGAAGCTTATGAATCAATCAGAAAAAGAGAATAAATCCATAGATAAAGATCTTGAGAAAATTGATGGCGATAGACTAGCTTTAGTTGCTAAAAGAGATGTTAACAAAACTCAATTAATGGAAAGCTTAAAAGAGCTTGAAGAGGAGCAAAGAGGTTTTTTTGAATCAGGAGCAAAAATTTCATTAATTGAAGAAAAGGAAAGGACTGTTGCAAGTCGAATAGAAGAATTATCAAAAGAAGAACAAAAAAATATTGTCAATCTAGAAGACTTATCAAAGGAATTAGATTCAGCAAAATCTGATTTAAGTAAGATCGATGAGAAAGTTATGCAAACCATCTTGAACGATTCAAAAAAAATTATACAGAAAATGGAATCCAGTATAAGTAAGAAAGATTCTGATCTAATTGAAAAATCTTTAAAAGAATTCTGGAAGAAGGGTTATCAATATGGTGTTGGTGAGAGCGGAGAGGCAGTTGAGACAATAAATACTCTGCGCGGTCAGTTTGCATCAAGAAATGAACAGATAATTAAAGATATAGAGTCCATGAAGAAAGATCTTGCTAAAGAAAAAGGTGAACTTTCAGGCTTAGTTGAGACAAGAAAGAGTCAAGAACTAAAAGTAATTGAATTAAGGTCAAATCAAGATAAAGCAAATGAAGAAATGAGGACTATAGAGGCAGAAATTACAAAATTAGAATCTGAGAAAGAGAGAATAATGCAACAAAGGAATGAAAAAGAGGTTAATAAGAGAACTATTGAGATAGATATTAAGGAAAAACAAGAAAGATTAGATTCTTATTCAGAAGTGAAAGATATAGAAGGGGAGAGAGAGTCAATTGTGCAAGATCTAGAAAAATTGCAGAAAAGAATAATGAATCTAGGACCAATTAACTTTGCAGCTCCAGAAACACTAGAAGCTGAGAAAGAGCGTAAAGAAACATTATCAGGCCAAATAGAAGAGTTAGAGACCTCATTGAATAAATTAGATGAAGCAATAAGAAAGATTGATATGGAATCAAACAAATCTTTCCATAATTGCTTAAATTCAGTTAATAAATATCTAGAGGAAATGTTTCCTAAACTTTTTGGTGGCGGCTTTTGTAAGTTAGATTTACTGGATAAATCAGAAGACTCTGGATTAATCTTAATGGCAAGACTACCAGGCAAAAAGAATACAAAATTATCACAATTATCTGGTGGTGAAAAAGCATTGACGGCCCTAGCTCTTGTCTTCTCGCTATTTTCTATAAACCCAGCTCCATTTTGTTTGCTGGATGAGGTTGATGCACCTCTTGATGATGACAATACTGCTAGATTTATCAGTCTTGTTAATGAAATGTCAGAGAAAGTTCAATTTATTTTTGTAACTCATAATAAAATTTCCATGGAAAAAAGTTCTCATCTTCTAGGGGTTACCATGCGAGATCTTGGGGTTTCAAAAGTTGTATCAGTTGATGTAGAACAAGCCATGGAGTTAGCGCAATCTTGAACTCTACATATGGCTATATATTTTTATTAATTGGTATAGCCATTTTGATTGTTGCTATTTCATTCTGGCTAGCAAAATCACAAAACAATAATGGCATTAGATTTTCTAAGATTTTAAATAAAGATTCAGACCCTGCTAATCTAAATGGATCTGGAAAAAAGACACTTAATGAAGAAGTGAATGAGATAAGAGTTCCTAAGCAGGCGGAGCTAGATCTACCAGATGAAAATGAAGATAACTTTATTATTCTTTACCTGCAATCTAAGATCGATGCTAGACCAAATTTTGATTCATTAAAAACAAAAATGTTTTCGAATGGACTTACTCTTAAAGACGGTTATTTTGAATCATCAGCTAAAAACAAAATTCCAGGTTTTAAAGTCTTAAATATGGAAGAGCCTGGCACTTTTGATGAAAAAAAAGATATTTCTTTAATAGCTATTGGCCTTCATCTTAAAGGCCAAAAAGATGTTGCAAAAACTTTTGATCAAATGATAGATCTAGGAAAGAATTTAGAGAGATCTTTCGATATGAAGTTGTTAGATGAAAGTTTTAATAAGATTACAGATCAGACAATAGGAAACTATAAAGAAAATGCTAATGCTATTGATTTGAAGTTAGGATCTTATGCCAATTGATGATGAAATAAAAAAACTTCGCGCGGAGATAGATAGACATAATCAGCTCTATCATTCAGAGGATAATCCAGAAATAACAGATGCAGAATTTGATGCTCTTTACGCTAGATTAAAAAAATTAGAAGAAAACCTTGAAGCTGGTGAGGATTCTCCAACTATGAAAGTTGGATCTAAACCATCTAAAGGTTTTGAGAAACATGACCATCTAAAACCTATGCTTTCTCTTAGCAATGTTTTTAACTATGAAGAATTTGAAAAATTTGAAGAAAGAATAATAAAACGAATCAATAGCAAAGATATAGCTTACTCCATAGAGCCAAAATTTGATGGAATTGGCATATCTCTAACTTATGATGATGGCAATTTGATTCGAGCAGTTACTAGAGGTGATGGAATAACTGGAGAAATAGTAACTGAGAATGTTAAGACAATTAAAAAGATTCCTTTAAGAATAGAAAAAGAGGCACCTAAAATAATTGAATTAAGAGGAGAAATATTTTTTCGTTTGAATGATTTTGAAAAAATAAATGAACATTTAGAAGAAAGTGGAAATAAAAAGTTTGTTAGCCCCAGAAATGCTGCAGCAGGAACTTTAAGAAATTTAGATTTAGAGACTGTAAAACAGAGACCACTCGATGTTTTTTTCTATGGTCTAGGCGGACATTCTGATGACTTGAAGATTCAATCCCAGAAAGAATTTTTAAACTTCTTAGAATTAAATAATTTTCCAATCAACGAATTGATATCTTTTGGAGATAAAGAGCATGCAAAAATATCAGTAGATAACATTCTTAATTCAAGAGAAAGTTTAAGTTATGAAATAGATGGAGCTGTTATAAAAGTTAATGATTTTAATCAACAAAATAAATTAGGCTTTGTTTCAAAAGCACCTAGATGGGCAACAGCTTGGAAATTCCCAGCTTCTGAAAAGTATTCAAAAGTTACTGATATTCTATTTTCTGTAGGCCGTACAGGTATAGTAACTCCATATGCCACTATTGAGCCTGTTTTAATATCTGGCGCTAATATATCAAATGTCACTTTACATAATTTAGATGAACTAAAGAGGCTAGATATTAAAGTAAATGATACTGTTTTAGTAAAAAGAGCAGGCGATGTCATTCCTCAAATAACCAAAGTTAATTCTAAAATTAGAGATGGCTCAGAAATTCCCGTTAATATTCCAGAGTTTTGCCCTTCATGCGGCAATACTTTAAAGCATGAAGGTCCATTCTTGCGTTGCGATGCAGGGATGAAATGTCCCGCACAATTACTAGGATATTTTGAACACTTTGTTTCAAGAAAGGCAATGAATATAGATGGTCTTGGTTACAAGATTAATCAACATCTTATAGATCTGGGTTATGTAAAAGAAGTTGCTGACTTATATAAACTAAAGAACTTTGAATCTGAATTAAAATCTTTAGAAGGTTTCGGTGAAAAGTCTATTGATAATCTTTTTGAAAGTATTGAAAAATCAAGATCCGTTGAATTGGAGACATTTATTAATTCATTAGGAATGCCTGAGGTTGGTGAATCAACCGCATCAGCTTTAGCACGCCATTTTAAAAGTTTTAAAATTCTAAGATCAGCAGATTATGATGATTTAATGCAAATTGACAGCATAGGAGATGTGGTTGCAAAAAATATTTTGAAATTTTTTGAATCTGATCCTGTTGGAATTGATAATCTTCTTCAAGAACTCACTATAAAAGATTTTATTGTTAGTGAATTTAGTCATTTGGATGGAAAAAGAATAGTAATAACTGGCTCATTTAATGAATTTAGTAGAGAAGAGATCAAAGATATCATAAAGGAGAAGGGTGGAATTCCTTCATCTGGGGTTAGTGCAAATACAGATTTTGTAATTTTAGGAGAAAATCCAGGTTCAAAGTATAAAAAAGCAATGGAACTTGGAATAGAATTGGTAACAGAAGATGAAATTAAAAATTTTCTTAGAATATGACCAAAAATAATTTAATTATCTTAGCTTTATTCTTGTTGGCTAGTTGTTCAACAAAGATACCTAGCAATCAGGATGATGTGTGCGATATTCTTGAAGAAAACTCTAGGTGGGGCCAATATCTTTTAGATGCTCAAAAGAAATGGAATGCAGAACCAAGTACGGTAATGGCTATTATTAGGCAAGAATCCTCATTTGATCCAAATGCAGCTCCTGAAAGAAATAAATTACTAGGCTTTATTCCTTGGAAAAGACCTTCAAGTGCCAAAGGCTATGCTCAAGCAGTTGAAGGAACTTGGGAAGAATATAAAAAAGAAACTAACAATAGAAGAGCAAAAAGAAGTAATTTTTCTGATTCTGTAGATTTCATCGGTTGGTATCTATCGAAAGCATCATCATCCAGAATTAAAGCTTATGAAGTTGATAAACTTTATATCGCGTATCATGAGGGTTATGGAGGCTATAAAAGAAGAACCTACCGTGATCCTGATAAGGCCTGGCTAGTAGAAGTTGCAAAAAAAGTAAAATACAACGCGGTAAGATATGAACGACAGCTTAAGAGTTGCCCTTTAAAAGAAAAGAAATCTTTCTGGGATATTTTTTAAATTCTTCTAATCAAGAAATCTTCTTGTTGAGCAATTTTTTCTAGATTTGGATTGATAATCGAAAAAGTACTTTTCGGTTTATTTTTTAAATATTCTGCAGCTTCAACTAGATCTTCTTTACTTACATTAAAGATATTATTCCTATAAGACTGTCTGTTTTTCTGTGATCGATTCTCTGAATTTAAACGATAGTCTTTAAAAGCTTCACCTGCTGGAGATGAAGGTTTATCTATATCTGATAATACTGACAATTTACTTTCAAGAATCATGTCATCATCAAAGCTACCTAATGAAGCCCAAGTTAAAGAATTTTCAAAATCTTCTAATGTTTCGATAAATCTGGGATCTCTATAAGAAAACATTTTGAATGTTCCTGAAAATGGATCATATGTTGCTCCACCCCCATATGCTCCACCTTGCTCTCTAACTCTTTTATGCAGATATTCATTTCTTAAAAGACTGGAAAGAATAACAAACTTAGGAGATTCACTAGAATCATATATTGGAGCATCAAATGACATTGCTGAAAAATTAACCTGAGTATTTATTGGGAGAGCAACTTTGTTAAAAGTTTTACTAAATTCTATATCAATTTTAGAAGCGCCATCTTTCTCAAAATTTATTGATTTAATTTCATCAATCTGATCATTTGTTAATTTAATGTTTGAGATAAAAAGAAGTTCATTTTTATCTGATTTAGTTTTTTGAAGCAATTTTTGCATTTTTTCTAACTGCTCTTTAATCTGATCTTCTTGATTTGAGATAAAAGGAACAAATCTATTTATAGCACTTAAACCACCAATAGACTCTTGTACAAAAGATAGCTTGCTGTGTGAAGATGATGCCCCAAGCATTGCAAAACGATGACCATTCTCAACTATTGATTGCTGAAAGCCCATAAAGTTTTGAAACATTAACTCTTTAATTCTTTTTTCATCATCAAGTTTTGTTTCATTAAGAATTTCAAAGATTAATTCAGTTGCTTCTACCGTATTGTTTGGTAAAAATTTTGAAGATAAAGAAATTTTGCCCTTTATTTCATGATCTTTGTCGTAATAAAAGTGATTTGATGTATTTATTCCTCCAGTAATACGAGAAATCTCTTCTTGTAATTGGAAGTAATCTCTTTTTTTAACTCCAACCTTTCCGAATAGTGCAGTGAGAGCCATAAGATGACTTAATTCTTCGTTAGAAGATATATTTAGATCTTTTGTAACTGCATTATAGGTCAGGCCATTTGTATGCTGTTCGTAGAAAGTAGGGCTATACCCAAAAGTCTTAAGCTTTTTAGTTTTAGGGTAATTTGCGCTTTTTGGAACATCACTGAGCTCTAACTTTGGCAATACATCTTTATTTGGAATTGCATTTTGTCTCTCCGCAAGAATTTTAGAATCATTGACTAAATCTAATTTTTCTTTGCTACTCATAGAAGATTTCATGCTATCCAATATTTTCTTCAGTTCAGCCTCCTTTTTATTTATTAATTCCAAGTCTGGGACCATTTCAAGATTTACTCTGTGCTTATTAGAAACAAATAAGTTATCGACTAACTTATTGAGATAGCCTTTATCTTTGACTCTTTCTTTCAATCTACTTAAAGCTTCATCTACGCTAGCTAGAACTAGAGGATCAGATTTATATAAGGACCCTGGTGCCATTGAGAGCAGAATTTGCAAACCATAAGGCAAAGATCCTGATGAAATTTCTCTTTTGCCTAATTCAAGCTGATATAAAGCAGCATCTATCTGTGCTTCAGAAAAGCCATTCTCAACTATATCTTTAAAAGTCTTATCTACTAGCTCATTAAATTTTGATTGAGATTCAGCTTCTGTTCCTTCAATTCCACATATAAAAACTAAATGCCTCATACTATCTTCAAGACCTAATATTTGTGCTGGAGATTTTCCAAGCTCATTAGATTCCAACACTTTATAGAGAGGAGAGGCTGAATTACTTAAAAGTAGAAGAGATATTAAATGAGCTTCTAATAATTGATCTATGTCAAAACTTTCACCCAGCGTCCATGCACAGTAATTTTGATATCCAGTTTGCTCTTTAGATACTGGATTAAAAAATTCATTTGTATCAACTGGCTTTGAAAAACTTTTTTGTTCTGCAACAACTTCTATTTTATTTTCTTCAATTTTCTTGAATTTTTTAGATAGCTTCTCATCAATAAATTTTTGTATTTCCTTGGCATCTAAATCTCCCCAGGTGAAATATGTCGCATTTGATGGATGATAGAATTTTTGATGAAAACCTTTTAGATAATCATGAGTTAAATTTGTAATATCTTTAGGTTCGCCACCACTATTATTTCTATATGTGAGATCTGGAAATAAGCCCTTTGTTATAGCTTGCCATGTTGTATTTGAAATATTGCTCATTGATCCCTTCATCTCATTAAATACAACACCTTTGTACTCAAGATCAGTACTGCTTTTATCAAATTTAGCAAACTCTAATCTATGTCCTTCTTGCTTAAAATCTTCTTCTTCAAGCAAAGGAAAGTAAACGGCGTCTAAATAGACATCTAGT
>AACY020305536.1_pt1 | contig 14948 bp, 18 predicted proteins | sample 267378 | NCBI WGS metagenome assembly AACY02 (sample SAMN02954345, study PRJNA13694) | marine metagenome | biome: aquatic; feature: ocean; material: water; isolation source: isolated as part of a large dataset composed predominantly from surface... | reverse complement strand
CTGGTCGATGACCTTCCACGTCCCCGGCACCTACCAGTATCATTGCATGCCCCATCTGATGATGGGCATGACCGGCGAGGTCGTGGTGGGGCGGCGCTCCGCGCCGGACGAGTTCCACGAGCCGAGCCGCGCGGAGCTCGTCGCCTATCGCGACCGGCTGCTCAGCTGGTTCGACGAGGACTCCAACCTGTTCCGGGTGCGCGTCGAGGACGAGTGACGCCGCGTCAGTCTCGCACGCCCGTCGATCCGAACCCGCCGGCGCCGCGCGCGGTGTCGTCCAGCGCGTCCGTCTCGACGATCGCAGGTTTCAGCACCGCGGCGACCACCGCCTGCGCGATCCGGTCCCCGTGCTCGACCGTGAACGCAGCGTCCCCGCAGTTCATCAGCGCGACCATCACCGGGCCGCGATAGTCCTCGTCCACGGTGCCGGGGCTGTTGGGCACCAGCACCCGCCTCTTCGTCGCGAGGCCGGAGCGCGGTCGGATCTGCATCTCCGTCCCCGGCGGCAGCGCCACGGCGAAGCCGGTGGGGATCAGCGCGGCGCGTCCCGGCGCGATGACGATCGGCCCGTCCGGGAGACAGGCGCGCAGATCCATGCCCGCCGCGCCCGCGGTGGCGTAGGCCGGAAGCGGCAGGTCCCTGTTCTCCGGGAGCCGCAGAAAGCGCAACTCAGCCATCAGACGGCCCGAGCCGATCCGCGATCCGCGCCGCGAGCCTGCGCGCCGTCTCGGCCTTCGAGAGCGTCGGCCAGGTCTCCGCCCCGTCTTCGGTCACGAGGATAGCCGTGTTGTGATCGCCCCCCATCACGCCCGTTCCCGCCGAGACGTCGTTCGCGACGATCCAGTCGCACCCCTTCCGCGCGCGCTTGGCCTGCGCATGGGCGACGACGTCGTCGGTCTCGGCCGCGAAGCCGACGACCAGACGCGGGCGGCGGTCCGCCGGCAGGCGCGAGACGGTCGCGAGGATGTCGGGATTCTCGACGAAGGCGAGCGATGGCGGGTTTCCCGTCCCATCCTTCTTCATCTTGGAGCCCGCGACCTCGGCGACGCGCCAGTCCGCGACCGCGGCGGCGAACACCCCCACGTCGCAAGGCGGCGCGGCCTCGACCGCGGCCAGCATCTCGCGCGCCGTCTCGACGCGCCGGACGGTCAAGCCGCCGGGGATCGGCTCGCCGGTGGGGCCGGTCACGAGCGTCACCTCGGCGCCGAGATCCGCCAGGGCGGCGGCGACCGCGATCCCCTGCTTTCCCGAGGAGCGGTTCGCGACGTAGCGCACCGGATCGATGGGCTCATGGGTCGGGCCGGAGGTCACGAGCGCCCTCCGTCCCGCAAGCGGCCCGACGGGCGAGAGCAGGCGCTCGATGGCCGCGAGGATCGCCGCCGGCTCCGCCATGCGGCCCGGGCCGAACTCCCCGCAGGCCATGTCGCCCTCGTCCGGTCCGACCATGGCGACGCCGTCGCCCTCGAGCGTCGCACGATTGCGCGTGGTCGCCGGATGCGCCCACATCCGCACGTTCATGGCGGGGGCGATCAGCACGCGCTTGTCGGTCGCCATCAGCAACGTCGAGACGAGATCGTCGGCGTGGCCCTGCGCCATCTTCGCCATCAGATCGGCGGTGGCGGGGGCGACGACCACGAGATCGGCGGCGCGCGAGAGCTGGATATGCCCCATCTCCGCCTCGTCCGTCAGATCGAACAGCTCGCGATAGACCTTCGCGCCCGAAAGCGCGCCGGCCGAGAGCGGGGTCACGAACGCCTCCGCCGCCCGCGTCAGCGCGACGGTCACGCCGATCCCGCGCCCGCGCAGCAGGCGGATGAGTTCGAGGCTCTTGTAGGCGGCGATCCCGCCGCCGACGCAGAGCAGAACCGACCGTCCGGGCATCGCGCCCTCCCTGTCCCGACGCAGGCGTGCTTACGCGAGGCGGGGCCGGCGCTCAACGCCGCGCGCGCGGCGGCCGGACCGCCCGGCCGGGAGCGCTCCGCTCCGGGCGGGCCGGCGAAGATCCGGCGGCGGAAGCCGTCGCCCCGGACGCGCGAACCCCGAGAGCGCCGCGCGTCGACCCGCCGGCGGCTCCGCGGGGCGCCGGGCCGTCATGGTCGCGACGCCCCTACCCGCCCGTCAGCGGCGCGGCGCGCACCCCCTGCGGACCGGCGGTCAACGCGATCTCGCCGCGTTTCAGGCGCAGCGCGTCCTCGCCGAAGACCTCGCGCCGCCAGCCGTGGAGGACGGGAATGTCCGGCGCATCCTCGCGCGCGAGGGTCTCAAGATCGGCCGTTGAGGCGATCAGGCGCTGCGCGACGCCGGTCTCGTCGCTGCGGGCCTTCAGCAGAACCTTGAGCAGCTCCACAAGCCCGCCCGACCCCGGCTTCGGATGCGGCTTCTCCTCGACATGGGGCCGCGCCTCGGGCGGCGTGGCCTCGGCCTCGCGCACGGCGGCGAGGATCGCCTCGGCCATCTCGCTCTTGCGGGCCTCGCGCTGGAGCAGGCGCAGCCCGGACAGCTCCTCGTGGCTCTTCGGCCGCGCCGAGGCGATCTCCAGAAGCGCGTCGTCCTTCATCACCCGGTTGCGCGGCACGTCGCGCTCCTGGGCAGTGCGCTCGCGCAGCGCCGCCAGCGCCTTGACGAGCGCCAGGAACTTGCCGGCGTTGGAGCGCGTCTTGACCCGCTTCCACGCGTCCTCCGGCTCGGTGACGTAGGTGGCGGGGTCGGTCAGCACCGCCATCTCCTCGGCCACCCAGTCCCGCCGGCCGGTCCGGTCGAGCTGGGCCGAGAGCTTTTCGTAGATCGTCCGCAGATGGGTGACGTCCCCGACGGCGTAGGCCAGCTGCTTCTCGGAAAGCGGCCGACGCGCCCAGTCGGTGAAGCGCGAACTCTTGTCGAGATCGGCCTTCGCGATCTTCTTGACCAGCGTCTCGTAGCCGATCTGATCGCCGTAGCCGCAGACCATGGCCGCGACCTGCGTGTCGAAGAGCGGCGTCGGGATCACGCCGCCGAGATGGTGGAAGATCTCCACGTCCTGCCGTGCGGCGTGGAACACCTTCACCACGCTCTCGTCGGCCATCAGCCGGAAAAGCGGCGACAGGTCGAGATCGTCGGCCATCGGGTCCACGATCGCCGCGGCGCCCTCGTCGTCGCCCGGCCGGGCGAGCTGCACGAGGCAGAGCTGCGGCCAATAGGTCCGCTCCCGCATGAACTCGGTGTCGACGGTGACGTAAGGGGCTTCGGCGTACTCCGCGCAGAGAGCGTAGAGATCGGCCTGTTCGACGACGATCCTCATGCCGTTCCTTTTATCGCCGCCGACGGCGCTTGTCGCCGGTGGCGCGGCTTTCGGGCGCGCTCGGCTGCGGCTAGGGTCCCGAAAAACACAGATGGCGGGGGCGGCGATGAAATCGGTGCTGGTGGCGAACGCCAAGGGCGGCGTCGGCAAGACGACCGCGGCGGCGACCCTCGCCGCCGCCTTCGCGGCCGGGGGCGCGCGCGTCGCTCTGGCGGACGCGGACCGGCAGCGCTCGGCGCTGCGCTGGCTGAAGCTTCGGCCGGCCGCCGCCGCGCCGGTGGCGGGGCTGGACTGGAGCCGCGGCAAGGATGTCGGCGACACGCCGAAAAAGCTCGACTGGCTGGTGATCGACGCCCCGGGCGCGATTCGCGGCGGCAAGGCGGAGCAGCTGGCCGCGGAGGCCGACCTCGTCGTGACGCCGCTCGCCCCCTCGGTGTTCGACCAGAAGGCGACGGCGAAGTTCCTTGACGCGCTCGGCGAGATCAAGCGGGTGCGCAAGGGCAAGGCGCCGGTGCATCTCCTGGTGAACCGGGCGCGGCGCGGCCGCGCGCTGGCGGCGCTCGAGGCGTTTCTCGCCTCCATGGACCTCGCGCCCGCCGCGGTCGTTTCGGACCGGGCCGCCTATGTCGATCTCGCGGGACAGGGGCTGACGGTGTTCGACCGGCCGGTCAAGGCGCTGGAGCCGTTGCGGGCCGAGTGGCGCCCCCTGATCGCGGCGCTGAGCGCGTCCTGACCGCCGCGGCGGTCGCGCCCGGTCTCGCGCCGCGGGGAGGCGGGCGGCTCAGACCCTCAGATCGACCCCGGTCTCGACGCCCGTCCCGCCGCCGCCGAGCACGCGGGACGCGCCGCGCGCGAAGAGGAGCGTCGCCTCGGCGCCGTCCGGCAGCGTCAAGGTCAGACGGCCGCCGCCGGCGAACAGCGCCTCCAGACGGTCGGGGCCCTTCCGCGCCACCTGCGCGTCCTCGGGGCGCTCCGCGAGGAACGCCGCGACGCGCACCGCCGCCATCGCCCGGGGCGGCAGCTTGAGCGCGTCCTCGGCTGTTCCGACGCCGAACCGCGCCTGATCGCCCTCCGCCTCGGGGTCGTACGCACCGAGACACAGCAGCGCAAGCAGCGGCGCGCGGCGGCGCGCGGCGTCCGGGAGAGGACGCAGCGGACCGCCGCCGAGACGCGCCTCCGCCGCCTCGGGACCGGCGACGACCACGACGAAAGGCGCGGCGCGCATCCCGGCCGACTCGCTCTCCAGCCGCGCCAGCGTCTCGATCAGCGGCGTGAGCCGGCGCAGGCCCCTGCGCCGCGCAGCCGTGTCCACAGCGCGGGGATGGCCGCCGCGCCAGACCTCGGTCAGCAGCGCCGGGCGCAGCCGCGCCGTCGCGTCCCCATGCCGTCGCCGCGCGGCGTCGGACTGGACGACGACCCCTGCGCGCGCGCCTTCCGCGCCGACCTCGACCGTCGGCGCGCCCTTCGCCGTGTGCTGCGACGGCAGCGCTCCCGGAAAGACCTTGGCGACCGGGGTGATCATGGCGCCCCCTCCTCCGCGGAAGGCCGGACTCTGGCGTACGCATCGTAACCGGCGAGAGGTTGACGGAGGATGAAGCTCAGAGCCTGCGGTCGACCCGGACGGTGAGATGGATCAGCGACTCGAGCGCGCGGACCCCCTCCATCAGCCCGATCCGGTCGAGCGCGGCGTCGAGCGCGGGCGTGCCCGACGCGGCGAGCCCCACGATCATGTCGAACCGCCCGGCGGTGGTGACCACGGTCTCGACCTCCGCCATCTTCTGAAGGGCGGCGACGAGGGCGGGCGTCGCGCGCGGCTCGATCTGGGCGAGGACGGTGGCGCGGATGGTGGCGGGATCCTCGGTCTCCCGCGTCACCGCCTGGTAGCCCGCGATGATCCCCCGGTCCTCCAGCCGCTCCATCCGCGACTGCACGGTGGTGCGCGAGACGCCGACCTTGCGCGCGAGCGCCGCCGTGGGCGCACGGGCGTCGCGCTTCAGCAGACGGAGGATGGCGCGGTCGGTCTCGTCGAGCTCGGCCTTTGGCATATCGCAACCTCTTTGGCGATTTGCCGAAGATATGCCTGCGATCCGTCAATCCGAACAGTCACTTTCTGCGATCATGGGCCGTATATCCCGGGCTTGCGCGGGATGGTCCGCGCACGAGACCGCAAGGAGCCCCGGCCCATGTCCGTCGCCGCCCCGATCTGGCGCACGCCCGAGAGCTACCTGGCCGCCGAGCGGCCGGACGGCCCCGTGCTGTTCTTCGCGCCCGCGGCGCTGACCGAGAGCGCGCGGCGGTTTCTCGACGGCTTTCCGGGCTTCACGACCTACGCGGTCAAGGCGAATCCCGAGCCGGCGGTGCTGCTCGGCCTGATCGCGGCGGGCGTGCGCGGCTTCGACGTGGCCTCCCCCGCCGAGATCGAGGCGGTGCGCGGGCTCGCTCCGGACGCCGCGCTCCACTACCACAACCCCGTGAAGTCGCGCGGCGAGATCGCCTTCGCGCTGGCGAACGGCGTCGAGACCTTCGCCCTCGACAGCATGGCCGAACTCGAGAAGCTCTGCGCCATGGCCGAGGGGCGCATGCTGGAGATGTCGGTGCGCTTCCGGCTGCCGGTCTCGGGGGCGGCCTACGACTTCGGCTCGAAGTTCGGCGCTGACCCGGAGAAGGCGGCGGTCCTTCTGGCCGCGGCGGCGTCGCGAGGCCATCGCGCGAGCCTGACCTTCCATCCCGGCACTCAGTGCGAGGACCCCGCGGCGTATGCGGCCTACATCGCCGCGGCGGGACGCATCGCGGCGGCGGCCGGCGTTCGGCCGCATCGGCTGAACGTCGGCGGCGGCTTCCCCGCGGCGCTCTACGGCCCGCAGCCGGACCTCGCGCCCTTCTTCGAGACGATCCGCGAGGCCCGCGACGCGGCCTTCGGCATGGACGGCGTCCCGCTGGTCTGCGAGCCGGGCCGGGCGATGACGGCGTCCTGCATGGCGCTCGCCGCGCGGGTGAAGCTCGTGCGCGAGGACGGGACCGTGTTCCTGTCCGACGGCGTCTATGGCGGGCTCGACGAACTGCCGGTGCTCGGGCGCTCGCGCGCCTTCCGGACCCTCGATCCCGAGGGACGCGAGCGGCGCGGCCCGACGCGGCCGACCGTGCTGTTCGGCCCCACCTGCGACAGCGTCGACCGCCTGCCGGGCGCCCCGGAGGCCCCGGCCGACATCGCCGAGGACGACTATCTGCTGTTCCAGGGGATGGGCGCCTACGGATCGGTGACGGCGACGCCCTTCAACGGCTACGGCGCGCTGCGCAACGCCATCGTCGGCGCGCTATAGAGCGTTTTCCGATCTGGCGGAATCGCTCAGCCTCCCCGTTCCGCCCGGCGTTCACGCCGGGTCGCGCCCGACCTGTCCAGGGCTCCGCCCGCCCCTCGCTGAAAACCTTCCACCGGAAGGTTTTCCAAGCGCTCGTCGCCCCACTCCGGGAGGGCGCGATCGCGACGGCGCAAGCCACGGCGCGGTCGGAAGCTCTGGCCACCATAGAGCAAACAGCGGGCCCCCCGGCGGCGCCCGCCCAGGCTCGAGCGCGACCCTCTCCACTCAGCGATCGTCTTTCCGTCAGATCGGAAAACGCTCTAGCGGCTACTCGGGCGCGGTCGAGCGCCATCGCAGGCTTGATCCGCTGGCGCGACGAAGCGCGAGCCGGTCCCGCGCCCGAGCCGCTTTGCGTTCGCCCGGGCGCGCCGGCCGTAGGGCGTGAGCGCGGCCTCGGCGATCCGGGCGGCCGTGGCGCCGCCGGCCATGGCGCGCGCGGCGCGCTCGGCGCTGTCGGCGAAGGCCGCCTGCTTCTCGGCGACCATGCGGGTGGCCTCGGCGGCCGTCATCGCGCCCTGAGCCATCAGGAGGCTGCGGCGGACGATCACTTCCCCCGCCGCCATCGCCAGGCGGGTCCAGGCCGTCTGGAGCCTGAACAGCCCTGCGCCGTCTCGCATCGCTCGATCCCAAGGCGTCACCGCGGTCCCCTTTCATGCTGCACCGCAGCATAGCGGGTCGCGGCTGAAAAGGCGAGCCTGCGCGTCAGCCGCGCCGCGCCATGAAGGCGAGGCGCTCGAAAAGGTGGAGATCCTGCTCGTTCTTGAGCAAGGCGCCATGCATGCGCGGAAGGACCTCCGTCGGCTTTCGCCGCAGGTCTTCGGCGTCGAGATCGTCGGCGAGGAGCAAGCGAATCCAGTCCAGCGCCTCGGAGGTGGAGGGCTTCTTCTTGAGCCCGGGCGTCTCCCGCAGCTCATAGAATTGCGTCAGCGCCTCGCGCAGCAGCGTCTGCTTCAAGCCCGGATAATGGACCTCGACGATCCTCTCCATCGTCTCACGGTCGGGGAAGCGGATGAAATGGAAGAAGCAGCGGCGCAGAAACGCGTCCGGCAGTTCTTTCTCGTTGTTCGAGGTGATGATCACGATCGGGCGATGCTTCGCGCGCACCGTCTCGCCGGTCTCGTAGACGTGGAACTCCATCCGGTCGAGCTCCTGGAGGAGGTCGTTCGGGAACTCGATGTCGGCCTTGTCCACCTCGTCGATCAGCAGGACCACCTTGCCGTCCGCCTCGAACGCCTCCCAGAGCCGGCCGCGTCGGATGTAGTTGCGGACGTCGCGCACACGCTCGTCGCCGAGCTGGCTGTCGCGGAGGCGGCTCACCGCGTCGTATTCGTAAAGGCCCTGCTGCGCCCGGGTGGTCGACTTCACGGACCATTCGAGCAACGGCAGGCCGAGCGCGCCGGCGACCTGGCGCGCGAGTTCGGTCTTGCCCGTGCCCGGCTCGCCCTTCACCAACAGCGGGCGCTCCAGCGCGATGGCGGCGTTGACGGCGACGCGCAGATCTTCGGTCGCGACATAGTCGCCGGTGCCCTCGAAACGCATGGTCGCTCCCTTTCCGCCTCGGCGCGGCGGGACGTTAGCAGGCGCCGCGAAGCGCGCAAGATCGTTCGGTTTTTATGGACGGCGCCGGGCGGGCGGGGTATGAGCGCCGCAAAAGCGGAGGCCGCCCTGGGGTCATCCGCGCCAGTCAGGAGAGGGTGATTGCGATGACCGTTCAGAGCGTGATCAAGGCCGAGTATCTCCCCCACGACGAAGAACCCTTCATGTGCGACCGTCAGAAGGAGTGGTTCAAGAACCGCCTTCAGCAGATGAAGCAGGAGATCCTCGACGAGAGCCGCGAGACGGTCGAGCAGATGCAGGAGAGCGCGGTCAACATCCCCGACCTCGTCGACCGCGCCTCGGCCGAGGCCGACCGGGCGCTCGAGCTACGCACCCGCGACCGCCAGCGCAAGCTGATCTCCAAGATCGACTCCGCGATTCGCCGGATCGACGAGGGCGAGTACGGCTACTGCGAGGAGACGGGCGAGCCGATCTCGCTGAAGCGCCTGATCGCCCGACCGACCGCGACGCTCTCGATCGAGGCGCAAGAGCGCCACGAGCGCCGCGAGAAGGTCCACCGGGACGACTGACGAGCGCCGCCCGTCGCCGCAACCCCGGCCGCGGCGGGCGCGTTCGACCTTCGGACAGCAGCATCCGGAGGTCCCATGTCCCTGCCAGCCGCCGCTTCTCGAACCGTCGAACAGACCCGCCGTTGGCTGACCGCGTTGCGCGACGCCCTGGCGCTCGAGGACGAGGGTCAGGCGTGGTCGGTGCTGCGCGGCGTGCTGCACCATCTGCGCGACCGGCTCCCCACAAACGAAGTCGCCGATCTCGGCGCGCAACTCCCGACGCTGGTGCGCGGGCTCTACTACGAAGGCTGGGGGCCTGCGGCGACCCCCGAGAAGGACCGTGACCGCGACTCCTTCATGGTCCGGGTCGCCGAGCGGATGGGCGGACAGCCCGATCTCGACTTCGAGAACGCCTGCCGCGCCGTGTTCGCGCTGCTCGACGCGGAACTCGACGCCGGTGAGATCAACGACGTGATCCTCACGCAGCCCGACGACGTGCGCGTCCTCTGGCCGGACGCCGCGCGCGAGCGGGCGGAAGCGGCGTAGACGCGAATCGTTCGCGGCATGCGCGACGGGGTCTCGTGGAAGCGGCCTTCGCGCGCGGCGCGCCCGCGAAAGCTCCGTCGCACACGCCGCGCGATCAGCAGTCGGGAACGATGTCGCGCGCGTCGTCGCCCTTGAGAAGCTGATCCATCGAACGCGCCGGCTGGGCGCAACCCGCGTCGCCGACGATCTTGGCCGGCACGCCCGCGACCGTGACGCCCGGCGGCACCTCCTTCAGCACCACCGATCCGGCGGCGACGCGCGAGCAGCATCCGACACGGATGTTCCCGAGAATCTTCGCGCCCGCGCCGATCAGCACGCCGTCGCCGATCTTGGGATGGCGGTCGCCGTGCTCCTTGCCCGTGCCGCCGAGCGTCACGCTGTGCAGCATCGACACGTCGTCGCCGATCACCGCCGTCTCGCCGATCACGATGGCGTGGGCGTGGTCGATCATCACGCCCTGCCCGATACGAGCGTTGGGATGCGCGTCGACCGAGTAGCGCTCGGAGGCGCGCATCTGGATGAAGAGCGCGGCGTCGCGCCGGCCTTCCCCCCACAGCCAATGCGCGACGCGCTGGGCGACAAGCGCCTGGAAGCCCTTGAACCAGAGGAACGGCTCGAGAAACCGCTCGCAGGCCGGGTCGCGGTCGCGGACCGCGGCGAGATCGGCGCGCACGGCGCGCCCGATGCGCGGCTCGGCGGCGAACGCGGCGTCGGCCAGTTCGCGAAGCGCGCAGGGCGACAGTTCAGCGTCGCCGAGCTTCACGGCGAGGCGCGCGGCGAGCGCGGCTTCGAGGGCGTCGTGGCGGAGCACGGCCTCGTGCATCGCGCCCGCGAGCATCGGCTCCTGCGCCGCGGCGGCCTCGGCCTCCTCGCGCATGCTCAGCCAGACTGGGTCGAGCGACGCGAGGCGACGCTCCTGAAACGACTGGGCCACGGCGCTCCTCCAACTTACGTGCCCGAGTTATCGTATCGCGCTTGATCGGGATCAAGGCGCCGGCGCGGAAACGGTTTGCGTCCCGGGGTCGCTGGCGGCGGGGAGCGTGATCCGGAACACCGTGCCTTCGGTGGTGGTGGAGAGCAGGTCGAGCCGGCCCTTCTGCAACGCCGTCAGCTCCTGCGCGATCGCGAGGCCGAGCCCCGAGCCGCCCTTGCGGGCCGCGCCGACGAAAGGCTCGAACAGGTGCTCGACCGCTTTTGTCGGCATGCCCGGACCGTCGTCGGCGACGTCGATCTCGACGCGGCCGCCCTCCTCCCGCGCCGAGAGGCGGACCAGCCCGCCGCGGCCGCTGGACTCGATCGCCTGACGCGCGTTGCGGCAGAGATTGACGAGCACCCGGAACAGCTGGTCCGGATCGGCCTCGATCAGCAGGCCGTCGAGCCCGGAGCACTCGAAGCGGACGGCCGCGTCGGCCTCGTCGCCGTCGGGAAACACCGCGTCGCCGACCTCCGCGGCGAGCGCCGACAGGGCGATGCGGCGCGGGACGGGTTCGGCCTCCTCCGCGCGGCCGTAGCGTAGGGTGCTCTCGCAGAGCGCGATCGCGCGACCGATCGAGCCGATCAGCTTCGATCCGCTGCGCTGGACCATCGGATCGCGGCTGCCCTCGAAGCGCTCCGCCATCAGCTGCGCCGAGGCCAGCATGTTGCGCAGGTCGTGGCTGATCTTCGCGACGGCGCGGCCGAGCGCGGCGAGGCGCGCCCGCTGGCGCAGCGCCTCGCGCAGGTCGGTCTGCATCGCGGCGAGCGCGGCCTCGGCCTCGGCGACCTCGGCGATCCGGCTGGACGGGCGCATCACGCGGCTCGCGTCCTCAGGGTCTTCCCGAAACGCGGTCATGTTCGCGGCGATGATGCGGACGGGGGCGATGAACAGGCGCTGCGCGACCAGGTAGAGGATCGCGCCGGTCACGGCCGAGAGCACGAGGGTGATGTAGAGGGTGCGCCGCGCATAGCCGAGCAGCGCGGCCTTGAGCGGCGAGGCGCGGATCGTGATCTCGACCTCGTCGGCGCGCCCCGGGTCCGGCCGCCCGATGACGCGGATGTTCCGGTCGCCGTCGACCCAGAGGGTCTCGAAGGCCCCGGCGAGTAGCGTCCACCAGTCCGCGGTCCGCAGGTTCACGGTCTCGTCGATCTCGTCGGGCACGCGCTGCTGGAGCACGAGGGCGCGCGCGCCGTCGCGCCGCAGGACGATGCTCTCGACGCCGGAACGCTCGAGCAGCTCGGTCTCCAGCCACGCGTCGAGGGCGCGCGACGGCGTCGCCTCGAGCGCGAGCGAGGCGATCTGCGCCGCCGCCAGCCGCCCGCGCAGCCAGTCCACCCGGAAGCGGGCGACAGACGGCGCGAAGATCGCCACCTGCATCGCGAGCACGGTGACCACCGTGAACATCAGCAGCCGACCTGACAGACTGGCGAGCACGGGTTTCGCGGCCCCTGTGAAGGGCCCCCGCGGCCCCGCGAGAAAGCCTAGGCGCGTCTATCCGAATTTCGCAAGCAGGCGGACGGCTTTCTTCACCAAAGGGTTATCGAAGAGACGCGGGGCGTAGTAGGCGCCCGCCGCCCGCTTCGAGACCTCGCCGAGCGTCGGATAGGGCGCGACCATGCCCGCGACGTCGCCCACCTTCAGCCTCTTCGAGACCGCGAGCGCCCAGAGCCCGATCAGCTCGCCCGCCTGCGCGCCGACGACCGTGGCGCCGAGCACCCGGCCGCCGCGGCCGATGAGGATCTTCGCGAAGCCCTCCGTCGCCCGCTCGGCGCGCGCGCGGTCGTTCTCGGCGTAGGGGAAGCGGACGGTCTCGAAGCGCAGCCCCGCCGCCCGCGCCTCCGCCTCGGTCGGGCCGACCTGCGCAAGCTCGGGGTCGGCGTAGGTGACGCGCGGGACGTGGTCCGCGCGCGCCTTGACCGGCAGGCGGAAGAGCGCCGAGCGCACGACCAGCCCCGCGTGATACCCGGCCAGATGCGTGAACTGGAGGCCGCCCGCGGCGTCGCCGACGGCGTAGACACGGCGGTTCGAGACCGAGCGCAGCCCGGCGTCGGTCCGCACGCCCTTCGCGTCGGTCTCGACGCCGCCGGCCTCCGGCGCGAGCCGGGAGAGGTCCACCCGGCGGCCGAGCGCGACGAGCAGGTGCGAGCCGGTCACGGCGGCGCCGCCTGCGAGGGCGAGCGAGACGCCGGCGTCGCCGTGGGAGACGCGCTCGGCCGCCGCGCCCTCGTGGATCTCGACGCCCTCCGCGCGGAGGCGCGCCGTCACGACCTCCGCCGCCTCGCGATCCTCGCGCCCCAGCACCTGCGCGCCCTCGACCAGCGCCACCTCCGCGCCGAGCCGCCGGAAGGCCTGCGCGAGCTCGACGCCGATCGGCCCGCCGCCGAGCACGATCAGGCGCCGCGGGAAGTCCGGCGCCGAGAACACCGTCTCGTTGGTGAGGTGGGGCGCCTCCGCGAGGCCGGGGATCGGGGGGACGGCGGGGCGGGAGCCGGTCGCGATCACGAAGCGGCGCGCGCGGATGCGCAGGCCGCCCGCCTCGACCTCGCGCGGCGAGGCGAAGCGCGCCCAGTCGCGGACGACCCGCACGCCGAGGCCCTCGAACCGCTCCTGCGAATCATGCGGCGCGATCCCGTCGATGACCGCGCGCACATGCGCCTTCACCCCGGCCCAGTCCGCGGCGCCCGCGCCGGGCGCGACGCCGAAGGGCGCGGCCTCGCGCATGGCCTGCGCGCGGTGCGCGGCGGCGATCAGCGCCTTCGAGGGGACGCAGCCGTAGTTGAGGCAGTCGCCGCCCATCTCGCCGCCCTCGCAGAGGACGACCGAGGCGCCCATCTGCGCGGCCCCCGCGGCCACCGAAAGGCCGCCCGATCCGGCCCCGATCACGCAGAGATCGGGGGTCAGCGTCTCCGGGCTCGCGTCACGCGCCATGTCCGGCCCTCCGCCGCGCCGCCTTCACCACCGCCGGCAGCGCCGAGAGCGCCGCGAGGCCGAGCAGCGGCCCGAGCACCGGCCAGTCGAAGATCAGGCCGAGATCGGGGCGCTCCCCCCGCGCGAACACCGCGCCGAGCCCGGCGCCGACCGAGGCGTAGACCGCGGCGCCGGGGATGATGCCGAGAAACGTCGTCCAGACATAGGTCCAGGGCCGCACGCCGAGGAAGGCGGGCGCGACGTTGGCGACGAAGAAGGGCACCGCGGGCACGAGCCGCATCACCAGCATGAAGCTCGCCGCGTTCTCGCCGATCCCGTCCTCCAGCCGCCTGATCCAGCCCTCCGACCGCGCCCGGAGCGCGTCGCCGAGCCCGGTCTTGGCGGCGAGGTAGATCGCGGTCGCGCCGAGAGTCGCGGCGACGACGACGTAGACGCTCGCCCAGACGGTCCCGAACAGGAAGCCGCCGGCGATGGTCAGCCAGACCGCGCCGGGGATGGAGACGGCGGTCGCGGCCGCGTAGACCGCCATGAAGACGAGCGCGGCGCGCAGGTAATTCTCGTCGCGCCAGGCGAGCAGCGCCTCGCGGTTGCGCTCCAGCGTCTCGAAGCTGAGATAGTCGCCGAACGCCCAGACCGCGGCGGCCGCGGCCAGCGCCAGCGCGCCGAGCGGCGCGAGCCTGCGCGCCGAGATGCGGCGCGCGGGCGCCGTCGCCCTGTCGTGTCCCGTCGTCATCCGATCCCCCGTCGATCCCGTCGGCCGGCCTGTTCGCGTGAAGCTAGCGCGGCGTTACCGCGACGCCGCGCGTTGACAACGCGCGGGCGGCGGGGCTATCGGACGCGCTCGTGAATTCCCTGAGACACGCAGGGCGCGCGGACGCGCGCGCCGACCAAAGAGGCGAAGACCATGAAGCGCCCGTATCAGCCGAGCCGACTCGTCCGCAAGCGCCGCCACGGGTTCCGCGCCCGCATGGCGACGAAGGCCGGCCGCAAGATCATCGCGTCCCGCCGCCGGATGGGCCGCAAGAAGCTCTCCGCGTAAGGCATGGCGCGTCGCGCCGGCCCGGGCCTCGGCCTGGTCAAGAAGCGGCGCGACTTCCTCGCCGCGGCGCGCGCGCGGAAGGCGGGCGCGCACGGCTTCATGCTGCAGGCGCGCGAGCGCGGCGAGGGCGACGCGGCGGCCGGGCCGCGCGTCGGCTTCACGGCGTCCAAGAAGGTCGGCGGCGCGGTGGCGCGCAATCGCGCGAAGCGCCGCCTGCGCGCCATCGCGCGCGAGGTCCTTGCTCCGGCGGCGCGCGAGGGTTGGGATTACGTGCTGATCGCCCGTCGCGACGCCACCGCGCGGGTCGATTTCGCCAAGCTGAAAGCTGATCTCGCCGCCGCGTTGGCGAAAGCGCATGGCGATCGCGGTCGTCGCCCATGACCCCCCTCGCCTACGCGCTCTCGCTGCCCGTGCGGGCGTATCGCGCCGCCTTCTCGCCAACGGTCGGCCACAACTGCCGGTTCCAACCGACCTGCTCGGCCTATGCGCTCGAAGCGCTCGAGCGCCATGGGGCGCTCCGCGGCGGATGGCTCGCGGCCCGGCGGATCTTGCGGTGCCACCCGTTCGGAAAGTCCGGCTTCGATCCGGTGCCGGACGGGCGCGACGCCGGCGGCTGATCCCTGCGGCTCAGATCGCCAAGTCGAGCCGCGGTTTCCAGAACGGCCGGAACAGCTCGATCTTGGGGCAACGGTCCATCACGACCTTGAGTCCCGCCGCC
>AACY020296592.1_pt1 | contig 14999 bp, 10 predicted proteins | sample 267378 | NCBI WGS metagenome assembly AACY02 (sample SAMN02954345, study PRJNA13694) | marine metagenome | biome: aquatic; feature: ocean; material: water; isolation source: isolated as part of a large dataset composed predominantly from surface... | reverse complement strand
TGCGCAGATAGGTCGTGCCCGGCGCCGACCACCAGTCTCCCAGCGACGGATGCAATGTGGTCAGGGTGGTCAAAGCGGCCGGTGAGGTCAGCGGCAGCACGACCGGTGCGCCACCGGCGGCGACGGCGAGCAGGGCTTTGCGCCAGCCGCTGGGGTGGACGGGTTCGCCGGTCAGTGTCGCCCACGCCTCGACGTCGCCACTACCGAAATGCCAGACCGTCATCGCGATGACGACGAGGAACGCCGGGCCGGGTGCGATCAGGATCGCGATGGTCGCGGCTGCGGCGAGGGCGAGATAGACCGCGGCCATCCCCAGCAACTTCGCCCCGCGCGGCAGTGCGGGCAGCATCAGGTGATCGACCGCGCCATGCGGAATGCCCACGGCCAAGGCGATGATCGCCGCGACCAGTGCCCAGGCCGGCACCTCGGGGGTCGACGAGGGGACTCGACCCAGGAGGCTGGCTAGGATCGCCAGGCCCGCGGCGGCGGGTCCGATGAGCAGCACCGCTCGGGCCGCACCGGATGCAGGCAACCCCCGGGGGGTGGGTGGTGCCTGCGTGACGGTCATGCCCGAGATGCTCACGGCCCTCATCGTCCTCCTCGGGCCGGCCGCTCGCACCTTGACGGCCGAGGGGTAGTCTCGCCCGTCGTGGCGGAATTCATCTACACCCTGGCCAAGGCCCGCAAGGCGCACGGCGACAAGGTCATCCTCGACGATGTCACGCTGTCGTTCCTGCCGGGCGCGAAGATCGGCGTCGTCGGACCCAACGGCGCCGGCAAGTCGACCCTGCTGAAGATCATGGCCGGCATCGAGACGGTGTCCAACGGCGACGCGATGCTGTATCCGGGATACACCGTGGGCATCTTGATGCAGGAGCCCGAACTCGATGAGACCAAGACCGTCCTAGAGAACGTCGAAGAAGGCGTCGCCGAGACGAAGGCGATGGTGGACCGGTTCAACGAGATCTCCGCCGCGATGGCCGATCCGGATGCGGACTTCGATGCGCTGATGGCCGAGATGGGCACCCTGCAGGAGGCGATCGACCACAAGGGTGCCTGGGACCTCGATTCCCAACTCGAGCAGGCCATGGATGCGCTGCGCTGCCCCGCTGGTGATGCTGATGTCTCGGTGCTGTCCGGTGGTGAGAAGCGTCGAGTCGCGCTGTGCAAACTGCTGCTGCAGCAGCCGGACCTGCTCCTACTCGATGAGCCGACCAACCATCTCGACGCCGAGAGCGTGCAGTGGCTTGAGCAGCACCTTGAGAAATATCCCGGCACCGTGGTCGCCATCACCCACGACCGGTACTTCCTGGACAACGTCGCCCAGTGGATCCTCGAACTCGACCGCGGTCGCGCCTATCCCTATGAGGGTAATTACTCCACGTATCTGGAGAAGAAGGCCGCCCGGTTGAAGGTCGAGGGGCAGAAGGACGCCAAGTTGCGCAAGCGCCTGACCGACGAACTCGAGTGGGTGCGTTCCAACGCCAAGGCTCGCCAGACCAAGAGCCGCTCCCGCCTAGACCGGTATGAGGAGATGGCCAGCGAGGCGGAGAAGACCCGCAAGTTGGACTTCGAGGAGATCCAGATCCCGCCGGGCCCGCGCCTAGGCAGTGTGGTCGTCGAAGTCGACCACCTCACCAAGGGATTCGGCGACCGGATGCTCATCGATGACCTGTCGTTCACGTTGCCGCGCAACGGGATCGTCGGCATCATCGGCCCCAACGGCGTGGGCAAGACGACCCTGTTCCGGATGATCGTCGCTGCGGCCGAAGGCGACACCGGCGATAAGGCCGTGCTGCCCACCAGCGGTGACATCAAGGTCGGCGACACCGTGAAACTGTCCTACGTCGACCAGTCCCGCGCCGGATTGGATGCGCAGAAGAACGTGTGGGAGGTCGTCTCCGATGGACTGGACTGGATCAAGGTCGGCAACGTCGAGATGCCCTCGCGGGCCTATGTGTCGGCATTCGGATTCAAAGGCCCCGATCAGCAGAAGCCGGCCGGAGTGCTCTCCGGAGGCGAACGTAACCGACTCAACCTCGCACTGACCTTGAAGATGGGCGGCAACCTGCTGCTGCTCGACGAGCCCACGAACGACCTCGATGTGGAAACCCTCGGATCGCTGGAGAACGCACTGCTGGAGTTCCCCGGCTGCGCGGTCATCACCTCCCACGACCGATGGTTCCTCGATCGAATCGCCACCCACATCCTGGCCTACGAGGGTGATTCGCAGTGGTTCTGGTTCGAGGGCAATTTCGAGTCCTATGAGAAGAACAAGGTTGAGCGCCTCGGCGCTGAGGCGGCCCGGCCGCATCGGGCGACCTATCGCAAACTCACCCGGGATTAGCCCGATGCCCACGGTGCGAATCCCCATCGCCAGACGCTTCTCCGACCTCGATCTGCTCGGTCATGTCAACAACGTCGTGTACTACGACTACCTCCAGGAATCGCGCCTGCGGTTGCTGAAGAGCCTGGGCCGCGAGACAGTGGAGGCTGCACCACTGGTGGTCGCACACCAGGAGATCGACTACATCGCACCGCTGCCTGGCGGGGTCGAGCCGGTCGTCGTGGAAACCTGGATCGAACGCATCGGCACTTCGTCTTTCACGGTGGGGGCCATCGTCTGGGATTCCGATGACACATTGGCCGCCCGGGCCAGCACGGTGATGGTGTTCTTCGATCCAGCGACCGGCAAGGCAGCACCGATGACCGATCAGGCACGAGCCTGGTTGGCCGCGGGGCTGCGCACCCCCGACTCGGGGGAGACGAGCTAGATCCGAGTAGTGAACGGAGGCACCCGTGAGCGGAACAGCCGCTGCGCCGAGTGATGCCATCCTGCTCGGCGAACGCGAAACACGGCTTTTGGAGGCGCACCTGCAGCGTCACCGCCGCTGGAATGACACGGCACACGTGCGAGTGGTGATCTCCTCCGCGGAGAGCCCGTCGCACATCGGTGTGTATGCCGCGCCACCGATGGGTGTGATGAGTTACGTGCAGCTACCCCTCGCCGGTGCGGGTGCGACATCGACCGATGTCACGGTCACTGCTCGTGATATCGCGTTTCACCCCCAGGGTCAGGGACTGACCGGATTGGTCTTGCCGGTGTCGGGTCCGGGTAAGCCCGAACTGGCGCTCCTGCCTCCCACTGACGGCTGGCATCTGCCGATCCACGGTGTCGCCGGGGATGTGATGCTCACGGTCGAGGCTGCGGTCGCCGAGTTCAAGTCGCGCTCAGTGTCGGTCGTCGACGCCGATGCCCTGGCCGAGGAGATCTGGTCGCGGCCGGTGTTCGGGGGTTTGACGATGCGGATGCTGCACACCGCTCGCCTGCTAGGCATGCTCGGCGCCGATAGTGCCCGCATCGCCGCGTCGACGCGCACCGGGTGGAAACGCCTGACCACGCTACGCGGGCAGATCTACCAGCGGATCCCCGGTGCTCTGGATCGGCCGAAACTCAGCGTCGTCCGCTGATCCACACAGCAGTTTCCGGTTCCACCGCCACGCTGCCGTTCGCGAAGGTCACGGCAGGTGAACTCGCAAGCAGCAGCTCCGTCGCCGGCCAGGTGATCGGTCGGTCACCCATATTGGCCACCACCGTGATCGAGCCGCGTGCGAAGGCGACGACGTCAGGGGGGGAGTCCAGCCACTCCAGTTCACCATCACCGAGGCCAGGTTGATCCTTGCGGATGCGCAGCGCGGATCGGTACATCTCCAACGTGGAATCCGCCACCCCGGTCTGCGCGGCCACACTCAACTCCGCGAAGAAGTCCGGTTGGGGAAGCCAGGATTCCTCGCCCGGGCCGAAACCGAAGGAAGGGGTCGTGCCCTCCCACGGAATCGGCACTCGGCAGCCGTCGCGGCCGATCACTTCACCGGCGGTGCGCAGAAACGTCGGATCCTGGCGTGCTTCGGCCGGTAGATCGATGACCTCGGGAAGGCCGAGTTCCTCGCCCTGATACAGGTATGCCGAACCGGGGAGGGCCAGCATCACCATCGAAGCCGCGCGGGCGCGGGCGAGGCCGCGCTCGAGATCGACGCTGCCATCGGATTCGACCGGTGCGAGCCGCGTCACGTGGCGGCGCACATCGTGGTTGCTCAAGACCCAGGTGCACGGTGCGCCGATGGACCCGGCAGTGGCAAGGGAGTGGTCGATCACCTCGCGCAGGTGCGCGGCGTCCCATCGAGTACGCAGGTAGTGGAAGTTGAATGCGGTGTGCAATTCATCGGTGCGCAGGTACATCGCGTGCGATTCGGGTGTGGGTACGACGACCTCACCACAGAATGCCCGGGGCGGGTCATAGGAGTTCGCGATGCCACGCCAGGCGCGATACACCTCGTGCACGCCGGGCTGATCCCACTGCGGAAGGACGGGAGTGTCGAGTTCGAGGCTGTACATCCCCGGCTGCTCACCGGACATCGGATAGTCCTCGGTCTTGACCAGGCCATGGGCGACATCGATGCGGAAACCGTCGACCCCGCGGTCGAACCAGAACCGCAGCACCCGCTCATGCTCGGCCCAGACCTCCGGGTCATTCCAGTTCAGGTCGGGTTGCGTGGTGTCGAACAGGTGCAGGTACCACCATCCGCTGGGATCGCCGCTGGCCGGATCGGGGATCTGCGTCCACGCCAGGCCACCGAACACGCTCAGCCAGTCATTGGGTGGTTCCTGGCCATCGGCGCCGCGCCCGCGCACGCAGTGATACCGGCTCCAGATGCCGGTCCCCGGTGGCGTGGCCAGCGCCTCGACGAACCATGCGTGGGCGCTGGAGGTGTGGTTGGGCACGATGTCGAAGATCACCCGCAGGCCGAGGGCATGGGCGGCCTCGATCAGCTTTTCGGCATCGGCGACCGTGCCGAACAGATCGTCGACCCGGCGGTAGTCGGCGACGTCGTATCCGGCGTCGTTCTGGGGCGAGGCATAGAACGGGTTCAGCCACAGTGCATCGACCCCGAGGTCGGCCAGATAGGGCAGTCGCGAGATCACCCCGGGCAGATCACCCATGCCGTCACCGTCGGAGTCGGCGAAGGAGCGGGGATATACCTGATAGATGACGGCGTGGCGCCACCAGTCGTCGGCGAGCATGCGGCGAGCGTATCGAACTGGTCTGCAAGCGATTGCACGAACTCGGGGGTTATCCGACGATGTAGCGGTATCGCTGGTCGAGGGCTGTGTAACCGGGGGTGGCGGGGGCGGTGACCCGCACCGTCACCTGCACCGGGCGTGCGCCGCGCACCCAGATCGATACCGAGCCGTTCGCACCGCGGATCACCCGACAGTCGACGAAGTCACCCTGCGGTGAGATCCCGCCCTCCGAGCGTGTGCTGCGCAGCACGATCGGTCGGCAGGTGATGGACACGGTGGCGGTCTGTCCGGCATTGGTGCGCACCGGTCCGGGATACAACTGCGTTGTTCCCTGCGGCTTGATCGTCCGCGGTGGTTGCACGAGCGGCACCTGCGGGGTCAGTTCGCCGACGACGGTGACGCGTGCCCGCGCGCGGTTATTGCGTCGATTGTCATCGGGCTGGGAACTGCTCGCCCGCGCGGTGTTTGTCACGATGCCGCGGACATTCTCGCCGATGCGGGCACGGATGATGAAGGTTGTCGAATCACCGGGACGCAGAACCGAATCGACCGTGCAGGTCACGGCGCTGGACTCGTTCGTGCAGCGTTCATCGGATCGGTTGGGCATCCAGGTGAAGCCGGTCGGCAACACATCGCGTACCTGCGCATCCGCAGTAGAGCCGGGACCGTTATTGGTCACCGTGAGTCGATAGGCCACCACTGAACCGGCAGGGATCGTCGTGCGCTTGGCGCGCTTGGTCAAGGCGAGATCCGCGGTGCGCTGGAGCACCGCGGAAGTCTCCGATCGATTATTCGTTCGGTCGACATCCTCGATCGTGCCGGTTGCGCGGGCCTGGGAGTTCACCTGCGTGCCCTGATCGGGTGTGTTCGACACGATCGCGATAGTCGGAAGAGTCTCGCCGAACGGCAGCCCGGACTGGGTCACACAGGTGATGCGTTCACCGGACACCTCGCATTCCCAGCCGTCGCCACTGATGCGAGGCGGGATCGGTTGGGCTCCACCGTCCTGGTTGATCACTACGCGGATGGGTCCAGGTTCGTCAGCCGGGCCGTTATTGCGCACCGACACCTCGGTTCGCCACCGGTCACCTGATTCCAGCAGGGTGGGGCCGAAGTGTGCGACGTCGAGATCGACCACCTCGCGCACCGAATGCGTCACGCTCGTCGTCGCCGGGTCACCCGGTGAAGTCGGGCTCGCCGTGACGGAGTTGGTGATCTGCCCCTCGGCGGTCGTGGCAACAGTGCCCTTGATGGCGATCGGAGGCAGGCTGGCGCCGACCGGGAGTTGCGCCGCCGTCTGGCAGGTGACGAGTTGGCCGGTGATCGAGCAATCCCATCCTTCGCCCACGGCGACCACCGGGTCGACGTTATCGGGCACCGTGTCGGAGATCGTCGCGCCTACCGCATCGGTTGGGCCGATATTGCCGACCACGATGTCATAGACCACTCCGGCACCGGCCACGATCGCGGCACCGTCCCCCACACCACGCAACTTCTTGGTGGCGGTGAGAGTCGAGAATGGATTCGTCGTGACGTCGACGAACGCCTGGGGCGGGATCGGACCAGGCGTAGCCGCGGTGACTCCGAGGGTGTTGCGGAATGTGCGGTTCGGTGTCGTCCATGCCGGATTCGTGCGGGCGGCGACCTCGACGCTGATCTGTTCACCGACACCAAGAGTGTCCGCTGTGCAATCGACCAGGGCGTCGATCACCGGTGCGCATACCGCATCACCGGAGACCACGGTGACGGATTCGACCGCGAGGCCCAAGGGGTCCAGGTCGTCGAACAGCGAGACATTGCGCGCGACCGATGGGCCGGTATTGCCGACGGTCAAAGTGAATGTCGTCGTTTCACCGGCCAGAACGTTGACCGGCGCTGCGGTTTTCTGCGTCGTGAGAGTGGCGAGGGCACGCACCGTAATCGGCGCTGTTGCCGCGTTGTTCTGTGGCTGTGCATCCGGCGTCGGTGATGACACCGTGCCGGTGAGTGCGAATGTCGCCGGGGGAGCGGCGGGGTCAACGGCCTGCACCTGAAGTGTCAGGGGTGGTGCGGTCGCCCCGGGTGCGAGCGGATCGCCGGTGAAGGTGCACTGCGCCACCTGGTCGACGATGTCGCACTCCCATGGTCCACCGACAGTCGCCTCGAGTTGCAGATCATGCAGGCGGGAGAAGCGAACCGTGATCGGACCGGCATCGACGGAGGGTCCGTTATTGCGGACGGTGAATGTCACCGGCTGGGCCTCGCCGCCGGCGATCAACTCGACCGCATCGGTGGTGGTGAGAGCGAGATCGGCGAGGGACTCGACCGTGATGACGTCGCTCGCCCGATCATTGAGCGGATCGACGTCGATGATGCCGCTGTCGTTGCGAATCACCGCGGTGACGGTCTTGTCCTCGGTCTCGCCAGCGGCCACCGAGAGCGGCAGCACGAGATCGCGTACGAGTGATCCCGAGCTCCATGGTTCGTCGAGTTCGTGGGTGCAGGTGATGGTGACGGGTGCGCTGGTGGCCGTCGCCGTGGCCGGCAGGCATGCCCACTCAGGATCGGTCTGCTCGCCCATCGAGGTGCCCCGAGGGATGGTGATCGTCTGTGTCACGGTGGTCTCGGCCGGGATGATGGCCGGTCCGACGTTGAATGCTCGAGCCGTGACGAGAACCGCCGGGCCGCCTGCGACGGCGCGTCCGGGATGAGACAGGCTCTCGATGACGTCGACGACCTGCGCTCGATCGGAGGTGTCGGTGGAGGTGTTGTTGCCGGGCACCGGATCGGGTTCATCGCCGTTGACGGTTGCGGTGTTGCTCACGAGTTCATTCGTTGACGGCTCGAGCCGCGCACTGAGGATGATCTTCCCGGCAGATTCGCCTGCGGCGAGCGAGGAATTCAAGATGCAGGACACCGATGTATCGCAGGTCCAACCCTCGCCATCGACCGACACCAGGGTGAGATCCTCGGGCAGCACATCATCGACGCGCACCGAAGTGGCCTGGCTCGGTCCGTTGTTTCGGGCCTGCAGCGTATAGGTCATGACTTCGCCGACTACGGCCTGACCCTCATGGGATTTGGTGATGGCGAGATCGGCTTGGCGAACCACCGTGAAGCTCGCCGAAGATCGGTTATTCGACGGGTCGGGATCAGTGGTCTCACTCGACACGACGACCGAGTTGCGCAGGGTCGCCCCGGAGATCGCATCGGAGGGTACGGCGACAGTGACGGTGATCGTCGGGGCAGTGTCGTCGGCGGCGAGGTCATCGGTCGTGCATCGCAACATCGCTGATTCACCCGTACACGACCAGCCGGTCCCCTCGGCGGAGATCAAGCCGGCGCCGGCAGGCAGGGTGTCGAGCACCTCGACAGCCGTTGCACTGCCGGGGCCGAGATTGCGCACAGAGATCGCATAGGTCGCCGATCGTCCCGCCGTGGCAGTGGGCGGATCGGCGGAACTGACGGCGGTCTTGTCAATCGCGAGATCGGCATCGGTGGAAACCACGGTCAAGGCGACGAGATTGGACCGCCCAGAGACGGCGAATCCCGATGTCGCAGCGTTGCCAGAGACGGAGAAGTCGTTGTTCAGTTTCGTGTTGTGCGGGGTCGAGGCATCGACTTGCATCCGATAGCGGATCGACACCGATTCCCCGATGGCCAGCGTTCCGCCGGTCGTCGCATCGGCCCCATCTCCGACTCGCACGATGAGACGATCGGTGGACAGCGTGACGCGTGGATCGCTATCGGCTAGTTCCACGCCATCGAGGGTGAGGCTGCCGGGCACATAGGTCGCACCGGCGGGAAGCACATCCGAGATGACGGTGTCGGTCGAGGCGTCGCCGTTATCGACGGTGACGTCATTGCGCAGGTTCACTGTGTATTCGATCTCGTCCCCGGCGCGCAGCACATCGCCATTGAGGTCGATGCCGGATTTCACCGCTGCGAAGCGTGGTGAGAACAACTCCGTGGAGAAGGTCAAGGCAACCGGGTAGTACTGATCACCCGTCGAGGATGCCTGGAACCGGGCGCTTGTCGCATCATTCGAGATCCGACCCGTTGCGTCGACGATGCCAGCGTCGAAACCGAGTTGGTTGCGGTAATCCGGTGTCTTGCCCGCCAGATGTCCGCCCTGGGTGGTGACGGTGGAGTTGAAGAAATTCGAGGTGGGGCGCACGGAGTCTCCGAGAACCCGGCCATCCAGGGTGAACTGGTCTCCCGAGATTCCCAGGTCACCCTCATAGGCCACGACACCGAGAGCGGTGCGCACCGGACCACTCGGTGGGGTGCGGAATCCCGAGACATCGATAGTGGCGGTGGAGCCTTTGGTCACACTGACCAACCCATCGAAGACGCTGATGGCCCGAACCGGCTCGGTGGAGTCCGCATAGACGACGATGAGCGACCAACCGGCGAAGTGATTGACGCCGGTGTCGGCTGCGACGTTGGCGATGGTGTAGTCACCGACCCCGCTCTCTGCGACGAGGGCAGTGATGTCGGCATAGGCCGAATAGGTCTTATTCCTACCCGTCGTCGAGATCGTGGCGACCTCATCGGCCTGTAGATCGCGATATTCGCTATCGCCGGGCACCTGGATCTTGATCGAGCCTGCATCGGAGGGAACGTTGCCTCTTGCTTCGTTTCCGGAAGCGCCTGCCCCCCAATACAAACCGGCGAATAGCACCGGTGCCTCCGCGGGGAAGCCGAGGGTGGCGGTCGAAGAAGTGGTGGTCGTGGGGTCGTCGTCGATATCGACCCGAACCATGGAGAAGTTGTTGTTATTCAGTTTCGATCCTGATCCCTGCTGGGATGTGGTGCAGGCTGACGCGCTGGTCGGGCAGGTCATCAACGTATTGCCGGTGAGGATCAGATCCCCGGCGACGTTGACTGTGAACCGCTCCGGAAACGTGCTCGTCGGCGAAACGTTCACGTCGGTCGGGTCCGCGCTTTCAGCCGCAGTGGCCGACGTCGCTATGAGCCCGAGTGCGAGCGCTGTCGCGGAAGCGATCGATAGTAGACGAAGGGCGGATAACCGAACAGCGGCAAGGGATTGCGATCGTGGCATGTGCTGACGTTAGCGCGTCACGTCGAAGGCAGATGGTTGATCATCGCTTGGGCAGCAGAACTGAGGTAGCCCCACAGTTCCGCTTCGTCAACGGGATCCATCGTGCGCGCGTCAACGGCGGCGCGCATGTGTGCAAGCCATCGATCACGGGCATCGGGATCGATGACATAGGGCGCATGGCGCATGCGCAGTCGCGGGTGGCCACGTTCGTCGGAATAGGTCGTCGGGCCACCCCAGTACTGCTCCAGGAACATCCGTAGTCGTTCCTGCGCCGGCCCGAGATCGGCTTCGGGATACATCGGGCGCAGCACCTCGTCGGTGGCGACGCCGGCATAGAAGTCGTGGACGAGGGCGGTGAAGAACTCATGCCCGCCGAATCGCTCGTAGGGGCTCACAGCGGCATCGCTCACCCCTCCATTGTGGACGGGACGATGTTCGGACCGCACATCCGGGGCGATGTCAGAGGGGCCCTCTAGGTTCACCGGTCAGGAGGGGATGGCCGATGAATGACAGGAGGTGTCCACCGTGGGACGGATAGGACGACGACAGCGGCGCCGGCAGGCTTCACCCCGCAGGCGTGGAGACGTCAGGGCGGACGTCGCGCGACAGATCGCCGTGCAGGGGGTCGCGGTGATGGCGGATTCGCTGCGGCTGGCCGAGCAGGACTGGCCGGTGCACTACACGGTGGGCCTAACCCGCCTCGAGGGTCACCCGGAGATCGTCGTGGTGGGCGAATGCGACGACTGCGCCGAGCGGATGCTGCGTGGCGCGGCCGATGTGGTGCGCCGGGGCACCCGATTGGCGCCGGGTTGGGGCCTCACCCTCGAAGGCTGGCTGCATGTCCTGATCGAGGTCGAGCACCCCGAACTGCTGCTCGCCGCTCAGGACATCTATCGCATCCCCGGCGGCCCGCCCGTGACGGCACTGCAGGCGATCGGTACGGACGAATACGGCGAATTGCCGTGGGAGTCGGGGATCGGCAGTGAACTGATGCTCGGCCCAGCTCCGCTGCCTAGCCGTTGACGCCTTCGAGCACGGTGCGGAAGTCGACGGTGGCGTCGATGCTGCATAGCAATGCCAGTGTTCCCATCACCGCACGGTGTTCGAGCAGGTAATCGGGTGGGAAGCGCAGCTGATTGACACCCTGCAATGCGGCGACCGGATCCTGCCAGGCCTGCGAGCGGGACTGCAGCCACTCGCGGCTGAACGTGAACTCCGCGCGGGTGTAGGGCCGGGTATCGACGTCGAGCAACCCCATGAGCTGCTCGGTCGTCGTCGATTCGGCGATCAGGCCTGCCGCGATCCAGGCATCACGCACCGCATCGAACTCATCGTCGACCGCGAGCAGCATCGTGTCGGTGAACAGGTGCGTGAACAGTCCGGCATCGGCTGCGATGCTGCCGAAGTCGAGGACAGCGAGTCGGTCGTCGTCGAGCAACCGGAAGTTGCCCGGATGCGGATCGGCATGCGTGGCACCCACCAGCCGAGGCGACCAGAACGCGAAGCGGGCCAGTGCGCGCCCCGCGGCATTGCGTCGTTCGCCGGGCAGGTCCACCAGGCCGGTGAACGGAGTTCCGTCGATCCATTCGGTGACCAGGATCGTCTCGGTCGAGAAGACCACCCGAGGCACGACGATGCCCTCGTCTTGCCACCCCTCGCGGAAGCGCTCCTGCCAGGCGGCCTCGCGGGTGTAATCCAACTCCTCGGTCAACCGCGCGGCGTGCTCGTCGACCAGCGCGCGCACATCCAGGTTCGGCAGCAGTCTTCCGACGAGGGGTGCCATCGCCTTCAACTGCACCATGTCCGACTTCACCACCCGCGGCGCATCGGGGTACTGCACTTTTATTGCGACCGCGGTGCCATCGGCCCACACGCCGCGATGGACCTGCCCGAGGCTGGCTGCTGCGATCGCCTCGGGCTCGACCTCGACACCGTCGGGCAGTTGAGCGAGCACCTTGGTGATCCTCGACAGCGGCTGGGGCTTGGCATCCTCGTACAACCGGGTGAGAGAGGCGAGTTGCTGGGCCTGCTCGGGTGGCAGGGCGGAGGAGAACACCGCGAGGGACTGACCGAACTTCAACGCCGGGCCACGTGCCTTGGCCAAGGCGGTGGTGAGGGCCTCGACCGATGCGGCGGTGGCCTTGGCGTAGGCGGCGTCGCGATCGGCCCCGAACGCCGCGGCGGTCGCCGCACCGGCCATCCGAGCGCCGGCATTGACCGGGACGGACGCCAACGAGGCCGCTCGTGAGATCAGGCCCATGTGAGTGTCGTCCTCGCTTCAGGTTCGTCGTGTTGGGAACAGCTCGTATTTCGACGGTACGTGATCCTCAAGACTGCGCGGTGGTCAGGTCGGCATGGGACTCGGCCTCGTCGACCATGTGCTGGGCCATCCCCGGGAACACGAACCGGTGGAACGGGGCGACCGACCACCAGTAGGCGTGGCCGGACAGCCCCTTGGGATAGAACACCGCACGTTGGCGCAGGATGCTGCCGCCGCCCTCGCGTGGGTCGATGGTGAACTCCAGCCAGGCCTTGCCCGGCATCTTCATCTCCGCGCGCAGCCGCAGCAGGTGCGGAGGCTGGCGTTCTTCGACGCGCCAGAAGTCGACGATGTCGCCAACGAGGAGTTGATCGGGATCGCGGCGCCCGCGCCGCAGGCCCACGCCACCGACGGCGCGGTCCATCACACCGCGGACCTCCCACAGCATCCGCGCGCTGTACCAGCCGTGTTCGCCACCGATGCGCTCCACCGCCCGCCACACCTCCTCGGGGGCCGCATCGGTCTCGACGGTGCGCACATCGGTGTACAGCGTGCCGCCGGCCCAGTCCGGATCGGTGGGCAGCGGATCGCTCGGGGTCCCCGGATATGACGCCGAGGACCAGCGAGTGGCGACGTCGGCTTCGCGGACGCGCTTGAGTGCCAACTCCACGGCCTTGTCGAAACCGATGAGCCCCTCGGGGGGATCGGGGATCCAGCGCGCGATGTCGTGCTCGCGGCACACCGCGTCGTGGCGCAGAGACTTCACGAGCGGGCGTGCCAGGCGCACCGGAACGGGGGTGACGAGGCCGACCCAGTGACTGGACAGGCCGGGGGAGAGCACGTTGATCGGCATGATGATGCGTTTGGGCAGTCCGGCGACAGCCGCATAGTGGTGCATCATCTCCTCATAGGTCAGCACCTCCGGGCCCCCGATGTCGAAGGCGCGACTGACCTCCGGTGGCATCTCGGCTGAGAGCACCAGATAGCGGAGCACATCACGAATGGCGATGGGTTGTGTACGGGTGCGCACCCAGCGGGGGGTGATCATCGCGGGTAGGCGCTCGGTCAGATAGCGCAGCATCTCGAACGATGCGGAGCCCGAACCGATGATCACCGCGGCACGCAGGGTAGTGGTGGGTACGCCGGAATCGTGCAGGATGCGGCCCACCTCATCGCGGGATCGCATATGCGGACTCATCTGATCCGCCGGGATGTCGGGGGCGAGCCCGCCGAGATAGACGATGCGCCCGACCTCCGCTGCCGATGCAGCATCGGCGAAGGTCTGCGCGAGGCGACGTTCCTCCTCCTCCAACTGCGCACCATGCTGCAGCGAGTGGAGCAGGTAGTAGGCGACATCGACGTCTTTCATCGCCTCGGCCATCGCCTGCGGATCACCCGCGTCTCCGGTGACGACCTCGATGTCGTCGAACCACGGCAGATCCCGCAGGCGCTCGGGGTGACGAACCAGGACCCGCACTCGTCGACCGGCTTCGAGAAGTCGGGGAATGAGTCGACCCCCCACGTATCCGGTGGCACCGGTGACCAGGCAGAGACGACTCATGAGGCCAGTGTGGGGCCTGTGGAGCGCCTCGGCATCTCGTCGATCTGGATGATCTGCTGGGGAACGTCGATCCCCTGGGCGTCGAACGCCGCTTTCATCGCGCCCCGGACCTCGCGGATCACCGCGTACTGATTGGGTGGGCGGATCCGCCCCATGATCCGCACGGTGATGGCATCGCCCGCGACGGCTTCCACGCCGCCGAAGTACGGCGCTTCGAGCAGGTCGCCCTGGGGTCCCTGCGCGTCGTACATGCGGGTGCCCTCGGCGTTGACCACATCGCGCAGTTGATTCAAGTCGGTGTCGAATGCCACGGGCATGTCGAGCAGCACATACGTCCAGCCCTGGGATTGATTGGCGACGTATTGCATCTGGCCGTTGCGGATGTACCAGACCGTTCCGTAGAAGTCGCGGATGCGGGTGTAGCGCAGGGCGACCTCCTCGACGACACCGAGGGCCTGGCCGGTGTCCACCACGTCGCCCACGCCCAGTTGGTCTTCGAAGATCATCGAGATCCCGGCGAGGTAGTCGGCGACGAGTGTCTGCGCTCCGAAACCGATCACGATTCCCGCCACACCCGCGCTGGCAAGAATGGGGGTGACGTTGATCCCGATGATCCCGAGGATCGTGATGACGGCGACCGTCCAGATGGTGATGACGGCGGCACTTCGCAGCAGGGTGCCGAATGCCTGTGCGCGCTGCGCGGTGCGTTCTTGAAGTGCCTCGGCGATCATCTCATCGGGATCGTCCATCTGCGAGCGATTCGCGATCTGCTTCTGCGGTGCCCTCGTGATGGTGCGGCGAACGAATGCCCGGATGGCCTTAGAGATGACGATGTGAGCGATGAGTGCGACGACGATGATGATCGCGATGCGCACGACCTCGTCGAAGGGAATGACTTCGAGGGCCGTCCAGAACTGTTCGATGATCGAACTGTCGTCGGTGCTGTCCATGAATCGCCCCTAGCTGGTGGAGGAGTCCAGGCCGGTCCAGTGCGCTGCGAACGCCACGATATCGGCCGATTCCTCGACCGCCCGCGAGATCGATCGCATGC
>AACY020556713.1_pt1 | contig 15041 bp, 9 predicted proteins | sample 267378 | NCBI WGS metagenome assembly AACY02 (sample SAMN02954345, study PRJNA13694) | marine metagenome | biome: aquatic; feature: ocean; material: water; isolation source: isolated as part of a large dataset composed predominantly from surface... | reverse complement strand
GCGGCTGCTGCGTGGTCGATCATGCCAACACGGCGGGCTTCGGCACGGAAAACACTCCGGCAATGGTCGCGATCTACACCGGCCACGCGCCCGGCCGACAGGTGCAAAACCTCGCCTACAGTCTCGACAACGGCCGCAGCTGGAAGGCCTACGAGGGCAACCCCGTGCTCGACGAGGGCCTGGCCGACTTCCGCGATCCCAAGGTGTTTTGGCACGACGAGACAGGCCAGTGGGTGATGGTCGTCTCGCGGGCGATCGAAAAGGTGCTCGTGTTCTACGGCTCGGAGAATCTCAAAGACTGGAAGGAGCTCAGCCGCTTCGGGCCCGCCGGGGCGATTACCAAGCCCAACTGGGAGTGCCCCGATCTCTTCCAGCTGCCGCTGCAGGCTGCCGACGGCTCGTGGGATGGCGAAACCACCTGCTGGGTGCTCGAAGCCGACATGGGCGGTGGAGCCGTCGCTGGTGGCAGTGGCAGCGAATACTTCGTGGGGGAGTTTGACGGTGTCCGTTTCCAGGCCGGGCAGGCCGCCCGCTGGGTCGACTATGGCCGCGACTTCTACGCACCCGTCAGCTTTGACAACATTCCAGCTTCCGACGGCCGACGGATCTGGATTGGCTGGATGAACAACTGGGAGACATCGCTGGTGCCCACGAGCCCGTGGCGGGGCGCAATGTCGATCCCGCGGTCGCTGGCCGTTCGCTCGGTGCCCTTCAACAGCGAAGAGCCGGCCGTGCTCACGCTGGTGCAGCAGCCAGTTGCAGAGCTCGAGCAGCTCCGCACGGAAAGCACAAAGCTTGCGGCCGTCTCGGCCTGGCCACCGGTGCCGCTGACGGAGCCCGGGGAACTCGCCGACATGACCTTCGAACTGGAGGTTGAGATCGACACCGCCGACGCCCGCTCCGCCGGGATCCGGATTCGCACCGGCGACGAGGAGTTCACCGAGATCGGCTACGACCGCTTTGACGCCGCCGTCTACGTCGACCGCGTGCGTTCTGGAAACACCGACTTCCATCCGGCCTTCGCCGGACGGCATGCGGCTCCTGCCCGGCAGATCGACGGCACGGTCTCCCTGCGAATCTTCGTTGATCGCTCGTCGGTTGAGGTGTTTGTCAACGGTGGCGAGGCCGTGATCACCGACCGCATCTTTCCCACAAGCACCACGCCCGTCATCGAAGCCTTCACCGGCGGCCCCACGGCGGAGATCCGCACCACCCTGCACAGGCTCAAGAGCGTCTGGCGGTAGCAGCCACCGCGACGGGCCTCAGCCAAAGACAGGACCAGCCAGCCGGCTCGTGCTGTCAGCAAACGACTCGGCTTCAATCCCCAACGCCTGCAGCAGGCTGACGTAGAGGTTGGTCATCCGTCGCTCGCCATCGCGAACGTAGTGGCCGTGGGAAAGCCCCATGCCACGGCCGCCAGCGACCAGCGTCGGCAGGTCCTTCGGCCAGTGGGTCGTGCTGCAGCCGCTGCCATAGAGCACGAGCGTGTTGTCGAGCAGCGTGCCTTCGAGATCGCGATAGCTCGTGAGCCGCGTGAAGAAGTGGGCCAGCTGCTCGCTTAAGAAGCGGTCGTATTTGGCGAAGGCGAGCAGGCCCTCGCGGTCGCCCGCGTGCGAGAGGTTGTGGTGGGTCTGCGGCAGGCCGAGCTTGAGGGGAAAGGTGTCGCTGATCCCCATCCCATCCTCGCGGCTGAGCATGAAGCTCACGCTGCGGGTGATGTCGGCGTCGAAGGCGAGGGCCACCAGGTCAAACATCGTCTGGTAGTAGCTGGCGGGCTCGCCTTCCGGGCTCGCGTCGAGGTTGAGAAACGAGCGGTCCTGGTCTTTGACCGGCGTGTCGATCCACCGCTCGGATGCCGCCAGCCGCGTTTCCATCTCATCGAGGCTCGCGAGATACTGTTGCATCGTCTCACGATCGGTGCGGCCGAGCCGCCGCGAGAAGGCCTTGGCATTCTCCAGCACCGCATCCACCAGCGAGAGCTGCCGGCCGAGGGCATCCCGCTGGCCTGCCGCGGTCGACGCATCGGCCCGAAAGAGCCTCTCAAACACCCGCCGCGGACTGTTTTCGGCAGGGATCGGGCGGCCCTCGATGTCGTAGGAGAGCGTGCTTGTCCGCGACAGGAAGCCCACGCCCGAGTCGATCGAAAGCACCAGCGATGGCTGGCGGCAGTGCTGCTTGGTGTGCTCGGCAACCACCTGGTCGAGCGCCACCGTGTTGAAGCTGCCCGGCTTCGGATCCTGCAGCGGTGCTCCCGTGAGCCACATGTCGGAACAGATATGGCTGTCGGCCTTGGGGCCGTTCTCGTGATAGAGGCCACCAAAGAAACTCAGCTGTTCACGAAACGGCTCCAGCGGCTCGGTCGACTTGCCGAGTTTCAGCTGGCCATCGACGTCGACCGAGGGAAACCACCGCCACTCATCGATCCCGAGCTCCGGCCTCGGCAGGGCCATCCCATTGGCGGTGTAGACCGCGCAGAACCTGCGTGGCGGCACAGCAGTGACCGCCTCGCCCATCGCTTCAAGCGCCGGCAGCACCAGCGCCGCCCCTGCAAGGCCTTTGAGCACGCCGCGTCGATCAATCCGTGTCGCCATCACCGTCCTCGCTTGTGCCACTGCCGGCTACTTGGTGAGAAACATCTCGCTGGCCACGATCCGCTGCAGGATATCCCGCAGGCCACCACCGTGTTGGTGGATCTCGGCCGCCATCTGCTCAAGCCACTGCTCTTCGCGTGGGCTTGGCCGCCGGCCCGTCGCATACGTCGCCAGGTGCCAGGCAAAGCTGGCGGCCACGCGATCGAGCTGCTCCGTGAGCAGATACGCCCGAAAGGCGGCAAAGTCCTCCACCTGCGTGCCGTCGGGCAGCCGTGACGAGGCATCGATGGCGTCATCGGCTGCCGCAGCGATCGCCAGCCCATCGGCTGCATAGCCCTCGAAGGGCAGCCCCCAGGGATCGATGCCCTCATGGCAGCCGGTGCAGCCTCGGGCTGAGCGGTGCTGCTCCAGTCGCTCCCGCAGCGAGAGCTGGGTCAGGTCTTCCAGTTTGGGCACGTTGGGCGGGGGATCGGCCGGCGGTCGGGCGATGATCTTCCGAGCCAGCCACGCGCCCCGCTTCACTGGATTGGGATCACGGCCATCAGAGAGCCCCGCGAGCACGGCCGGCAGCGTGAGCAGCCCACCGAGATCCTCGCGGGCATGGCTCACCGGCACAAAGCCGAAACCACTCTCCACTGCGGCGCCGAGTCCGTAGTAGTCGGCCACGACTTCATTCACCACCAGCGTGTCGCTGGCAATCAGCTCCCGCGGCGACGCGTTGCGACGCATCAGATGGGCGAGCAGTCTCGCGGGCTCGGCTCGCAGCTGCGGCCGGACATGCCGGCTGAGCCTGGGGAACCGCTCGGCATCGATCTCCAGCACATCAAACCGATCGAGCCTCAGCCACTCGCTGGCAAAGACCTCGGCAAACGCCACAAAGCGGGCATCGTCAATCAGCCGATCGGTCTGCCCTGCAAGTCCCGCATGCAGGCTGCCCGCCGCGGCCTGCGAGAGCAGCTCGGCATCCGGCGGTGCATTCCAGAGAAAGAACGAGAGTTTCGACGCAAGCTCGTAGTCGGTCAGCGGCTCGGGTTCCGGCGTGCTGCTCTCCTCAATCAAAAAGAGAAACTGGGGGGCCACCAGCACCGCCACCAGGCCATCACGAAGGGCCTGCTGCGGGCTGCCGGTCGCGGCATGGCTCTGCTGCCAGATCGCCAGCAGCCCGTCGCGTTCATCGGCGGTGATTGGCCGCCGCCAGGCCCGCTCGGCAAACGCGGCAAGGATCGCCGCAGCCCGCTCCTTCGGCTCTGCCGCGTCGGCACCAGGCACGTCCACGATGCGGGTAAAGGGCTCCGGCGGCCACTGTTCGTGCAGCGGGCCTTCAAACTCCACACTTTTCACCAGCAGCCGCGGCATGTCGCGGTCGCTGGTGTATTCGCTGCGGACGGCGATCTCCCGCAGGCCGGCGAGGTAGTTGGGATTCCCCGCTTCCACCTGCGGGTCGGGGAAGTTGGCGATCGCTCCTTCAAAGACGTAGTCACGAAGTTCCGAGGAGTCGACCCGCTGCGGCGGGCCAACCGGGGCGAGCGTGCTGCCGCAGTCGCGTCGCAGCCCAAGATGCACACCCAGCCACGGCCTCCGCTGTTCCAGGGCCATCAGCCGTCGTGCGAGCGGATGCCTGTCTTCCAAACGAATGAGCTGGATCCGCTCAATCGCGTCGGGGCCTGCGGAATGCGCCTCAACCGTCACCTCGCCCGCAGGCAGCCGCACCACAGCAAAGTGTGGCTGCATCCAACGGGCAGTCACCTGCCGCTTGCTGCCTGCCGCCGTGATCGACACTGCAAGCTCCTGGGAGTCGGTGGCCGGCTGTCCGTCGGCCTGCGGTTGCTTCGCCTCGACACCCGCAAGCACGACCCGCACCACCGCGATGCCGGGCTCGGCAACCTGCCCCCGCCAACGGCTCGCCGCCTCCCGACTGAGCTCAGCTCCGGTCAGCGCTGGCACTGCCTCACCAACCACGTTGCCGGTGCCCGGCGGCACCACCAGTAGATCGTTGCAGCAGGCGGCCCGCACGGTCACGCGAAACCGGCCGTGATGCGGCAGCTCCCGCACCGCGACTTTGAAGTTGGGCAGCGGCCCATACTTGCTGCCCACGCCGAGGTAGCGGGCCGATGGAATCGACGGCCGCAACAGCAGCCCCTCTGGCACGACCTGATGGCCACTCCCCCGCGGGTCGATGAAGTCCTTGACGTCGTCGCCATCCGACCCGCGGAGACAGGCAAAGACCGCATGCTCCATCCCGGAAAACTCCCGCCAGCCTCGCACCGTGTCGTTGCCTTGATAGCCCTCGATGAAGCGAAACTGCCGCTGCATGGCGACCGGCGCAAAAGGAAATGACTTCTGCACCGCAGGCTCGGTGATCCACACATCGGCGGCCGGAATCAGCCTGCTGATGTGGCCCAGAATCAACGGTTCGTCGGTGGGGGCCGGATTCACGCCGGTGCCGAGTTCCATGCGAAACCGCTGGATGGCAGGCGGCTCTGCGGGATCGATCATCACCAGATCGATGGCTCGTTCGGCCGCCTCGACTGCTGCTTCGAGCTGACGCGGCGAGAGCTGCAGCGTGGCGGCCTGGTTGGTGAAGCCTTCCTTGGAGATTGCTTCGGCCGGCATGCCTCCCGTGACATCGTCTTCGATCCCCAGCAGATCGCGGAGAGCCCGCCGAACCTGGGCCACGGTCAGCCGCCGCACCGAGCCGTTGCGAGGAACCGGACGAGACTCAAACGCTGCCAGGCCGTCTTCCGCCCAAGCCAGCAGCGGCTCACGGTCTGACGCCGGCAGCGGCTCGGCCTCTTCCGGCGGCATGGTGCCGCTTCGCAGTTCGTGGATCACCCGCTGAAACACCGACCGAGTGGCCGCATTGGGCACCGCGTCGATCGTTTCCAGGTTCACACCACCTTCGTGCGTGTCGGCATCGTGGCAGTCGAGGCAGTGGGCCGCGATCAGGGGCCGCACCAGGTCAAACTGCTTGCGAACCGCTGCCTCAAGGACCGGCTCGCTGGCGGGCAGATCCTCAGCAGCCCCGTCAGCCACCGCCCAGCCTGGCCATGCAACCGCCACCAGCAGCAGCCCCCCGCACCACCAGCGCAGCGGCCATCCCGCCATCCGCTGAAGAGCGTAGGTTGGAGAACCGCTCAGGCCGTTCATGAGCAGCCCTCCGCGTCTCACGCCTTCGGCAGTTCGTAGCCCTGACGATACTCGCGACCGAACAGCCGGTTGGCCTCGGCATCGCTCGACTTCTCGGTGACAGGATCGATCGCGAGCTCGCGGCCTACGGCATAGGGCGTCTCAGCGACGTCCACCTTGTTGGCTGCCAGGTGTTTCTCAAACGAGGCAAACGTGTCGGCAACAGCCTTCGACGCCGCCCCTTCCGACACCTGCAGGCTCGGCCGATCGCCAAGTTCGGCGGCGTCGCCGAGTTTCCACGACACGTTGCCCAGGTGTGCCAGCGCACTGGAGAGATGACCGTCTTCGATGTCGAGATGGAGATCCTCGTGGTTGCGGCTCTTCACGCCTTTCACGAAGTTGGCGAAGTGCAGCTGGTCGCTGCCGCCTTCCCACTTGCCAAGTTCATTGCCGTCGTAGTCAAAGGCCACACCGGTACGGTAGTTCGGGCTGACCGCATAGCCCTCGGTGCCCCACCAGATGTTGGCCACCCGCAGCGGGCCCGCCTTGAGGCCAAAGTCTTCATCTTCGGTGATCTCCAGGCCTCGCACCTCGGAGATCAACAGGGCGTCGTCCCAGGCGAAGAGCGTTAGTTGGCTGTTGGCGGCATCGCCGTTGTCGACATAGCCGAGCCGACCGCCCACGCTGACGACCTTCTTCGGAAGTTCCTGCTTGCCCAGGCCCCAGCGGGCCTTGTCGATCTCGTGCGGGTTTTGATTGCCGAGGTCGCCGTTGCCCGTCCGCAGATCCCAGTGCCAGTCGTAGTGCAGCCGCTCGCGGATCGGCACGACCGCCGGCGCCGGGCCCGCCCAGAGATCGAAGTCGAGGCCGTCGGGCAGCGGCGCTGGCGTGTCGACCAGGCCGATGCTCTTCCGCCGCTTGTAGCAGAGGGCATGGGCCACCTTGACCTCCCCGAGCTTTCCACTGTGCACGAAGGCCAGCGTGTCGCGCATGCCGGGCATGCTGCGGCTCTGAGCCCCCATCTGGCAGATGCGACCGAGCCGGCGAGCATGGTTCACCATCACCCGGCCTTCTTCGACCGTGTAGCTGCAGGGCTTTTCGACATACACATCCTTGCCCGCCTGCATCGCCCAGACTGTCATCAGGGCATGCCAGTGGTTGGGCGTGGCGATGGAGATGATGTCAATCTCGTTCTTATCGAGCAGGCGGCGGAAATCTTTCTCAAACCGCGGCGGGTGCGGCATGTCTTGAAAACGCTTTTCGTAGCGGGCCTGCGTGTTGGGATCGCAGTCGGAGACAGCCACCAGATCGGCATCGGGGTTGTCGAGCCAGTTGCCCACGTGCGAGCCGCCGCGGCCGTTGAGCCCGATCACCGCCACGCGGAGTTTGTCGTTGGGGCCAACCGTGGCTGCCGCGGCCGCAGGGGCCTCGGCCGCCGTCGCCCGCATGCCTGCCAGCGACACCGCTGCCGTGGCCAGGGCCTGTTCCACAAACGTCCGACGGCTGAGCTGAGAAAGGTCACGCATCGCATGCACTCCTGTGTGGTTGTTTCGCGGCAGGTGAAGGCCTCGCGACCGGCCGCCGCCAGCGGCCACGGCATCCCCCACCAAGTCCCTAGGCTACCGCGGCGCTCCCGACCACGCGAACACCTGTGTGAATCTCGTCAGCCGCAATCGACGCCGCATCTTTTCGCTTCTAGGATCGTTGGGAACGAGCGGAATACGCGAACGACCTTTCACGAGAGGACGCGACCATGCCGACGCACCCGCTGCCCACGGCCCCAGCACCCCACAGGCATCCAGCTGTCGCTGGTGCAGCGGCTTTTTTCCCCGTGGCAGCGGTGCTGATGGCAGTCTCGGTCTCTCTTCTCCCCAGCCCGGCCGCAGCCGCGCCCACCGAGTCGGTGCGGCAGGGGCCGGTGCCGCTGAAGCCAGGGGCGCACGGTGTGGGCCGGCTCGTGCCGGCAGCCCGCTTCACGGATCTCGCCGGCGTTGCACACACCACAGCCGACCATCCCGGCTTCACGGTGTTTGCGGCCACAGGCACCTCCTGCCCCTTGAGCGTGCGGTATCTGCCCACACTCGTGCAGCTTGCAGAGGCTGCCCCGAATGGGTTTCGCTTCGTGCTGATCAACCCGACCGCTAGCGATGCCCCTGAGGCCATGCAACGGGATGCCCAGCGGCTCGGCGAGCGGGGCGTGTATGTCCACGATGCCGACGGAGCGCTGAGCGAAGCAATCGGCCTGACCACCACCACCGACGTCGTCGTGATCGATGCCGCCCGCACGGTGGTGTATCACGGCGCGGTCGACGACCAGTATGGCTTCGGCTACGCACTCGACGCCCCGCGGCACACCTACTTAAAGGATGCCCTGTCCGACCTGGCTGCCGGCCGTGAACCATCGATCGCCGCGACCGATGCTCCCGGCTGCGAACTGGAGACCGCCACGGCCTCCACCGCAGCCGGCGCGCCGACCTACCACGGCGAGATCGCCCGGCTCGTGCAGCGGCACTGCGGCGAGTGCCACCGCGACGGTGGCGTGGGGCCCTTTTCTCTCGACAGCTACGACGACCTCGTGGCCCACGCCGGCATGGTTCGCGAGGTGGTCCGCCGCGGCACGATGCCGCCTTGGTTTGCCGCAGACGAGTCCGACGGCACCGCATCTGAGAGCCAGCCTGCTCCGCTCACCTGGGCCAACGAGCGGTCGCTGGCCTCGCGAGAGAAAGCCACGCTTCTGGCCTGGCTTGATGGCCAGAAGCCGGCCGGTGATCCCGCCACCGCACCCGAGCCCAAGGCCTACCCCGATGGCTGGGTGATCGGCGAGCCCGACCGGGTCTGGGAGTTTGCCAAGCCGGAAGCCGTGAAGGCGACTGGGGTGATGCCCTACCAAAACGTGATCGTGGAAACGGGGCTCACCGAAGACCGCTGGGTGCAGTCGATTGAGATCCGACCCGGCAGCCCGGAGGTCGTGCACCATGTGCTCGTGCATGTGTTGCCGCCGGGCAGCAACGAGATCGCCCGCGACGAACGGGAAGGCTACTGGGCGGTCTACGTGCCCGGCCAGAGCGTGCATGCTTATCCAGAAGGCTTCGCCCGCAAGCTCCCCGCCGGGGCCCGGCTCAACTTCCAGATGCACTACACGCCCAACGGCACGGCCACCACCGACTCGACGAGGATCGGCGTCGTGTTTTGCGATGAGCCCGAGCATGAGGTGCGGACCGCCGGCATCATCAACACCCGCTTGGCGATTCCCCCAGGAGCCGGCAACCACCGCGAGGTGGCATCGATCACCCTGCCGACTGACGCCACCGTGCTGAGTTTCCTGCCCCACATGCACCTGCGAGGCAAAGCCTGCCGCTACGAACTGACCCATGGCGGTGAGACGACGACTCTCCTCGATGTGCCTCGCTACGACTTCAACTGGCAGTTGATTTACCAACTTGCCCAGCCGCTCGCCCTCTCGGCGGGAGATCGGCTCACCTTCACCGCCTGGTTCGACAACAGCCGCGACAATCCGGCCAACCCCGACCCGACAAAAACCGTCCGCTGGGGACCACAGACGTTCGACGAGATGCACCTCGGCTACGTCGAGTATTACCTGCCGGGCGTGGCCCCCGGCACGGAGCCTGGCGACGACACCTGGTGGGGCCAGTTTGTGCAGCGGCTCCGCAACACCGACCTCAACGCTGCCTTTGAGCGGCTCGATGCCAACAACGACGACGAACTTTCGGCCGAGGAGCTACCTGCGCACCTCCGCGAGCGGCTGATGCGGCTCGACATCGACAAAAACGGCAGCCTCTCGCGTTCCGAAGCCGCTCTCCTCCGCCGCCGATAGCGGCAGGCCGTCGCCTTGCCTCCCCCCATCAGGTGTGCCAAACCCTTTCCTTATACAGAGGTGGGGTCGGGATTCTGCAGGGTCGTGCTGCGTCGCCAGCAGGGGCATTGATCGTTTTGATCTGCCTTCGCAGCAGAGACGACGGCAGCGGGCGGTTCGCATCATTCACTCGAAGCATGTGTTTCTTCGAGAAGGCAAGTCATTTTTTGTTTCCTTTGGTTTCATTCCCTTTCAGAGATGTTTTCCATGACACTCATCGCACGTTCGGCCCCTTTGCGGCAGAGGGGCGGCTTTACGCTCGTCGAACTCCTCGTGGTCATCGCCATCATTGGCGTGTTGGTCGGTCTCCTGCTGCCAGCGGTGCAGTCCGCCCGTGAGGCTGCCCGTCGGATGAGCTGCGGCAACAACTTCAAGCAGCTCGGCCTGGCGATGCACAACTACGCGGATGCCAACAAGGGGCTGCCGCCCGCGGCGAAGATCGATGGCGCCCAGCACGCCCCAACCGCGTTTGTGCTGATCCTCCCCTACCTGGAAGAAACCGCACTCTACGACCAGATGCAGAGCGTGGGATTTGCCGCCCCAACCAACTGGTGGATGGGCTCCGGTGCTGCCAACACCGCGGTTCTTCGCACCATTCTCAACGGCGTGAAGATTGCCGGCTATCGCTGCCCCTCCACCCCCATGCCCGAAACACGGGCCGTCGGCGGCACGGAGCAGATGGTCGCCAGCTACATCATGATTGCCGGTAGCTCCGACGATATCACGGTTGACGCCACCGGCTGGGGCGCCAACCGCTGCTCTGCCGGCGGTATTTTCCCCGGCAACATCTCCTTTGACTTCGGCGCGATCACTGACGGCACCTCCAAGACGATGATGCTTGCGGAACAGTCCAACTGGACCAACAAGCTCCGCAACAGCTGGCGAACGGGCTTCTCGTCGAGCGGCCCCTGGATGGGCATCAAAAACCCGCGATTGGCCAAGGGCAATGGCACGCTCTCCAGCAGTGGCTCGCACGGTGCCGGTGGGCTGACGACTGACATGCGGTCGTATGGCTTTACCACGCTCCGTCTCCCGCCCAATCCCAACAGCGCTCCGGGCTACACAGGTGGCAACAACTGCAACACCGCCCTGACGTCCGCCCATCCCGCTGGCGTGATGATCGGGCTCGCCGATGGCTCGGTGCAGTTCATCACCGACGACATCGACCTGCAGACGTTCTACAACCTTGGCAACCGCAACGACGGCAACCCGGTCAACCTGTGACCACGCCTCGAGGCCTCTCTCGTGGAGAGCCCGAGCATCGTTCACGTGCGTGCAGCCACTTGCTGGCTGCACGCACGTTCTTTTTCATTCCCCCAACGGGCTGCCCGCCTCTGCAACCTGTCTGCCTGTCCCCGTGGACGGCAGCGTTTCTGTGGCATTCGCGGCCTGACTCATCTGAAAGATGTCCATGATCTTCTCGCTCGATTCCTTTGCAGGGCGGCACGACCGCCCGCACGGTTCTTTGTTTGGCATGGCCGCAGTCGCCTGCGGGCTGCTGCTCGCTGGCTGCAACGCAGACACCCGTCCTCCGCAGCGTGAAGTCACCGGCACGGTGACCTTCCAGGGAAGCCCGATCGAACAGGGCATGGTCACCTTCGAAGATGCTGCCAAGGGATATGCTGAAAGTTCGGAACTGGGGCCCGGCGGCAGCTACACGCTGAAGGCCCCTGAGGGCAGTTACAAGGTGTACATCGAGCCGCCCATCATCGTGGTCGAAGACACCGCTGACAGCCCCGGTGGTGAAGAGGAAATGCAGGTCGACAACATTCCGCCGCAGTATCGCAACTCGGTTGACTCTCCGCTGACAGCGACCGTCGCCGGAGAGGTGACGGTGCAAGACTTTGATCTGCAGCCGTAAGGCAGATGGGATCGCGATCGTTTTTTTCACCGCCCTCGGCCACCGCAGCGAGTCGCCATCGTTACGACGGCTGCACGCGGTGGTCGAGGGCGGTGGTCTTTCCCCAGACGAGCCGCTGCTCGATCGCAGCGGTGATAAACCGCTTCCCGCGGGCAACGGCTTCACTGAGCGAGAGGCCCTGAGCGAGGCCGGTGGCAATCGCTGACGAAAAGGTGCAGCCGGTGCCGTGGGTGTCGACGCCGCGGCGGAACAGGGCGGTGAACCGCTCGGATCCGTCCTTTGTGATCAGGATGTCGACCGCCTGCTTGGTGCCGAGATGGCCGCCTTTGGCCAGAATGCTGCAGCCGTAGAGGTCGACCAGCGAGCGGCCGGCGGCCTCCATCTGCACGAGGTCCTCGCACGGCATCCCGCTGAGCATGCGGAGTTCGTCAAGATTGGGCGTCAGCAGCGTGGCGTGGGGAAAGAGTCGCTTTTCGTAGGCATCAATCGCCTCCGGCTCCAGCAGCGGCTCGCCGCTGGAGGCCACCATCACCGGATCGACCACCAGCGGCGTCTCGGGAGCCAGTTTCCGCAGCGTGCTGGCCACCTTTTTGACGATGGCCGGCGAGAAGAGCATGCCCGTTTTGATCGCCCGCACCGGAAACGCTTCGAGCGACAGCCGAATCTGGGCCTCGACGACCGCCGTCTTCACCGGCTGGATCGACTCCACCGCCCCGGGCACCTCCGCAACGACGCAGGTGATGGCCGTCTGACCGTAGCCGCCAAGGCTGGTGATGGTCTTCAGATCCGCCTGAGCGCCAGCTCCACACGAGTTGTCGGAGCCGGCGATGGTGAGCACGACAGGGGGTGGTTTCATGGTGCGTGACTTTAGCCTCTCCCAGGCTGCCCATCCATCCTGCCTCCCCGACTCAAGCCGTCCAGGTGTTTTGGCCGATCTCATCCGATGGGTCTGCCACCGGCGATCCTGCCACGCACCCGCGAGCCCCGCATGTCATCGTCCCCTCCCAGCACTGAACCCCGCCCCAGCGGCTTTGTCGGCTGGATCGCCGGCCGCGTGGCCGATGTCGGCGATTCGACCGTGGGGATGATCGCAGCCGTGGGAGATGTGGCGATCTTCTCAGTCAGCACGCTCGGCTGGCTTTTCTGGCGGCGGCCACGGCGAGACGTCTTGCTGCCAAGTTTCTATTCGATTGGCGTGATGTCACTGCCGGTGGTGGCCCTCACCGGGCTGTTCCTGGGCATGGTGCTGGCCGTGCAGAGCTACTCCCAGTTTCGCGCTCTCGGCCTGCAGACGCGGCTCGGCTCGGTGATCAACCTCTCGCTGGTTCGCGAGCTCGGCCCAGTGCTCGCCGCCACGATGCTCGCCGGTCGGGTGGGCAGCGCCATGGCAGCAGAACTCGGCACGATGCGGGTCACCGAGCAGATTGATGCCCTCGAGAGCATGGGGGCCAACCCGATCTACTACCTCGTGGTGCCCAGGTTTCTCGGCTGCCTCCTGTTGATTCCACTGTTAACAGTGATGGCCGACTTCATGGGCGTGCTCGGCGGCTTCCTCTACTCCTATCTGCTGCTGGGAATCGACTACCACCACTACTGGACCAACTCCCGGGCCTACGTCGGCGGCTTCGACCTCGGCATGGGCATTTTCAAGAGTTTTTTCTTTGGCGCCGCGATCGCAATTGTCAGCTGTCACCGCGGCTTCCACTGCGCACCTGGCGCTGAGGGCGTGGGCCGGGCCGCCACCAACGCCTTTGTGCACTCGTTTGTGTTGATCCTCGTCCTCGACCTCTTCTTGGGCATCTTTCTCGACGATGTCCACGAGATCATTCGCCCGGAAGGGGCCCGACGCCTGCTCTGATGGTTGCCACCGCCGACGCACCTGCCGCCACCACCAGCCGCATCGGGGCACCGCTCCTCGAGGTCGATCGGCTCTGCATGCAGTTTGGGCGGCAGCAGGTGCTCCGCGACATCTCGATCACCGTGGCAGCTGGCGAAACGCTGGTGATCCTCGGTGAGAGCGGCTGCGGCAAAACGGTGCTCTTGAAAAACATGATCGGCCTGGTGCGGCCGACTGGCGGTGAGGTCCGCTTTGAAGGCACCTCACTGGCCCGCATGCGAGGCCGCGAACTCGCCCGCCTCCGCACCCGCTACGGCTTCGTGTTTCAGCAGGCCGCCCTCTTCGACAGCATGACGATCTTCGACAATGTGGCCTTCCCGCTGAGGGAACACACCCGCATCAGCCGCAACGAGATCACGGAGATCGTCCACTCGCTGCTCGCCGAGGTTGGGCTTCCGGAATCGGTCGGTCTGAAGAAGCCTGCCGAGCTCTCCGGCGGCATGCGAAAACGCGCCGGCCTGGCCCGGGCGCTGGCCCTCGACCCGCAGCTGATTCTCTACGACGAGCCGACCACCGGCCTCGATCCCATCATGAGCGACGTCGTCAACGAGCTGATTCTCAAAGTCCAGGCACGACCGGCGGTCACGAGTGTGGTGGTCACCCACGACATGCACACCGCCCGCAAGGTGGCCGACCGGATCATCATGCTCTACCCCCTGCCCAGACTCGGCTCCGATGAGCCTCAGATCGTGTTCTCCGGCACGCCGGCCGAGCTCGCCCAGACCAGCGATCCGCGGGTGCGGCAGTTTGTGGAGGGCAACGCCGGCAATCGGCTGATGGAGATGCAGGAAGCGCGAACGAGCAGCAGGAACGAGGAGGCGAACAACACATGAACGAACGCGTGATGCAGTTTCGGGTCGGTGTGATGGTGCTCGCCACCGCAATCATCGCCGGCATTCTGATCGTGTTGTTTGGTGATCTGCCGTCGCTGGTGCAGGCGACCTACCCGTTGCAGATGAAGTTTGACAATGCCCGAGGCGTGGCTGAAGGCACTCCGGTGTTGAAAAACGGCATCCTGGTTGGGCGGGTGGCGAGCGTCTCGCTCGACGAGCTGGGCGGCGTGAGCGTGGTCGCAGAGATCGATTCCTACGTGCCGATCTATCGCGATGAAAACCCGCGGATCAAGACCACGCTCCTGGGCGACGCTGAGATTTCGCTGGTGCCTGGGCGGATTGTGCCGCCGCGGGTGCGGCTCGGCGCCGAGGAGGTGCTCGAAGGCGCCGTGAGCCGCGATCCATTTGAGGTCTTCTCAGATCTCGAGCCGAAGCTCGGCATGGCCCTCGACTCGCTCGTCAGCGCCAGTTCGACGGTCAGCAGGCTTGCTGACAACATCGACAAAATCATGGTGGAAGATGGCCGGCGGGTTGGCGAACTGATTGAGAAAACCGAACAGGCGCTCGACGGCTTTTCTGTCGCCATGACAAACGTCAACGACATCATGGGCGACCCACAGGCACGGGAGAACCTGAAGAACTCCATCAACGCCCTACCGAGTGTGCTCGACGACCTCCGCAACACGGTCTCGGGCATCGGCTCCACGATCGACTCCGCAGACCGCAACCTCCGCAATCTCGAAGGCCTCACCAAGCCTCTCGGAGACCAGGGCGAAGCGATGGTCAGCCGACTCAACGGCACGATTGGCCGGCTCGACGAAGTGCTCACCCAGGTGGCCGGGTTTGCCAGCGCCCTGAA
>AACY020563862.1_pt1 | contig 15042 bp, 13 predicted proteins | sample 267378 | NCBI WGS metagenome assembly AACY02 (sample SAMN02954345, study PRJNA13694) | marine metagenome | biome: aquatic; feature: ocean; material: water; isolation source: isolated as part of a large dataset composed predominantly from surface... | reverse complement strand
CCATACAACTAAATTTCTCATAAAACTATTCATATCTTATTTTACTCCATACAGGTAAATTTCACCTGATTGTTTTTTTGAAGCAGCAGGCTTGTAAGTTTGTACTAACTTAAAAGATAATTCCATGTTTTTTCGCAAAGTTTTTAAGTTATTATTTTGAAAAGTTTTCATTATCATTGAGCCACTTGAATCTAAAAAATCACTCGCGATTTTAACAGTAAGCATATTCAAATTTAGAATATTTTCACTATCAACTGCACTTATGCCACTTAAGTTTGGGGCTATATCTGAAATTACAAGCTTAAAACAACCTTTTAATTTTAATATTTCTTCTAAATCATATAAATTTTCAATACTATCTTTGAAAAAAGTAACTCCGTCTATTGGTTCCATATCTATAATATCAATTGCATAAACTTTTGAAGTTGGATATTTTTTGATTATATATTCTGACCATCCTCCTGGAGAAGACCCAAGATCAAGAACATTTGAGTAATTCGTTATTTTTGTTTTTTTTAAAATTTCTTCTAATTTAAAGACAGCTCTTGAACGATAACCCTTTTCTTTTGCCTTTTGAGCCCAATTGTCTGCATGCATACAGTTAGATGTGTTTAACTTCTATGATTTCGTAGTGAAGGTCACCTGACGGAGTATTAATCTTAATTTCGTCATCAACAAACTTACCAACCAATCCTTTTGCAATTGGTGTATCAATTGATATGTGACCTTTTTCAGGATCAGATTCAAGATTCCCAACAATTTTATAAACGACTTCATTATCTTGCTCGATGTCATAAACTTTAATTGTTGAACCAAATATAACTCTGCCAGTTTCAGGAATTTCTTTTACATCAATTACTTGAGCATTAGCTAATGCACTTTCCATTTCACTTATCTTGGCCTCTACTAAACCCTGTAATTCTTTTGCAGCATGATACTCAGCATTCTCTTTAAGATCTCCATGTGCTCTTGCTTCAGCATAGCTTGAGATATCTGAGGTCTTTCAACAAACTTAAGATTTGAAAGCTTTTCTTTTATAGAAATCTCTCCATCTTTGGTAATAGGTACTCTGCTCATGCAAGCATTATATCAATTTTAATGAATCAGTTATTTATTTCTTGTAACGTACTGTAAGTCCAATTTTCTTCTTTGCTTTTAAATGCATCGATAATTGCAAACGCACCAAACATTGTTGTTGTACAGAAAATTTTGTTTCTTAACGCACTTTGTCTTATTGATGCTGAGTCTTCAATTGATTGTGTTCCTTCTGTTGTGTTAATAACCAAATCAATATCATTATTAAGCAAGCTATCTACAATATGTGGCCTTCCCTCAGTTACCTTATTAATAGTCTTTACATTAAAACCAAGTTTTTGAATATATTCTGATGTTCCAGATGTTGCAACAATTTCAAATCCAGCATTTATTATTTCAGGTACAAATTTATCAAGATATTTTTTATCTGACGCTTTAACACTTATAAATACCACACCAGATCGTCTAAGAATCTTGTTAGCTCCTTTTTGAGCTTTTGCATATGCCTCACCAAAATTAGGACCAATGCCCATAACTTCACCGGTTGATTTCATTTCAGGACCAAGAATAGGATCAACATGAGGGAATTTATCAAATGGCATCACAGCTTCTTTTACAAAAGAAAGATTTTTTGGAAGTTTTGAGGAAAATTTTTGCTCTACTAAACTTTTGCCAATCATTGCTTTAGAGGCTACTTTTGCAAGAGAGTGACCTATTGCTTTAGAAATAAAGGGAACGGTCCTTGATGCCCGAGGATTAACTTCAATAATAAAAACATTTTCGTCTTTGACAGCGTATTGAATGTTCATCAATCCTATAACTTCTAATTCTTTTGCTATATCTATGGCTTGATCTTTCATGATGTCCTGCACTTTACTTGATAAACTATATGGTGGCAAAGAGCATGCAGAATCTCCGGAGTGAATTCCTGCTTGTTCAATATGTTGTAATATCCCACCAATTTCAATATTTTTACCATCTGATACAACATCTACATCAACTTCAATAGCATCTGTAAGATAACTATCTAAAAGAATAGGTTTACTATTAGAAACTTCTACTGCTTCATTTAAATATTGATTTAGCTCTTTTAAATTATTAACCAGTTGCATTGCCCTTCCACCTAATACATAAGACGGCCTTACAACAATTGGAAATCCAATTTCATCAGCTTTTGCAAGTGCTTCCTCAACATTTTTTGCAGTAGCATTTGAGGGCTGTTTTAAATTTAATTTGTTTACTAATTCTTGAAATCTTTCTCTATCTTCAGACCTATCAATTGCGTCAACATTTGTGCCTAAAATATTAACTCCATTTTCAGATAAAATATCTGCAAGTTTCAAAGGTGTTTGGCCTCCAAACTGAATAACAACCCCTTCTGGTTTTTCAATATCAATGATATCTAAGATCTTTTCTGCAGTGATTGGCTCAAAATAAAGCCTGTTAGAAACATCATAGTCAGTTGATACAGTTTCAGGGTTACAATTCACCATTATTGATTCATATCCCTCCTCTTGCATTGCCATAGATGCATGAACGCAACAATAATCAAACTCAATTCCTTGTCCAATTCTATTGGGGCCACTGCCAAGGACAAGAATTTTCTTATTTTTGGTAGGGTTACTCTCACAACTACCTCCATAGGACGAATACATGTAGCATGTTGATGTAGCAAATTCTGCTGCACAAGTATCAACTCTTCTAAAAATAGGCATTACATTATTTTTTTTCCTGATTTGCCTTATTTTTGATTCATTTGTATCAAGCAACTCAGCTATTCTATTGTCAGAAAATCCTTTCTCTTTAGCATCTTGTAAATACTCTTTGGATAGATTTGAAATATTAGTCTCTTTCATCTCTTCTTCAATATCAATTAATTCCTTAATTTGATCTAAGAACCAATAATCGATTTTTGTTAGTGTATATATCTTGTTTAGATCCCAACCTTTTCGCATTGCATCAGCCACATAAAAAATTCTTTTTGGACCTGGAATTGTTAACTCACTTTTTATTTCGTCATCTGATGAAAAAGATCCATTATTTCGTAATGAGTTTAATCCGTTTAATCCTTCCTCCATACTACATAGAGCTTTTTGAAATGATTCTTGAAAGTTTGATCCAATAGACATCACCTCTCCAACTGACTTCATTTGTGTTGTAAGTCTTGGACTTGCTTGAGGAAACTTTTCAAAGCAAATTTAGGTATTTTTGTAACGATGTAGTCAATACTTGGTTCAAAAGATGCTGGAGTTAATCCTCCTGTAATATCATTCTTTAGTTCATCAAGGGTATAACCTACAGATAAAAGCGCTGCAACTTTTGCGATTGGAAATCCAGTTGCTTTTGATGCTAAAGCAGAAGACCTACTCACTCTTGGATTCATCTCGATTACAACCATTTTTCCATTATCTGGATTAATTGCAAATTGAACATTTGACCCACCTGTATCTACACCGATTTCTCTTAAAATTTTAAAAGATGCATTCCTCATGATCTGATATTCTTTATCAGTAAGGGTCTGAGCAGGAGCTATGGTTGTTGAATCTCCAGTATGGATTCCCATAGGATCTAAGTTTTCGATTGAGCAAACGATTATACAATTATCCTCACAATCTCTGACAACTTCCATTTCGTACTCTTTCCATCCAATTAAAGACTCGTCAATTAAAAGTTCATTTGTTGGTGATAATTCGAGCCCTTTCTCACATATAGATTTAAACTCTGAGATGTTATAAGCAATCCCCCCGCCAGTTCCACCCATAGTGAATGAGGGTCTTATGATGCATGGAAATCCTATTTTTTCTTGAACTTCTAACGCATCACTCATTGAATGAGCAATACCAGATGCGGGTGTTTCCAAATTAATTAACTGCATAGTTTCATCAAAAAGCTGTCTATCTTCAGCTTTATCAATTGCAGTTCTATTCGCCCCAATCAAGATAACATTATGTTTCTTAAGGACGCCTTTTTTATCTAAAGTTAAGGCGGTGTTTAAAGCAGTTTGTCCTCCCATAGTTGGTAAGATTGCATCTGGCTTTTCTTTCTCAATTATTTTTTCTACAGATTCCCAATGAATTGGTTCAATGTATGTTGCATCAGCTAATAGTGGATCAGTCATTATAGTTGCGGGATTAGAATTTACTAAAATTACTCTAAATCCTTCTTCTTTGAGCGCTTTGCATGCTTGTGCACCAGAATAATCAAATTCACATGCTTGCCCAATAATGATTGGACCCGCACCTATTATTAAAATTGAAGAAATATCTTTACGTTTTGGCATACTCTTTTACCATAGAACTAAATTTTTCAAAAAGTATTTGTATCTCTTGAGGGCCAGGACTCGCCTCAGGATGTCCTTGGAAACTAAATGCTGGCCTATCAATAAATTCAATGCCTTGAAGTGATTTATCAAATAAAGATACATGAGTAACTTTAATATTTTTAGGTAAAGTGTTCTCATCTACTGCGAAGCCATGATTCTGGCTAGTAATAAAAACATCTTTGGAAGCCATGTCTTGAACAGGGTGATTTGCTCCATGATGACCAAATTTCATTTTGTAAGTATTAGCTCCACCAGCAAGAGCTAATAATTGATGACCAAGACAGATACCAAAAATTGGAATCTTATTTTCAAGAAATTTTTTAATGTTTTCTATAGCATAATCACAAGGCTCAGGATCTCCTGGACCATTAGATAAAAATATACCTTTTGGATTATATTTAATAATTTCTTCAAATGGAGTTTTGGCATTTACAACTTTTACAGATCCAACGTGCTCACATAAAAGTCTTAATATATTCTCTTTAGTACCATAGTCGTATGCTATTACAGGATATTCATCATTAAATTTATTATTCTCGGGCCAAACTCCCTCATTCCATTTATATTCTTTATCTGTGGAGACAACTTTTGCTAAATCCATTCCTTTTAGACCTTCAAATGCCTTTGCTTTTGCAACGGCTTCTTTATCAGAAATTACTGAAAGCGATGCAATACAACAATTCATAGCTCCTTTTTCTCTTAAAATTGTTGTTATTTCCCTTGTATCAACGTCTGATATCCCTATAACTTCATTTTTTTTTAAAAATTCGCCTAAAGTGGATTTTGACCTCCAATTACTTGGTTTGTCACAAAAGTTTTTAACTACCATTCCTGAGGCATGAATAGTTTTTGATTCATTATCTTCCTTATTTATACCAGTATTTCCAATATGTGGATGTGTGAAAGTAATTATTTGTTTTTTGTATGAGGGATCTGTAACAATTTCTTGGTAGCCTGTCATAGATGTATTAAATACAAGCTCACCAACATCATATTTTTCTTTCCCAAACCCCTTTCCATGGAATACACTACCGTCTTCAAATGCTAATATGGCTTTGAATGACATTAGAATTGCACCTTAGAAAGATTAAATTTAGAGAAAATTTTATGGAGACTATTAAAAGAATTTTTTTGTTTTAATGAGCTAAAATTATAGGCTGACATTAAAATTGTACTTTATAGATTAAGTTATCTAATGTCTATACAAAAATGAAAAAAAATGAATATTTCGATAAAAAATTTTGAGGACATTGAAAAAATGAGAATAGCTGGCAAATTAGCGGCTGAAGTTCTTGAAATGATTACTCCCTTTGTCAAACCTGGAGTTTCTACTGGTGAGCTTGATAAGCTTTGTTATGATCATATTGTTAATGTTCAAAACGCCATACCAGCAAATGTTGGGTACAAAGGATATGAGAAAACTATTTGCTCGAGCATAAATCAGGTTATTTGTCATGGCATACCTAACAATGAGAAATTTCTTAAAGATGGAGATATTCTTAATGTTGATGTGACAGTTATAAAAGATGGGTGGCATGGAGATACATCAAAGATGTTTCTTGTTGGTAAGTGTGCTCCACATAACCAACGATTAGTTCAAATCACTCAAGAATGTCTTTACAAAGGTATCGAGGCTGTAAAACCAGGCGCATATCTTGGAGACATTGGAAATGCCATCCAAAAACATGCCGAAAGAAATTACTATAGTGTTGTTGAGGACTACTGCGGTCACGGTATCGGAAAAATTTATCATGAAGAACCTCAGATCCTTCACTATGGAAAGCCTGGAACAGGTATACAGCTAAAAGAAGGCATGTGTTTCACTATAGAACCAATGATTAATCAAGGTAAAAAATACTGCAAAACTCTCAATGATGGATGGACGGTAGAAACTAAAGATGGAAGAAACTCTGCTCAATGGGAGCATACCATTGCAGTGACCAAAACCGGTTCCGAAATTTTAACAAAAAGAAATGACGAATTTTAATGAAAGATAAGGTTTCAAGAATTAATAATGAATTCAATAAAAACTTTCCAGAAATTTATTTAAAACCATCAAAGGTTAATAAATTTCTTAAGAAATATACCAACGAAGTTGAAAAAGAAATTAAAAATAAATTTCTAAAACTAAAACTTGATAAAAATTTCGTTATATATGCCAACGGGGGTTTTGGTAGAAAAGAAATTTTTCCAATATCTGATATTGACATATCAATTGTGGAAAAAAATAAACCAAAAGATTTTAAAAACCTTGAAGAATTTATTTCTTTTTTATGGGATCAAGGATATAAGGTTGGTCATTCCGTTAGAACAATTTCAGACATTAAAAAAATATCAAAATCAGATTTAAAAGAATATACGTCTTATTTAACAAGGCGCCCTATCATCTCAACAAATGAAATGGATAAAAAAATTAATTATGCTTTATCAACAATTTGGACTAAAAATAATTTCTATAATGCAAAATATGTTGAGCAACAACAACGACATAGTGAATTTTTTTCTACAGCTTATAATTTAGAGCCTGATTTAAAAGAATCTCCTGGAACACTTAGAGATTTTCAATCTGCATTATGGATTCTTCAGCATTGTTTTGATTTGAAATCAGTTAATGAAATTTCAAAGTCGAGATTATTCAATGGAGAGCTAAATAATGCAATTGATGCATATAACTTTATTAAATCTTTAAGATTTGCTACTAACATATCCACAAATAAAAATAGATTAGATTTTGAAGCTCAGATTGAAATCTCTAAAAAAGCAAAACTTGGCAAAAGAACTACAAAGAAGTCTGTAGAAATGATGATGAAAAAATTTTATGAAATGGCTTCTTCACTTTCATATTTCAATGAAATTGTTTACGAAAAATATAATGAAAAGTATCCCAGAAAGAGTTTTTTTAAAAAAATTGAAGGTATTCATAAATATAAAAATAAAATTGGTATTCAAAATATTAACCTTAAAAATAATAAAAGCATGATATTTGAAATATTTATTGAAATTGGCAAGAGCAAAATTATAAATTCGATTGATACTGAAACTAAGTCTCTAATTAGGAAAAATATAAGTTTAATTGATAAGGAGTTCAGAAGAAACGAGCACTATGCCAATCAATTTTTAGAAATACTCAAATCTAAATACAATCTATCCTCAATACTAAGAACAATGAAATCGTTAGGAGTGTTGCAAAAGTATATTCCTGAGTTTGATAGTGTTGTAGGTCAAATGCAGTTTGATTTATTTCATGTTTACACAGTGGATGAACATACATTTAAAGTTGTCAGAAACATGAGGCAAATGAAATTAAATAAGCAACCTGGGTTTGAGTTAGAGCATGAATTAATAAATAAATTACCAAAAATAGAAATTCTGTATATTGCAGGTTTATTTCATGATCTTGGCAAAGGCAAAGGAGGAAATCACTCAGAAATTGGTGCAAAATCAAGTTTCAGATTTGCAAAAAGACTAGGAATGTCTAATACAGATGCAAGTTTAATATCTTGGCTTGTTAAAAAACATCTAATAATGTCATCCATATCTCAAAAAAAAGATATTGCCGATCCAAATACAGTTAGTGAATTTTTAGCAGAGGTTAAGCAAGATGAAAAACTTAACTATTTATATCTGCTTACAATCAATGATATTAGAGCAACAAATCCTGCATTATGGAATGGTTGGAAACATCAACTATTGCGAGATCTTTATTTACTTACAAGATCAAAGATTAATAAAAAGCCCTTAAAGGCATCTTCTCAAATATCTCTTGATAGACAAAAAAATGTTATTAATAATTTTAAAAATAAAGATGAAAAGCTGTTAATAAAGAAACATTTTAAAAATTTTGAAGACAGTTACTTCAATAAACATTCATCAGAGTCTCTTATATGGCAGTCAGAGTTAATTATAAAAAATAAAAATAATAAACTTATTGTTGGGTGTAAAAGAAAATTTGATAATCTAATAGAAATATTTGTAAAAGTTGAAGATTCACCAGGACTTTTCTATAAATTAGTGAGGATACTTGAGCATAGCGGTCTTGAAATAATAGATGCAAATATTTTTTCATCAGAGAGTAATAAACTTGCAGCAAATACTTTTATTACTAAATATTCTCGACATGATAGAACCCTTAACAAATCTGAGTTGATTGATCTTTGTTCAAAGATTGAAAAAAATTTCAATAAAGAAGATGGGGTCTATGAAATGAAACTACTAAAGAAAAAAAATATGAGATTTGAAAAAAATATAAAAATTAATGAATCTATTAATTTTGACAAAAATAGAAATTTAATTACTGTTGAAACAGTTGACAGTTCCGGTTTGCTAGCTAATATTGCAAAGGTATTTTTTGAAAATAAGGTTTCAATTCACTCTGCAAGAATTAATACTCTAGGTGAGAGAGTTGAAGATACTTTTGAAATTGAAAATTTCAACAAAAAACTGGTTCCGAATTATAAGATTAAAAAAATTGTTTCAAAATTAAAAAAAGTGGTTTAAAAATGAAGATCCATGGAGAAGGTATTGCAACTATATCGGAGTCAGGTCAAATGCTTGATGTATATTTTCCAAATATAGAATTTGGTGAAAAAAAAACTGATTACAAAATCCTTCAAATTACATCAGGTACTCAAGAAATAATAAAACTTGAATGGACAAAGAATGATCTCGATAAACCAATAAATAAAGTTTCTGACGCATATTTTAAACTGCATTTAATATCAAACAAATTTGTTTTGCCAAATACCATTAATTTAGATGGATTATTTGAATGCTTGCCAAATGTGGCATGGACAAACAAAGGACCTATTTCAATTTATGAAATAGAAGGCAAATTAAATGAGTCAAAATGTGGAAATAATGATTTATTTATCAGGTCACTAGATAAATTTCCATGTCTAACAGATTATATTATTCCTAAGAAAGTAAGGATTGCTGATGCAAGTAGAGTAAGGCTTGGAGCATACTTGAGTGAAGGGACAACAATTATGCATGAAGGTTTTGTGAACTTTAATGCGGGAACCCTTGGTAAAGCTATGATCGAAGGTAGGATATCTGCAGGAGTAGTTATTGGCGATAATTCTGATCTTGGTGGAGGCTCAAGCACAATGGGAACTTTATCAGGAGGGAATGATACTAAAATTTCTGTTGGTAAAAATTGTCTTTTAGGTGCAAATTCTGGAATTGGGATTTCCCTAGGTGATAACTGCACAGTTGAGGCTGGACTATATGTTACTGCGGGTACTAAAATAAATGTTATTGAGAAGGATAATAATAAAGAGACTATTGTTAAGGCTAGAGAACTATCTGGTAAATCAAACCTTCTTTTAATGCGTGACTCATTATCTGGAAAAGTGGTTGCAAAAAATAACAAATCTAAATCTTCTTTAAATAAAATACTTCATAAAAATGATTGAGCTACTTCAAAGATTAATACGAATAAAGTCCATATCTCCATCTGATATGGGTTGCTTTGATCTTATTGAGGATGAACTAAATAAACTTAATTTCAAATGCAAAAGAATTAATTATCAAAATGTTGAAAATCTATATGCAACTATAGGAAATTCTGGAAAGCTTTTTTGTTATTTAGGCCATACCGATGTTGTGCCTAGTGGGCCAGAAGAAAAATGGAGCTATCCTCCCTTTTCAGCAACAATTGATGGAGATTTTCTATATGGTAGAGGCGCTGCAGATATGAAATCCTCAGTAGCTGCTTTTGTTGAAGCAGCAAAAGATTTTATTAATGCAAATGAAAAACTTAATTTTAAATTAGCTATCTTACTCACCTCAAATGAAGAAGGCACATCAAAAGATGGATTTATAGATAAAATTATTGAAAAAATGATTGAAGATAATGAAATTATTGATTTTTGTTTAGTTGGTGAGCCTACTTCAAGTGAAAAAGTTGCAGATTGTGCAAGAATTGGCAGACGAGGCTCCTTAGGTGGTTGCCTAAAAATTTTCGGCAAACAAGGACATGTTGCTTATCCTGAAAAAGTTATTAATCCAATATTATTATCAGGCGATTTAATTTCAAAATTAAAAAATAAGGTTTGGGATGATGGAAATGAAGCTTTTGATCCCACAAGTTTTCAGATATCTAACATAAGTTCAGGTACTGGAGCACATAACGTAGTTCCGGGTGAGCTAGAGTTAACATTTAATTTTAGATTTTCAACTGAGTCAACTGAAGATAGTCTCAAATTTGAATTTGAATCAATATTAAAAGATCTTGAATTAGATTATGAATTAAGCTGGGACTTAAATGGCAATCCTTACTATACGAAAGATAATTTTTTCAAAGATATTGTTTGTGATTCATCAGAGGAAATAACTGGATATAAACCCGAATTAAATGCAAAAGGTGGTACATCTGATGGTCGTTTTGTTGCAGCAATGAATACCGAAATTGTTGAACTTGGGCCTGTAAATAAATCTATTCATCAAATTGATGAGCGTGTGAGTGTTATTGATCTATGGAAATTAAAAGATATTTACGAAAAGATATTAATTAATTTGAATCAAAGTCTTTAGATTTTTTCTTTCTATCATATTTTGTTTTATCTTTATGGGTTTTTGGTTTATGGAACTTATCCATATTCTTTTTAACAGGATCTTTTTTTCCTTTAGCTGGCGCCATGCATTAACTTTTTAAGAATAGGATTTAATATAGCTAAAAATATTCCGCAACCAATTGCCATCAAACCAACATCAGTATAAACATCCATAAATGATTGTTTTTGAGTAAGATCAAATACATCATTTGATACTCCAGACGAGTCTGATGCTGTTGCTCTAGCAATTAATCCAGCAACATAATTTCCAGCTGCTGATGCAAAAAACCACATTCCCATCATAAACCCAACAATTCTTTGAGGTGATAATTTAGTCACTGATGACAATCCAACAGGAGATAAACATAACTCACCTAGGGTATGCAGAAGATAAATCAATATTATCCAAAAGACTCCTGTTTGAAGACCCTCAGATGATCTCATACCATAAACCAAAGCTAAAAAACCTAGTCCAACAAAAATAATACCGATTGAAAATTTAATTGGTGTGGATGGTTCCATGTTTCTTTTTGCAAGTGCTATCCAAAGCATTGCAAATAGTGGCGCTATAGTAAAAATAAAGCCAGCATTCAAAGATTGAAACATCGATGCTGGAACTTCCCAACCAAATATTACTCTGTTTACACCTCTATCTGTAAGAATATTTAAAGATGAGCCTGCTTGCTCAAAAAGCGCCCAAAAAATCAAAGAAAATAATATTAATATCCCAATAACAATTAATCGATCTCTCTCATCAGGAGCACATCTAAATAGTGCATACAATAACCATGCTCCGATAAAAATAGCTCCAAAACCACCCAAAAGTTGACCAACTAGTTGCGAGTTTTGAACTAAAAACCAAGTAATCAAAACCATAAAAATACCTGAAATATAGGCCCAAGACTCATAGCTTATTCCATTTATCTTTTGTAGATATTTATTTGATGGTGGCTCAGCAAGACCTTCCAGATATTTTTGGCCCCACAAGAAAATAATTAGCCCAAATAGCATTCCAATTCCTGCTGCACCAAATCCATACGCCCATCCCACTTGCTCTCCTAAATAACCGCATAAAAGAGTTGCAGTAAAAGCTCCTATATTTATACCCATATAAAAAATAGTAAAGCCTGAATCTCTTCTAGGATCACCCTCTTCATACAGTGCTCCAACCATGGTAGATATATTAGGTTTTAAAAACCCTACGCCAGAAACTATTAAAGCAAGTGATAAGTAAAATATTTGCTCATTACTCTCAACTGTCATTCCTAAATGACCAAACACCAATAGTATCGCACCATAAGTAACTGCTTTTTTTGAACCTAAAATTTGATCAGCCAGCATACCACCAAAGACTGGCATGATATATACCAGGGAAGTATATGCTCCATAAATTAAATAACTTGTAGCGTCTGTGAACTCCCAATGCTTTGTTAAATACAATATTAGGAGAGCTCTCATACCATAATAGGAGAATCTTTCCCACATCTCTGTAGCAAAACATACAAACAAACCCTTTGGATGTCCTAAAAAATCGGTTGTTGTATTCATATCAATTTATTTTTTTTAATTATTTAGTACTATAACAAAATGAATGATAAATCGTATATCGTATTTCCTATTAAAAGAATCGCTGCATCTGTATACGATTTATTTTTATTGTTAGGAGTTTGGTTTGCTGTTGGATCATTTGCTGTATGGATCAATGGAGGCATTATTCAGACAAAATGGGTTGGACCATTACTTGTTATTTTGAGTACATGGATTTTTTATGGTTATTTTTGGATGAATGGTGGTAAGACATTAGGTATGGCTGTTTGGAATTTTGAGATATATAGTACAGATGGTGGCGAAATAACATTGAAAAAAGTAAGTATTAGGTTTTTTTCTAATATTTTTACAATTTTATTAGCAGGACTGCCTTTAGCGTTAATATATTTCTCAAAAGATAATTTATCTTTGAGTGATTATTTATCTAAAACTTCTTATAAAAAAATTTAAATCTTTTTGTAAGAAATCATACTTGCTACTATCAGTAAAACTGAGGGAAGAATAATTCCTAAGATTGTAGTTAATCCATATGAAATAAATATACCTGATGATAAGTCTTGAATTAATTGATATATAAAAGCTCCTACTACAGATACAACCACCCTATTTCCAATTGTAGAGTCTCTCAGTGAAGTGAATATAAATGACCCAAAAAATAATATTAAGATTAAAGATGAAATTGGTAAGAAAATTTTATTATAAAAGGACTTATCTATATGAGACTTAAATAAAATATCTTTCTTAATTGTGCTGCCATCAAATATCTGTCTATAAAAATTTAGTTCAAATAATCCAAGATGTTTAATATTGCTAAAAGTAATTTTTGATTGAATTGGAATCTCAAAAAATTCAATATCCTTTTTATCAACATTATCTATAAAACTTTTATATGTAGACTCCTTGTCAAAAATAATTTTATTGTTACTGATAGTTGCAACATCAGATTTTACAGAATAAATAACTTCTTTATCTTGAAGCTTAATAAAGTTAACGTTAAAAATTTTTTCATCTACGATGTTTTCAAAACCCAAAAATGAGTTTCCTGATTTAATCCAATTAATTTCATCTCCATAATTTATTTCTTTATTTAATAGAATATTTCTTTCAGCTTCTTCGTTTACATATAATTTCCTAAACGCTATTTCGTCTAGTGCTAGCATTGATAAAACAAGAATTAGGGCTCCTATTGAACTTGTAAATACTATTTCAAGTGGAGACTTGCCTGCAGACCTCAATACATTAAGATTTCCCTCCTCATGAGACATTCCAAGCGAAAGCATTACTCCTAATAAACAAGCACCTTGAACAAAATCAAGTAAATTATGAGGCATTGAAAAAATTACATACTTCAATATGTTAAGGAAGGTATAATCTGATGAGTTTTTTTCTAATTCAGAAATAAGAATAAATATTGAGTCCAATAATCCAAAAATCAATAAAATACTCAGTGAAAAATAAAATGATCTATTTATTAAATATTTATTAAATATCTTTATCATCCTAGCACCCATAAAAAAATTAAAAATATTAATAAAGATATAAAAACTCTTACAAAATTATTATTAAAGAATGTATAAATAGTTCGAATATTAGTATTTAAATTTTTTCTAATTACTAAAAATATTGCAAATAACAAAAAGGTCAGGTGCACATACCAGATATTGTTTTGAGAGGAGGTTAAGCTTCCATCAAAAGAGTCTCTAGCCAAAATCAATAAGCTTAAATATAGTATGTATATAAAAATAGATGGTACTAATACGGAAAGTCTTCCTTGCCGCGGTTCTACTTTGGAAAAATTTACAGCAAAAATTAATAGAATAAAAATTGTTAATGGTATGGATAAATTCCACTGGTTTTGAGATTTTGAAGACTTGATTGAAAAATCAAATAATTTACTAAATGATAACCCTGAAATAGAGTTTTTAGAATTATCAACTGGAATAGATAACTCTCCAAAATATGAAACTAAAGATGAACTTTGATTAAAAATATCTTGATATAAAACTCCATCTTTAAAATCTAAGTCCATCTTTGAAGACAAATCTTCGTATTCAAGTTTTTCTGAGATAATTAAAGACGAGTAGTTATCATTTGGCATAAAAATAACTACGTCCTCTAAAATATTACTTTTTTTGTCTTCGATATAAATAAATCCTTCATTTTCATTAAAAGAAAATAATTCATTTGGTTTGACTGATTCAAACTGCTCTTGAATTGTGTCTTGAGTAAGAATCTCTTTGGATAATTCTTTCGTATAAGGCGCTATATATACACTTAGGGATAATGTTATAAAAAAGAAAACAATTGATTGTGGAAGTAAATATCTTATTAGGTCATTATTAGAAAGACCTCCTGCAAAGTAGCCATAAATTTCTCTATCTGAATATAATCTACTAATTGTAATTACAACTCCTAGAAAAAAAGATAATGGTAATAATAATGTTACAAAGTCTGGGAACCTTAGTATTACTACTTTGAAGATAAGGCTAGGGTCGATTAGGCCCTCGGATGCTTGCTCAAAATAACCAACAAACCTTGAGCCAACAACCAAAAAAAAGAAAATTAAAAAAACTCCAGTGAAGA
>AACY020171450.1_pt1 | contig 15051 bp, 18 predicted proteins | sample 267378 | NCBI WGS metagenome assembly AACY02 (sample SAMN02954345, study PRJNA13694) | marine metagenome | biome: aquatic; feature: ocean; material: water; isolation source: isolated as part of a large dataset composed predominantly from surface... | reverse complement strand
CAAATTAACCATAACCCCGTTGTTATCGACTTTATCAATTCTAAATTATGCAGACATTCATTCAGAACAGCAAATGATTGGATATGGAATTGGAATCATACTGCTTAATGCAGGAATTTACTTTGGTATTCCAGCTTTTGTAATAATATCTATTAGGAAAAGATTCTAAAAAAATCAATTCCACCCTATGATTCGTATCAGATTATTGGTATCTCTTTTTTAAAATAGAAAAAATGTTGTATTTTACTAATTTTCATGCGTAAATTAAGAGTAAAAAATAAGATCATAAAATCATAACTTGTATACAAAATTAACTATGAAATTAATGCAAAAACCTTGGAATTCTTTTTACAATATGAGCTATTGATATTTTTCCAGGACCCATAGTTATTATAGTTAAATTTGCAGCTAACAAAATTAAATCCAATTCATATCCGCCCTGACCTATCAAATTTCCTACCTTTTTGACATGAAAAATTGCACCCAGCATTATGATTGATAGGATTGACGCAGAGATTCTGTTTAAAACACCTATGATCAACATCACACCACATACTGACTCGGCAAGAATTATCGGAATCATTAATCCCATCGGAACACCTAGACTGTCTAGAAAGCCACCAAATCCAGGATTTTCCAATTTTCCAAGTCCATGAACTAAAAATATTACTCCAATAACAAGTCTGATTCCTAAGTTACTTAGATCATTGAGCTTTCCTTCTTTGATATTAGCTTCCATATTGTATTCAACTTTTGACGATATAATAAAAGGTTCCAATGATTTTCTTTTAAGAAATTGGTAAATTCGATTAATACCGAATACAAAAAAAGAATGATAGATACTTGGAATGAAATAGCACCACGATATCATAAAAGATGGGCATACAAATCAATCGGGCCATTTCAAAGCTCCAAAAAACTCATCTCGATGGCAAAAATTTGTTCTGGAGACATAGTTTTAGATCTAGCTTGTGGAACTGGTGCAGTAACTAGAGAAATTGCAACCAAGATTGGTAGAACCGGATATGTAATTGGAGTTGACAGCTCTATGACAGCACTTTCTATTGCAAAAAAAACTCTTGCTAAGACAAATGTGGATTTCATAAATTCTGATGCAGAAAACTTTGGGTTTAACCGAAAATTTGATGTCATTACATGCCAATTTGCTTTATTCTTTTTTCCAGATTCTAATAGAGCACTAGATAATATACGAAAAACACTGAAAAAAAATGGAAAACTAGTATTGGCCGTTCACGGGGCAGGAAAAACAGTTCCATATTTTTCAAGCATTTTGTATTCAGTCCAGAAATTCATCCCACAATATCTACCTGTAGGGACTCCAAACTTTGATAGATTTGGGACTACTACAAATCTAAAAAATGCAATAATAAAAGCTGGCTTTGTTGATATTATAATAAATGAACATAATTTTTGGTATTCTCCTGGAACATTTTCAAAGTATTGGTCTGATTATTACAAATATCTGGCAAAGCCTCTACGAAAAAAGATTAACGAATTAACACCCATTCAGATAGCAGAACTAAAAAAATTAATTCAAGAAAAGACAAAACCCTTTACAAAAAATGGCATAATCAAATTTCCATGGAAGGTTCTCATACTTTCTGCAAAAAAACCATAATTCTAATACATCCAGAAATCATAGCGAGGTTTTGTCAAACATACTCTAACATTGATACCAATGCAATTATGTCTTGAAGGAAATTCTTTTCAGAGTATTAACAGGTCTTTTGTGAATTTATGCATATTAATTGGTCTTTGTTGAACAATCACCGAATCTTCTATTCTTATACCGAATCTATTTGGGATGTAAATCCCAGGTTCTACTGTTATTGCCATATTTTTTTGTAGAAAAGATGTACTCTTTTGTGAAATTGTTGGAAATTCATGAACCTCTAATCCAATTCCATGACCTGTTGAATGAATGAAATATTTTCCATAACTATTCATTTCAATATGCTCTCTACATGCATCATCTACACTCTTACATGAAACACTTGGTTTTACAGCAGCCAATCCTAGTTTTTGTGATTCTTTCACAATTTCATAGACTTCTTTAGCCTGATCTGAAATTCTACCCAAGCCAAATGTTCTCGTAGCATCACTGACATAACCCTTGTATCTTAATGTAAGATCTACTACTATCATATCCCCACCAATGAATTTTCTGTCAGTCACTTGAGCGTGTGGCAACGCTCCATTTGGACCACCAGCAATTATCAATGGATTCAGAGTAGATCGATATCCGGTTGCAAACATGTCTTGTTCCATTGCAAATGACATCAACTTTGTCTGTAGTTCCGACTCTCGTAATCCCTTGGTTATTTTCATTGTACAGACTTCATACATATCATCTAAGATTCTAGATGCTTTTCTGAGAATTTTGATCTCCGAATCATCCTTAATCTCTCTAGCTCTATAGAAAGGTGCTGTGGAATGTTTTATCCTTGGCAAAGATTTTTTGAGAATCTGCATCATATCGTAGTTCTGACAATCGGTACAAACTTTTTTTCCTTTGATCTTTGTCAATAGACTAGTTAATAGGCCAGTTCCCCGCTCCGATGTAATAACTTCACAATCAATACTCTCTTCACGTGCCCGACTTACCTCAAGCTCTGGCGCAATTATGGTTGTACTTCCATTTTTCTCTAAAACGCCTATTGCTTCGCCCCAAAACCCGGTAAGATAAAAAAGATTTTCTGGTTCAAAGCAAACTAAAGTGTCACAATCTATTTTTTGTGCTTGTTTTAGAAGCACAGTTCTTCTACTCTTCACAAATAGCAAAACATCGAACCGTGAAATAATCTTTGTCGAAATTTAGAAATTATTGAATCGTGTTAAAGTGTTGTTCAACAATTTATTTAGTAAGTTGAGTCTATACAAAAATTAATTCTAAGAACTCCATCAGAATTCAATTACTGTGAGCCTCAATCTGACCAATTTAAAATTGAAAATACTCCTTATCTAGAAATTTATAAAAAAATGAGGTTTATGCGTAATTTTATGCGAAAAGCTTTTTGAGGGTTCAATTACGAGTATAATTGTATAATGCAAAAGACAGAAAGTCCAACCTATCTTAAAGCAATCACAATTCGTGATCAAAGCGACATACATTCTATCAAAGATGATATGAAAAAGAATATGATACTTATCTTGCGTGTTACACCGTTAGCACAAAAAGATGTAGAACAGCTTCGCAAACTTGTAGAAGAGTTGTATGCACAAGCAAAAAACTTCAACGCTGATATAGCAAGATTGGGCGAAGAAAGAATTATCGTGACACCTCCTGGTATAAAAATTTGGAAACCAGAATACGATCTAAAATAATATTTAGAATTTACTCAAAAATTATACTGACTATTAATATCGGATCAAAATAAAAAATATCAGTTGAATAAAACCACACTGACTATAATTTTCTTACTTACCATTTCAACTCCTTTAGCATTTTCAGAACTAAACCCAACCAAAATAGTTGAAGAATGTGAAAAAATATACCCAGAACTAGAATCACTTGGTAAAACAAAGTTCCAAGAGAGATACATGTATCACCCAAATCTCAGAATTTGTTTTAGTCTGTACAACGATGTTTCTTGGCTTTCAAAAGATCCCGCAAGGATAGATCGACTGATCGCATTATTGATAGAATCTATCTCGAACAAAGCAATCCGCGATCGTAATATCCAGACTGATATAATTCCGCAGTGGATTAAAGACGACGCTACAAGATGGCACCAAGGAAAGGAACACGATAACGTCTTTTCTTATGGGATCAGATTTCTAATAAACTCAAAGGTAATCACCCCACCGAACGATTTATCAGTCATGTCAAAATGTCAATCAGATCGAATTTGTATCTCTGATGACACATACATAAGATATTCAAGATCGAACAATCAAAATGAAAATACTATCCTAACTCATAGATTTGAGACTCGTACAGACTCAATTTTAATAAACTCGGTGGAAATTACTAAAGAAAAAATTACTCGTAATAATTTTCACACCGACTTTGATGGATTAGACCGTCAGACAAACCATCATTATCAATTCATTCATAATATTCCAATCAGAGTGGGATCAAGCATTCCATCAGAGTATATGGTTACTGCAACCAATGAGGTTGTATTTCCTTTCAAAAACCAACAAAGAAATGCTGTGATTGCGTGGGATAAAACCATGCAATACCAAGAGGTAATTGATAAAAACACAGGCATAGTCTTATTCGCGAAATTTCACGACCGAATCAAAAAAACACAATGGATTGTACAATTAACCGATACCAATGCTTTTTCCCAAGAATTCGAAATTCAATATGAGCAAATGAATATCCCAACTTGGATAAAACAACCCGTAAGATGGTGGACAGAGGGCAAAATATCTGATTCAGAATACATCAATAGTATCAGTTATTTACTTAAAAACAAAATTTTGGAGATTTAATCACCAATACAATATGATTTTTTTTTATGACCATATCGCATTCTGAAAAAATTAACTGTACAGAAAACCAACTTTGGCAGTTGCTATTACAAAAAATAACAAACCCAGAAAATACCATTAAAGAGGTCTCAAAATCAAAAATTCTTGAATCTTTTTCTGATGGATATCTCAGAGAGATGATCGTCTCTGGAATGCATATCGTGGAGAGGATAATTGTTAGTTCAGAAACAAAAGAGATCATTTTCAATCTCGTTGATAATATGGAATTTGAAGGATACATAATTAATAAAATTGAAAATAAAAATGATGATGTCATCTTGACATATTTACAGGAATGGAAACCAAAAAACTCCTCTATTCAATATTCTCAAAACCAGTTTTTAATTACAATAAAAAACTCAGTTCTTGCAATGAAAAAACTTGCCGAACAAAATCTATAAAATTCTGAAACAGTGATGTTGGCACTAAAATAATCTAATTGCTTCTTGTACCTGAGGATAATGCGCAGGTACACGGAATTGGCGACGAATATTCATCGCTAAGCTCTCACATTTTCTTCGCTCACCATGGTTTACCAAAACACGTCGAAGCTTTGGTCTTACCTTGTGCACAAATGACATTAGTTGATTAAAATCACTGTGGCCAGAAAACCCATCCAGCTTTATCATGGAGCAGTTTACGTTTACAACTTCTACTTTACCATCCTTACCCAGTAATGATACTTGCTTGGAACCATCGAGAACTCGACGACCCAAGGTGCCGTTTACTTGGTATGAGACAAAAATAATCTTATTTTTGTTTGATGGTGCTATATTTCTGAAATACTCTAGGACTGGGCCACCCTCTAGCATACCAGATGTAGCTAGTATGATACACGGCGTGTTGTCCCGGAGTGGTTCCTCTCGCCCATCTGAATGCTCAATATTTGTGAAATATTCAGAATCAAATGGATTATCGTCAGTCTCCAGAATTTTCTGTCGGAGCTCTCGAGCCAAATATTCTGGATATGCCTCGTGTATTGCAGTTGCTTCTGAAATCATACCCTCAGTGAATACTGGTGCTTCGACCATTTGACCTGCTTTCATATAGTGATCAATTACCATTAGAATTTCCTGTGCTCTACCCACCGCTGGAATTGGAATTAGTACCTTCCCACCATCAACTAATGTGTTGTTTACAGCATTGATGAATGCGGATTCAACTTCTTGTCTTGTTGGTTGTATATCTTCTCTAGCGCCATAAGTGCTTTCTATTAGTAATGTCTCGACTCTAGGATAATTCCACGACGCACTATCAAATAGAATGCTTTTACCAAATTTGATATCACCAGTATATACAAAGTTATGATCACCATTACCAATGTGAAAGTGACATGTAGCAGAGCCCAAGATGTGACCTGCATTTGAAAAAACCAATTTTATATCTGGTGCAATGTCAGTTACTGTTCCGTATGGTATTGTAATGGTTTGTCTCATGATCTGCTTTACGTCACGCTCTGCGTATATTGGTGCTCTTCCCTGTGCAGATGCAACTCGAATTGCATCCAATTGAATCAGATTCATCATTGGAAGCGTAGGTTCAGTGCAATAAATTGGACCCTTGTAACCATACTTGCAAAGAACTGGCAAAAATCCGGTATGATCCAAATGTGCATGGCCAATTACTATTGCATCCAGTTCGTCTAGTGTTATATTTGCCCAATCGAGTCTTGGAAATGCTTCCGAGGCAGTCCTCGCCCCTGGATTTACACCACAATCAATGAGGATCTTGCTTTCTGGTGTGGTAAGTATCATACTTGATCTACCTACTTGACCAAATCCACCCAATGTCATCAACGATACTTCGGATTTCTGGGCTAGTCTTGGTCTGAAAATACTCTCGCCAATTTGTTTGAGATGCTTGGCACGCTCAGTCGATGTCAGTTTCAGATTGTAATTGATCTGCTGAATAGTGCTTGATTGTATGGTGGTTGCCTTTCTGACTCTAATTCTCCATCCCATTTGTTCGGTTAGTTTAGCTGCATTAAATTCTGGATTGTTCTGAAGTAGCCACGGTCTTCTAACTTCTAACGACACCTCACCTGTTGCAGTATCAAAGAATGTGCCTCCTAACTCTGCCTCTTTTGGTATGGACTCCCCAATTAGCTTACGTGCATCTTCTTCATTTTTTCGAATAGATTCTTCTGTTCTAACAACAATTCTTTTTTTGATTACATTTACAAGATCAGAGACAATTTGGTTGTTCTCCATTAGAAAAGATGGTGATTTTGTGTATAGTGCTATTCTTGGTCCTTCATAATCAATTTTACTCACTTGTGCCTCTTTAGGAATACTTTGCAGTATCGTTGCCATTACACTTTGGGCTGTTGATGAATCCTTCTCATGCTGTCTTTTTTGCATTAAATCACTACAAAGCAATGATGGCTTTCTTTTGCTCTTTGGTCAAAAGTCGATAGCCATCTTTATCGATAATTGCAACATTGATACCGTCACCGGTTCCAATGTTTCTTACAATCGCTGCCTTTACTGCACGCAATGCGATCACTTTGGCCTCATTCACAGTGAGGTTATCACGATATTCGTCTTCTAGAGTTCCATATGCTACTGGCGAGCCACTACCTGTTGTAACATATTTTTTCTCTTCCACGGAACCAAAGACATCCACATTTACTAGTTGAGGACCTTGCTTATCAAATCCACCAATTAGAATGTCTGCAATGAATGGATAACCTCTGTTTTGATGGAACATTAGAGAACAAAGTCTAGCGAGCGATCTAATTGGAATATCTTCGTTTTTTTGCACACGATGAATGTTTGCATGATACCTCAGAACATCTGTAATGTTTTGTGCATCTGCAACTCCTCCTGCCATTGTCATTCCCGCATGTCTTGCAATTTGCTGCACTTTCATAGTATTGTTGTTAGCGATAAAATATCCGGCACTGGCACGCATATCTGCACACAAGACGACACCGTCACTTGCCTTGATACCGACAGTGGTTGTCCCATGTAGAATTTTATCTTCTACGCTATTAGCTGACATAAAATACTCCTAGATGACATCAAGTGGTTTTGACCCGTTTAAATAACTTTGGGGGGTCAACTTGATAAGTGGTAGGCTCAGCCAGTGGAATAATGCACAAATCTCCATCTCATACAATGGAGCTTCCACGTCTGATCGTTGTGGGAGAAAAAAATATCGATAATTTTGGGGAATTTTTAGCCCACTTACACCCAACAAAGAAGGCTTCGGTCATAGCTGGTAATCACGTTCAAAAAATTGTTAAAACAAAAATCATAAAATCCCTAAACGGATCCAAAATCAAATCCATTTGGCATATTCCAAATAATAATGACGAACAATCAATTGGATTCACACAATCCAAAGTGAAAAAAGATAATCCTGATCTTATCATTGGAATTGGTGGTGGACGCTCAGTAGATATTGCAAAAATGATCTCTTTTAACCTGCAAAAACCTTTTGTCAGTTTACCTACTGCAGCTTCACACGACGGAATTGCAAGTCCCTTCGTCTCGATTAAAGGAGAAAAACCACATTCTCTTATAGCATCAGCTCCTCTAGGCGTATTTGTTGACATAGATATTATTAAAAAAGCACCAAAGAAGTTATTGGCTGCTGGATGTGGTGATCTGGTAGCAAAAATCACTGCAGTAAAAGACTGGGAATTAGGCCGTGATAAGACCGGAGAGTATTATGGAAGATATTCGTCAAATCTTGCATCCATGAGTGCTAAAATTCTATTGGAAGCTACCGAAAAGAAAAAACAACCTGATGTACGCGATATAGTTGAGGCTCTGATCAGTGCAGGGGTCGCATCATGCATTGCAGGAAGCAGCAGGCCATGTTCTGGTTCTGAACATCTATTTTCACATGCTTTGGATAAGATAGCTCCCGGTGTTGGACTACACGGGGAAAAATGCGGCATCGGTGCCATCATGATGGCGAAACTACAAGGACAAGACTGGAAGAAAATCAAAAACACTCTAAAAAATAATGGGGCTCCAACTACCGCAAAACAAGTAGGAATTCGCAAAGAAATGTTAGCCAAAGCCCTGATAATGGCACAATCATTACGACCTGAACGATATACAATTCTAAAACAGGTCAATATGACTGAAACAAAGGCTTTGGAACTTGCTAAAAACACTGGCGTTATCTGAAAATTTAATCCGAACAGTAGAATTTATCCATACAAATTCTACGCGCTAATTAAATACAAAATTCACTTTAAACATCACATGTCAACAACTGCTTGGAAGTGTTTTAGATGCGATCTGACATTTAAAGAGGAGTCATTAGCAGATCTACATCAAAACATCTGCAACCATCAATCACGCCAAATTCGTATAACCATTGCATAATACGGCAAAGTGGATTAATGAGAACCACGAATTAAAACTATGAACTGTAAAAATCTCCAGGCAGGCTGTTTTCATGATTCCAAGCTTCATGATGCTAAAGGTAAATGTCTTGTAAGGGGTTGCCGTTGTTGTGTTTATACATAATTGCCAGAATACCGAACCAGTTGGATCTTACTATCACAGGCACCTGTTAAATCAAACCACCAATTCCTACAATTCCAATTTGGAAAATATGTAATATAATCATCCAAATGAACTAATTGTTGACAATAACAATAGTACAAATTATTAGTAAAGGTTTAAGAGTAAATTTCTGATTCATAATTAGTGAAAAATGAGTCAAACATTAACAAATCTCTATAGTTCCATGCTCAAGACACTAGTAGATAGACGTGCGGAGCTAGTCGCAGAAATTGAGGAGATCAATAATCAAATTGTTGAAATCAAACAAGAAGCAAAAGATAACGGCATAAACATAGCTCACTAAAATCATATTCTCTGTTTCAAGATTACGGGTCGAAATAAATTTCTGAATTTGCTATATTCTTAATATTGTATCCTTCTGGTACAAGTGATTTTTCTTACCTTGAAAAGCATCAGTTTAAAATCAATCAAAATTATACACTCATACATTGAAAGCAATTGTTTTAGGTGGTTCTAAGGGAATAGGAAAAGCAATTGCAAATTCTTTAGCTTCAATTGGATGTGATGTAACTGCTACATCCAGAAAAGAAATTGATACGGCTAATCTATCAAGTGTTAAACGATTCATAAAAAAACAAAAACATACAGATATTTTGGTTCTAAACACAGGAGGACCTCCACCTAAACAATTCTCAGAGGTGACAGAAAAAGAATGGCAAAAATACCATAACCAATTATTTTTAGGATTTTGTCTATTGCTCCAAAAACTAAAGATTCATGATGGAGGATACATCTTTGTGATAACTTCGGGAGTCATTAAGGAGCCGAATCCTAGATTGGTAATATCTAGTGCGTATAGACTTGCATTTACTGCAGTTTTTAAGCTAGCTAGCAAGGAATTTGCATCGAGAAAAATAAATTGTATCAATATTGCACCCGGATTAATCAATACAGATAGAGTACGAGTTCTAGGAAATACTACAGAAATGGCAAGAACCAATCCCATGAAAAGACTTGGCGAACCAAGAGAGATTGGTGATTTTATCAAAGGAATAGTTGAAAATAAAATCAAATATCTTTCTGGTGTAACAATAACTTTTGATGGTGCAAACTCTAATTTTGTAGTTTAATATGAGCGCAACTGGAATCCTAAGAGAGGATCATCTCAAAATAAAGAGGCTAGAAAAAATTATCGTCAAATGCTATCAAGTTCTTTACGATGGAAAAACCGTTCCCTTATCTGACATTGAGACAATCAACTTTGTAATTTCCGAATTTCTTGATTCAATTCATTATTCCAGAGAGGAAGATTCGTATTTTGCATGTGTTGCGAGTTACGATTCACTAAAGGATGAAATTAGGAAATTTATGATTGAGCATGAATTCTCTCGTAGAATTGCAAAAAATATCAACAAACATCTTCAAGACTGGAAAAATGGCAAAGACTCACGTGAACCAGTAACGAGATTTCTCAGAACATATTCAATTTACTTGGAGGATCATTTGAAAAAAGAAGATGAGTTCTTTAACAAAGTAGAATTAGAAATTCTGCCAAAAGAAGAAGAATATGCAATGTACGAACAATTTCAATCTGTTATAGCAATATCCACCAAAATGGAGACAATTCTCCATCATATCGACTTTCTAGAAAAACAACACTGGTTCATTTCGTAAAGTCTTTAAGAGATAGAAAAACCATTCAATCTGAAAATGGCATTTGTACTATGGATGACAGGACTTCCATGTTCTGGAAAGACAACAATAGTTAGAGCGATGCAAAAAATTGTACCGAATCTCGCTATTCTAGATGGTGATGAGTTAAGAGAATGGCTATCACCAAAAGATTTTTCGAAGGAAGGAAGAGTAGAACACAATAAAAAGGTAGCACATCTTGCAAAATTGCTACTAAAACATAACGTCCCGGTTGGAGTATCATTAGTCAGTCCATTTTTTGAGAATCGTTCTGATGCAAGAAAAATCGTTGGAGATGATTCGAAATTCTTTGAGATATATGTAAAATGTTCTTTACAGGAATGCGAAACTAGAGATGTGAAAGGAATGTACAAAAAGGCACGAGCAAACGAAATCAAACAATTCACAGGCGTTTCTGATCCATATGACATTCCTCAAAATCCTAACTTCATAGTTGAAACCGATAAGGAAACACTGGAAGAATCGGTACAAAATATCTTAAATTTTCTCAAAGCAAAAAAAGTAGCCTAGGATCTATATCTTCGAACAATCTCTTCGTGGATCAATCCGTTTGTGACAATTAGACCGTTTTCGTGATTTAGCATCTCTGTATTGTACTGTATGGGTTCACCTCTCATATCGGTGATTTTTCCACCAGATTCAATTATCAAACAATGTGAAGCACATGTATCCCACTGTTTAATCTTATTAGAGGTGGTCAGATACAAATCTGCCAGTCCCTGACAAATTTCTGCTACCTTGAGAGAACTACCACGACTCTCGAAACTTGCAACTCCAAGTTTTTTGAAAAACTCTTTCTCTTGTTCCGTTAGGTGGAATCTACTCCCAACCGCCTTACATTGTTTAAGATCTTTAATTTTACTGACCTGGAGTCTAGACCACTTACCTTCTTCAAACTTGAATGCTCCACAATTCTTCTGCGCTAAAAATATGGTATTTGTTGTTGGTCTGCTAATTATACCTAAGATGGGTATCTTGTTATGAACTAAGGCAATCATAATTGTAAATTCGCCAGTCTTGTTAACAAAATCACTCGTCCCATCTAGAGGATCTACAATCCAAATTTTTTCTTGTTCGAGTCTGGATATGTCATCAGCGTCCTCTTCCGAGAGAATATGATAACCTGACGGTGTTAAAGTCTGCTTGATTATCTCATTACTTTTTAGATCTGCCTTAGTTATTGGAGAATTATCATCCTTAGAATGCGAGCTAATCTCCCCTCCATAAACATCCATAACAGCTAAACTAGCCTTCTTGACTGCCTCTAGTGCACGAAATGTTTCATCATGATGATTTGGAAATGGTAAACTAATATGCATATTATTGTGCTAAATCTGGCTTGATAGTCCATGCAATTCCCAATACTACAAAAGGAATCGAAATAAATCCCACAAGTCGTAGCAATGTGAAAAATTGTGTTGATGCTTCGCTAGGAACATTGAATAGAAATGGCAATGGAATCGCAACGGCAAACCATATCGTAGAAAGTAAAATCAACGTCTTCACGCGTCTCTTCTTTAATGATTCCAATGTTATGAATAAAAAATCGCGTATTAAATTGATTTACTTTAGTGATTCGCCACCATCAAGCGGTAATACAGCACCTGTAATCCATGAGGAATCTTCATCTGATGCAAAGTACAACGCTGCCTTGGAAACATCATTAACCGTACCGAACCTTCCTATCGGATATGCAAAATTCATCATTTCTCTTGTTGCCGGCGTTGCAAGAAACTCTGATGTCATATCTGTTTCGACCACTCCAGGACAAATACAATTTACTCTAATCTTATTTTTTGCATATTCCAAAGCCCAGCATTTGGTTAGTAATACCAAAGCTGCTTTGGAAGCTGAATATGCATCAGCATTAAAGTTCTCATAGGCCTTCATTCCTGCAGATGATGCAATGTTAATTATCACGCCTCCGTCTTTTTGTAAATAAGGTATTGCGTATTTTGTCGCATAAAACGGGCCATGGAGATTTACGTCAAAAACATCCCTCCACTCTAAATCTGAAATCTCATGTAAGGGTTTGATTTTTGGAAAAATCCCAGCGTTGTTCACCAAAATATCCAACCTCCCGAATCTCTCGATTGTTTTTTTTATGAGATTTTTAACCTCGACCTCTTTTCTAATATCTGCAAGTATTGGATACGCACTAACTTCCTCAGCTGTTTTCATTAATCTTTCACTGTCTTTGCCAGAAATTACAACACTCGCACCATTTTCTTTGAACTCTTTAGCAATGGCTTTTCCTATTCCTCTGCTTCCACCCGTGATCACAGCGACTTTAGCTGAAAGTTTCATTACAATACTCACGTAATCGAGCTAATATAGTAATTTGAAAAACTAAATTAGAATAATTATAACTTTTCTAGTATTTTTATGAAAAAAATTAGGATAAATATTAAATATGATAATATATTACAATAACTAATGCGAAAGGACATAAATCCTGCAGACTGAATGGTGCGTGACCCAGTAGAACTTATTTGTGTCCAATAGTACGCTACCGCGTAGTGGATTAGAGAGGTGTTCTCTCATGGTTCTGCGCTTGGGGTCACGCCGATTTCATTTATCAAATAAACCGACACTGAACCAACAAGATTTCCGTTTGGATTGATTGTGATTTCTAAATTTTGGTCTTCAGGAATTTCTATACTGGCTTGTCCCAGATATTTCCATGTATAGTACTTGCCAAAATCACCATGCTCAGTTGACTCTAAAACATAATCCTCATCAAATGAAAATGATTTTCCTTTCAGTTTAATCGATAGTTTTTCTGGACTCTCACCACTAGGAACAAATCTAAATTGATACTTGCCATGTTTAGCAAAAAAAGTATCTACAAAAATTCCATTCTGATATAGATTCGGATTGGCTAGCATTATGTGATAAATTTGCTCGCCTCCAATCTTTTCCGACGGTGCAGAAAAAATCAACCCAAAAACTATACCTACAGAACTCATTATTGTCCCTAAAATAATCATGTTTTTCTTTTTCATAAACAAATAGCAAAGAAAATTACTATAAAAATTTGTAAAACAACAAAAAGAAAGGATTTAGAGCTTTAATGCTTCTTTTAGTCCCTTGTATCTATTTCGGATTGTAACCTCAGTAACTCCAGCTGCTTGAGCAATATCTTTTTGCGTCTTGTTCTCGCCAAGCATTACACAAGCCAAATACAAAGCTGCTGCTGCAAGACCCATAGGATCCTTTCCTGCAGACACTTCTATTCGACTTGCTTCTTTTAGGAATTCGAGTGCTTTTCTCTTTGTCTTTTCAGACAAGTCCGCGATACTTGCAATTCTAGCTACGCCTTTTATCGGATCTACTACAGGCATTTTCAGGTCTAGTTCCCTGAGCAGCAGTCTATAACATCTAGCAACATCTTTTCGCTTGATATTGATTCCAGTTGCTACATCTGTTAGTGTTCGAGGAGTTTCCGTATTCCTACATGCAGCATATAGAGCTGCAGCCACCAATCCTGGAATTGAGCGACCTCTGACGAGCCCCTTATCAAGTGCCTTTCTGTAAATATATGCAGTCTTTTCAATTACTGCGTCAGAAAGTGCAAGCTTATCTTTGAGTCTATCAAGCTCTGAAAATGCTTGTCTAAAGTTTCTATCTACTGGTTCATGAACCTGACTTCGTGAGTCCCATGTTCGCAACCTTTCGATAGTACTCTTCATTGAAGATGTAAGTGGTTTTCCAGATGCATCTTTATCTGCCTGACCAATAATAGTTGCAAGTCCCATGTCGTGCATTGCAAGTGAAGTTGGTGTACCTGTTCGAGTTCGATTCTCTCCTTCTTCTTTTGAAAAGGAACGCCACTCTGGACCTTCTTCTTCGACACGTTCTGTTGCAACAAATCCACAAGTGTTACAAAACATTTCGCCAGTGCTACCGTCTGTTAGCATTGCGCCTTTTGCACATCGTGGACAGCGATCGCTATTTCGTGCTGTTTGAGTCATGTGTATCACCGAATTCATATTCTCTATATAAATATTGCATAAGATTTATCTATGATTTTTACATCTGATTCAATTTTTCAAATGTTGACGCGGTACACAGATTACATTTTATCAACTCACAACAAATTTTTTTCTTTGATTTTTGCAAAAGATTTCTCAATTCTAAAAAAATTATCTAACATATGGTTAGAGCAAACTGATGAACGCAAATCTGTTTTAACAGATTTGGTTTGTCAACATTTGGAAAAATCGAAATTAGTAAAATTTTCTTTTTCAGGCAATTAGATCCGAAAAACGTAAACCTTAAATACTATATATAGAACGGACTACTATAAAAATGGAAACATGTCCATTATGTGGCGAAATAGTCACAACAT
>AACY020523348.1_pt1 | contig 15055 bp, 12 predicted proteins | sample 267378 | NCBI WGS metagenome assembly AACY02 (sample SAMN02954345, study PRJNA13694) | marine metagenome | biome: aquatic; feature: ocean; material: water; isolation source: isolated as part of a large dataset composed predominantly from surface... | reverse complement strand
TCGTTGAGGCTTCGCCAGATCTCGCGTGCTCGACCTGCGGAGTCGGAGACGGTGTCACCGGCGAACACTCCGTGGTCGGCAACTGCCTCCAGGGTTTTCTCCGGCATGGTGTTCACGCAACCGGGCGCCACGAGATCGATCACGTATCGGGTGTCGGCGAACGCAGGATCTTTGACCCCGGTCGAGGCCCACAGCGGGCGCTGGGGGTGGGCGCCCTGGTCTCGCAGTTGCGACCAGCGGTCGGACCGGAGGGCCTCGGTGTAGACGTCCCAAGCGAGGTGGGCGCTCGCCAGAGCAGCCTGTCCGCGCAGAGCGGCGGCCTCGGAGGTTCCCAAGGAATCCAGGAGCTTATCGACCGCGGTGTCGATCCGGCTCACGAAGAAGGAGGCGACGGACACGATCGACGAAGGCTCATGCCCGCGGGCGAGAGCGATTTCCAGGCCGGCCATCCAAGCATCGATCACCGCCGCATAGCGTTCCAGCGAGAAGATCAGGGTCACATTGACGCTGATGCCGTCACTGAGTACCTCGGTGATGGCGGGCAGGCCTTCGACCGTGGCCGGGATCTTGATCAAGACATTCGGTCGATTGACCTCGGCCCACAGTTCCCGAGCCTGGGTGATGGTCGCGTGTGTATCCCGGGCCAGCCGGGGATCGACCTCGATGGATACGCGGCCATCGATGCCGCCACTGGCTTCCCACAACGGGGCGAAGACGTCGCAGGCGGCCCGGACGTCATCGGTGGTCATGGCGCGAACCGCGCCATCAGCATCGACCCCGGCGGCCGCTAGGGATGCGATTTGAGCGGCGTAGGTGGAGGCCTCACCGGTGATCGCCCGTCCGAAGATGGTCGGATTGGTCGTCACCCCGCGCACACAGCGGGTGTCGATGAGCTGCTGAAGGTTTCCACTGGTCAATCGATGCCGATCGAGGTCATCGAGCCAGAGGGACACACCGGCGTCGGTGAGTTCGGTGAGTACTGCGGGTGCGGACATGGCGAGCCTTCCCGTGGGTGTCGTATGTGAGGTGTCGGAGTGGAGGGTCAGGGGATGTCCGGTCGTGGGTTAGCGGTCGAGGGTGCGCTGCACTGCCTCGGCGACAGCCTGCGCGGTGATGTTGAACTCGCGGTAGAGCGTGGCGGCATCGGCGCTGGCGCCGAAGTGGTCTAGACCGATGATCTCTCCAGCATCGCCGACGTACCGGTGCCAGCCGATGGTGGCCCCAGCCTCGACCGAGACCCGGGCCCGGCAGTCGGGGGGGAGGACGGCGATTCGGTAGTCCTGCGGTTGCGCATCGAACCACTCGAGGCAGGGTGCAGAGACGACGCGGGCATCGACCCCAACCTGTGCGAGGAGTTGGCGCGCGTCGAGTGCGATCGACACCTCCGATCCGGTCGCGATGATGATCGCCTGAGGTGTCGAACCTGTCGAATCGGCCAGGACATACGCACCTCGACCGATGACATCAGCATCGATCGTCTCCGTGTCAGCAAGGACAGGGAGTCCCTGCCTGCTCAGGATGAGTCCTGCGGGGCCGTGCTGACGCAGAATCGTCAACCACGAGAGTGCCGTTTCACGCGCATCCGCGGGACGGACGATCGCGAGACCGGGCAGCGCCCGCAGGCTCCATAACTGCTCGACCGGCTGGTGCGTGGGGCCGTCTTCACCCAGACCGATGGAATCGTGGGTCCACACGAACGTCACCGCAAGATTCATCAATGCCGAGAGGCGAACGGCCCCGCGCATGTAATCGCTGAAGACCAAGAAGGTGCCTCCGAATGGTCGAGTCAATCCCGACAGGGCGATGCCGTTGAGGACCGCCCCCATCGCATGCTCGCGGATACCGAAGTGGATGACCCGGCCGTACGGTGAGGATTCCGGTGCGGGAGTCCCGGCGGGCAGGAACGACAGCCCGTCCTCGATGGTGGTGTTATTGCTCCCGGCGAGATCGGCGGAACCGCCCCACATCTCGGGGAGCACCCGGGCAAGCGCATTGATCGTCGTCCCCGAGGCGCTGCGGGTGGCGATCGATGCACCGGTGTCGAATGCAGGCAGTGCGTCTGCCAAGTCATCGGGTAGTTCACCGGCGAGAAGACGATCGAGCAGTGCTGCGCGCTGCGGTTCACGGTCACGCCATTGCGCGAAGGCAGCGTCCCATGAGCTGCGGACGACCCGATTGCGCTCGCTTACCGCCCGGGTGTGGGCGAGGACGTCGTCAGCGACCGCGAAATCGACTCCGGGATCCAGACCCAGACGCTCTTTGGTGGCCGCGACCTCGGTGGCGCCCAGTGCTGCACCGTGAGCTTTCCCGGTGTTCTGCGCGTGGGGTGCCGGCCAGGCGATCACCGATCGCATCGCAATGAAGGTGGGGCGCTCAGACTCGAGCCGAGCCGCGGTGAGCGCTTCGGCCAGCGCCTCGACATCGACATCACCGGTAGGGGTGAGCCCCACCTCGTGGATGCGCCAGCCGTATGACTCGTAACGTGCCGCGACATCTTCGGTGAAGGCCACCGCAGTATCGCCTTCGATCGAGATGTGGTTGTCGTCCCAGATCACTGTCAGGTTCGCCAGGCGCTGGGTTCCCGCGAGGCTGGATGCCTCGGCGGATACTCCCTCTTCGAGATCGCCGTCGGAGGCGATCACCCACACGTGGTGATCGAAGGGGCTGGTGCCCCACGGTGCATCGGGGTCGAGCAGGCCGCGCTCGTATCGAGTGCCCATCGCCATGCCGACAGCGGTGGAGATGCCCTGGCCCAGCGGCCCCGTCGTCGTCTCGACGCCCACGGTGTGACCGTGCTCGGGATGCCCGGGGGTTCGACTGCCCCAGGTCCGGAACGACTCCAGATCGGATAGTTCCAAGCCGTAACCGGTCAGGAACAGTTGGATGTACAGGGTCAGTGATGAATGACCGCATGACAGCACGAATCGATCCCGGCCCAGCCAGGTCGGATCGGTGGGATCATGGCGGAGGAACCTGCTGAACAGCAGATGCGCGGCAGGCGCGAGGCTCATCGCCGTTCCCGGATGACCGTTGCCGACCTTCTGGACGGCGTCCATGGCCAGTCCTCGAATCGTGGCCACAGTGCGATCGTCCAGGGGTCCCCAAGCGGGTATGTCCAGGTCGACCGACAGCGGGTACTCGCGGGAATCGACCGGTCCGGTCGTCATCGAATTCGTCACGAGCCGCAGCCTAGCGATCGCGTTGGCAGCCCACCGGTGCAACGAGAAGACGAAAGGTAGACTGCCGAGTGAACAGTGGGGCGGACTACACGAGACGACCACGAGAACCGACCACCGGCTCGTTGATCGGTCACCGTGCTGGTCCGCCCAGGCAACCGGATCGAGACTTCGGAGGGCGGATCGTCGTGGCGGCACTCGATCGACGATCTGCCGAACACGCATCCGCTCGAGGATGGCGCTCCACGGTCGCCGCCTACATCGCGATCACCAAGCCCCGGATCATCGAACTCCTCCTCGTCACGACGATGCCCACGATGATCCTGGCGGCTGGAGGATGGCCCGATCTCACGACGATGGTGGCGGTGGTCGTCGGGGGAGCGCTCGCGGCGGCAGGTGCCAGCACCTTCAACAGTGTCTACGACCGCGATATCGATGCTCTGATGCAGCGCACGGCGCACCGCCCGGTGGCGAGCGGTCGGATCTCAGCCCGCTCCGGTGTGATCTTCGCCACGGTGCTGTCGGTAGCCAGCATCGCCGTCCTGTGGGCTTTCACCACAGCGTTGGCTGCGGCGCTCGCCGTCGTAGCGATCCTTGCCTACGCCGTCGGTTACACCGTCGTGTTGAAGCGGCGTACGGCCCAGAACATCGTCTGGGGCGGTGCAGCAGGATGCATGCCGGTGTTGATCGGGTGGGCGGCCGTCACCGATTCGCTGTCGTGGGCTGCCGTGGCGCTATTCCTGATCGTCTTCTTCTGGACTCCACCGCACTACTGGCCGCTTTCGCTGCGCTATCGCGAGGATTACGCGGCGGCGGGAGTTCCCATGCTTCCCGTTCTTGCGCAGCCGCGGACAGTGATGCGCCACATCCTTGGCTACTCAGTGCTCATGATCGCAGCCTCACTGTCGTTGATCTGGCTGGCACCGATGGGTCCGGTCTACACGATCACGGCCATCGTGCTGGGGATCGTGTTCCTAGCGGAAGTGGCGCGGCTGTGGATCAGTGTCGCCAAGGGTGTCGCCGATCCTGCGCCGATGCGGTTGTTCCACGGTTCCATCACCTACCTGGCCGTGCTGTTTCTCGCGGTCGGTATCGATCCGTTCGTGGGTTCTGCCGTTGTGGGGTGATGACGTCGTCCAACGTCGGGCGTCACATGACTGCGCCGGGCTCCTTAGCGTGAGTCACGGCATCAGCCAACCGCGGTGAACCGGCAGGTGCAGGCACCATCCCGCGGGTGCGGATGCCCAGCAGCAGCCATACGGCACCGGCCCAGGTGAGGCAGGCTCCGAGCAGGTGGAATGCAACGAGGACCTCGGGTACCCCGGTCGCGTACTGGACGTAGCCGATGGCGCCCTGCACGAGTGCGATGGCAGCCAGGATCCAGGCACGTCGACTCAGCGGGCGAGGCCAACCCAGCAGCCACGCGGTGCCGAGGATGCCGGCCAGGAGGCCGAGGAACAGCCAGACTGCGTCGGCATGCAACCACGCGGCCGTCGCGAACTCGAAGGGGAATCGAGACGTGACATCGTCATCGCCGGCATGTGGACCCGATCCGGTGACGATGACACCCAGGATGACGACGATGGCGGTCACCACCACCAAACCTCGAACGAGCACGCGCAGGGGTAGCGCCACGGAATAGGTCATGGGGACGTCACCCGGCTCACCTGCTCGCACCACCAGCACCACGCAGGCCGCGATGATCGCCATCGACACGAGGAAGTGTGCCGCGACAGCCAAGGGGCTCAGGCCGGTGAGGACGGTGATGCCGCCGAGTACCGCCTGCACGATCGTTCCGATGAGCGGAATCGCCGCGAGGATCAGCAGGGGTCGCCGGGTGCCCAGCCCAGCAGCGCGTCGGCGTCGCAGCCACACGATGGTGGCGACGACCGCAGCGATCGCTAGGGCGGCGAGGACGAAGGTGAGCAGCCTGTTGCCGAACTCCAACACCTTCTGTGCGGTCGACTCCTCCTGCGCTGAGGTGGGAGTCAATGAACCATCGACACATTCCGGCCAGGTCGGACAGCCCAGGCCGGAGCCGGTCAACCGAACGATCCCACCGGTGATGACGATGCCGATCTGGGCGATCAGATTCGCGACGAAAAGCCGCCGCAGGCCACGCGGTGCAGTCCCATCGATGATCGGTGTTTCGTCAACGGCCGTCGATCCACTCGCAGGGCCACCCGACGCGGCAGAAGAAGGGAAGGAGGTGCTCACTCTTCAAGGCTACGACGACAGCGACGGCACGCTCGTTCGGGAGTCGACCGCGTCGCATGTGTCACATCCCGGGGGTCAGTCCCAGCGGAAGGTCAGACGGGCGATGACCGAGGCGACAGCGCCCCACAGCACGAGAACGACGAGGGGAAGGACGGGGAAACCTGCCAGATCCAACGCACCCCAGCGCAGAGCCTGCGCCAGTGCACCACTCGGCAGCGCCTGTGCCATCACCGACCACCAACCGGGCAGGCTGGACGCGGGAATCGCCGTGCCGCCTGCCACCAGGAGAACGAGGAAGATGCCGTTTGCCAGGGCCAATGTCGCCTCGGCTCGCAGCAGGCCGGCGATCATCACGGCGCAGGAGGCCAGACTGAGCGCGCCGATGACCGCGAAGACGATGAGCAGGATCGAGCGTTGCTCGGGTCGCCAGCCCAGGATCACTGCGATCGCGGCGATGACCACGATCTGGCCCAGCACGATCACCACGGTGCTGATCGCCCGCGCCCATACCAGTTCCACTCGGGACAGGGGAGTGGTGGCCAGCAGCATGAGCGACCGCGACCGGCGATCGAATCCGGTGGCGATCGCCAGCGAAGCGAAGGCACTGGAGAGCACGGCGACCGCGAGTGCTCCCGGTACGGCCAAATCGACTGCGGACACCGACTCAGGAACACCGGAGGGTCGGATGGCCAGGCCTGGCACGTACGTCAGTCCGAGGAGGACACCGATCGGAATGAACAGCGTCAGCAGCACCTGCTCGCCATTCGCCATCGTCAACCGCGTGTCGTAACCAGCCTGCAGACCGATTCGGCGCCACCGCGATGGCGCGGAAGTGGAGGTGCTCTTCGTCGTCATCGGGGCAGTTCCCCCTCGCGTTGGTCGCTGGTGACGGCGAAGTACAGGTCCTCCAGCGTCGAACCCTGCGAGCGGATGCGGTGTGCAGGTATTCCATGCTGGGTTGCCCAAGCGGTGATGATCGTCGATTCTCCCGCGTTCACCTGCCCGTGTACCTGGTATCGGCCAGGCACGATCTCCCCGACCCGCACCCCCTCGGGTAGTGCTTCCTGGAGCGTCGACAGGTCCAAGTGCAAAGGCCCCTCGAAGACGATCGTGTCCGTCGCTTCGGAGGCTGCGCCGAGCAGGGCAGCACGGTCACCCTGCAGGACCAGGCGGCCGGAATCGACGATGGCGATGTGGTCGCCGAGACGCTCTGCCTCGTCCAGATCATGGGTGGACAGCAACACCGTGACGCCACGGCTGCGCAACCGATCGAGGATCTGCCAGGTCTTGCGGCGGACCTGGGGATCCAAGCCGGCGGTCGGCTCGTCCACGATCACCATCCGCGGTTCGCCGACGAGGGCGCAGCCCAGCGCGACCATGCGCTTTTGGCCGCCGGACATCCGCCGGAAGGTGGTTCGGCCGATGGCGCCCAAATCGAGATCCGCGACGACCTGATCCGCGGTATCGGCAGCTCCGCGAAGGGCGGCGTGATGTCGCACGATCGACACCGCGTGTGCGCCTGTGGGGATACCGCCCTCCTGCAGCATCACGCCGAGATCGCATCGAGCATCGATTCGCCCCGGGGTACCCCCGAGCACGCGTACACGGCCGGCATCCGGGGTCACCAGTCCGGCGATCGCCGCAACCGTGGTGGATTTTCCCGCACCATTAGGGCCGAGTAGGGCGGTGATGCGCCCGGTGGGGACCTCGAGATCGAGCCCGGCCAGGGCGCGGGTAGCGCCGTAACGCACCTGGAGGCCGGAGATCTCGACGGCTAACTCCGCTGCCTTCCCTGCAGCGGGGTTGATATCGGCGGTGACCACGGCCGGCAGTCTAGGCAGTCGGGCTGGCGTCCCCAAGGTTGCACTCGCCGCGATTAATGACACACTAGGGGTGTGAAATTCCTGAGCCCCGGTGCCGAACGGGTCGCGCGTGCTCTGCACGACGGCGGTCCGTCGACAGCCGCATCCCTGGCACAGGGCTTGGGTCTCAGCGGCGCTGTCGTCCGTCGACACCTCGATGCCCTGGTGGAGCAGGGGCTGGTCTCCGCGTCGAATCGTCCCCCATTCGGTCCGACCCCCCAGCGGGGTCGGGGTCGACCCGCTCGCGTCTTCGCGTTGACCGACCGTGGGTCGCACGCCTTCGATCTCGCCTACGACGACCTGGCACTCAGTGCTCTGCGATTCCTCGCCGAATCCGGATCGGTGGAGGATGCCTCCGGTGAGGTTGCTGCCGGTGAATCGGACTCCTCGAATGATGTTGCGGACGCCAGCAGCGGTGACGGCAGTATCGACAGGGTCGCGCAGTTCGCGCGGCACCGCGCTGATGGCTGGGCCGAGCACCACCGGGGAGATTTCGACTCGATCCCCGATGTCGGCGATCGGGTCGACGCACTGGTGTCCGTGCTCACCGAGGAGGGATACGCGGCTACCTCGGTCCGAGGCGAGGGCAGCGCCGTCCAAATCTGCCAGCACCACTGCCCGATCTCCCATGTCGCCGAGCAGTTCCCCCAACTGTGCGAGGCCGAGACCCTGGCGTTCGAAAAACTGCTGGGAACCCACGTCCTCCGGTTGGCGACGATCGCGCACGGGGATGGGGTGTGCACCACGCTCGTACCGTTGGCGAATACACCCGCAGGACACCGCGATAGGTCTCAAGATCCCCCGATCGAGGAACGCCAGTGATGGCACGAACAGACGATCTCAAGGGATCGCTGGGGACGGCAGACGGTGACCGGTCCCAGGCACGAACACATGCACAACCTCAGGCACGAACACATGCACGACCTCAGGCACATCGCATCGAAGGAGTGAACTCGCTATGACGACCACAGCACATCCCGAGCTCGACGGCCTCGGCAACTACGCCTATGGATGGCGCGACTCCGATGAGGCGGGCGCCAAGGCTCGTCGCGGCCTGAATGAGGAGGTCGTCCGCGAGATCAGTGCCCTGAAGAACGAGCCGGATTGGATGCTCCAACTACGGCTGAAGGGTTTGCGGCTGTTCGAGAAGAAGCCGATGCCGATGTGGGGATCCAACCTGAACGGAATCGACTTCGACAAGATCAAGTACTTCGTGCGTTCGACGGAGAAGCAGGCCACCACCTGGGAGGAATTGCCCGACGACATCAAGTCGACCTACGACAAACTCGGCATCCCGGAGGCGGAGAAGGCCAGGTTGATCGCCGGTGTGGCGGCTCAGTACGAGTCGGAGGTCGTGTATCACCAGATCCGTGAGGATCTCGAGGAGCAGGGTGTGCTCTTCCTCGACACCGATACCGGGCTCAGAGAACACGAAGACCTGTTCCGCGAGTACTTCGGTTCGGTCATTCCGGTGGGTGACAACAAGTTCGCGGCCTTGAACACCGCAGTGTGGTCTGGCGGGTCGTTCATCTATGTGCCCAAGGGCGTGAACGTCGAGATCCCCCTGCAGGCCTACTTCCGTATCAACACCGAGAACATGGGCCAGTTCGAGCGCACCTTGATCATCGTCGACGAGGGTGCCTACGTGCACTACGTCGAGGGCTGCACCGCTCCGATCTATTCGTCCGATTCCCTGCACTCCGCCGTCGTCGAGATCGTAGTGAAGCCGGGTGCTCGCTGCCGGTACACGACCATCCAGAACTGGTCGAATAACGTCTACAACCTGGTCACCAAGCGCGCGGTCGCCCAAGCCGGAGCGACGATGGAGTGGATCGACGGGAACATCGGTTCCAAGGTGACGATGAAATACCCGGCTGTGTGGATGACCGGTGAGCAGGCCAAGGGCGAGACTCTGTCGGTCGCCTTCGCCGGTGAAGGCCAGCACCAGGATGCGGGAGCCAAGATGGTCCATGCTGCCCCACGGACGTCTTCCACGATCATCTCCAAGTCAGTGGCTCGCGGTGGCGGCCGCACGTCGTATCGCGGCCTGGTGCAGGTGTTGGAAGGCTCGCACGGTTCCAAGAGCACGGTGAAATGCGACGCCCTGCTCGTGGACGACATCTCCCGTTCGGATACCTACCCCTATGTCGATGTTCGCGAAGACGACGTGTCCATGGGACATGAGGCGACGGTGAGCAAGGTCAGCGAAGATCAGCTGTTCTATCTGATGAGTCGAGGCATGGAGGAAGACGAGGCCATGGCGATGATCGTCCGAGGCTTCGTCGAGCCGATCGCTCGAGAGTTGCCGATGGAATACGCACTCGAACTGAACCGCCTGATCGAGCTTCAGATGGAAGGAGCCGTTGGCTGATGTCACCGGTGATGGTTCCCGCCTCGGATCACGCGCCACTCGTGGTGTCCTACGATCCCGAGGCATTCGAAGTTCCGACCGGGCGCGAGGAAGAGTGGAGATTCACGCCACTCGCGCGTTTGGGCGGCTTGCACGAACACCCTCAGGCATCAGCGGTGCCGACGGTCTCGGTGTCTGCACACGAGGGTGTGGCCGTAAGCGATGTGCCGCTGACCGAGCTCCAGGGCGATGCCAGCGCTGCGCCCATCGATCGGATCTCAGCCATCGCTTGGTCGGGTGCTGAATCGGTCACGCTTGTGGCTATCGCACCGGAGACCACGGTGGATGAGCCCGTCGAGATCTCGATCGACACGCCAGCAGGGGTGTCCTTCGCTCAACTGCGCATCGAGATCGGCGCCTTCTCGCACGTGAGCGTGGCGATCCGATTCACCGGGGAGGGCGTTTTCGCTGGCGGTATCCAAGTCCACGCGGCAGATCAGTCCAAAGCAACGATCGCCACCGTCGTCGACCAGGATGCATCCGCGGTGAACGTCTCGCGCCTGCACGTTCGCCTAGGTCGGGATGCGGTCGTGAAGTCCTCCATCATCACCCTGGGCGCGGATCTGGTGCGGATGAACGCATCGGTGGAGTACACCGCGCCAGGCGGTGATGTAGAGCTGCTCGGGTTGTTCTTCGCCGACGGTGGGCAACACCATGAGCATCGGGTCTTCGTCGATCACAGCCAACCGCACGGGCGCAGTTCGGTGATCTACAAGGGTGCTCTCGAGGGTGAGGGGACCCACACAGTCTGGATCGGTGATGTCCTCGTGCGAGCCGAAGCGATCGGTATCGATACCTATGAGGTTAACCGCAACCTCGTCCTCAGCGATGGTGCTCGGGCGGACTCGGTCCCCAATCTCGAACTGGAAACCGGCGAGGTCGTGGGTGCCGGTCACGCGAGCGCTACCGGACGTTTCGATGACGAGCAGATGTTCTATCTTCGCGCCCGGGGGATCGATGAGGATCTCGCCCGTGTCCTCGTTGTCCGGGGATTCTTCGCCGACATCCTGGGCCGCACGGGAATCCCAGGACTTGCAGATTCGGTCATGCGCACCATCGATGCGCGACTTGGTGTCACCGACCTCGTCGCGGATGTTCTCGGTGTCGATGACGAGGTGGATTCATGACCGCGGTGGATGTCGGTGCGGTCTCCGACATTCCGCTTCCCGGAGCGCTCAGGGTCGAGATCGAGGGTTCAGCGGTGGTCATCGCGCGCGATGACTGCGGCATTTACGCGCTAGCGGACCGCTGCTCTCACGCCGACGTCGCTTTGTCTGAAGGTGAAGTCGCCGATTGCGCTATCGAGTGCTGGTTGCACGGGTCATCCTTCGATCTGGGCACCGGTGCTGCGCTCACCCTGCCGGCGACCGAGCCGGTACCCACATATGCGGTTCAGATCAGCGGTGACGGCGACGACGCTCGCATTCTCGTCGACGTCGAGGTGCCTGCATCAACACCGACCCCCGACTCATAGTCATTCCACGTCCCCCAACTGTCCCCGTCTTTCCATAGCCATCCCCACAGTCATAGTTCCCCTAGCGAAGGAGTCCATGTGTCCACCCTCGAGATCGTCGACCTGCATGCGTCGGTGGAAACCGATACCGGTGAGCAGCCCATCCTTCGTGGTGTCGATCTGACCATCAGCCAGGGCCAGACCCATGCCGTGATGGGTCCGAATGGATCAGGGAAGTCGACGCTCGCCTATGTCATCGCAGGTCATCCGAAGTACCAGGTGACGCAAGGGTCGATCACGCTCGACGGTGCCGATGTCCTGGAGATGAGCGTCGATGAACGAGCTCGTGCCGGCCTGTTCCTGGCGATGCAGTACCCGGTGGAGATACCCGGAGTCTCAGTGTCGAATTTCCTGCGCACCTCGGCGACAGCGGTTCGTGGAGAGGCTCCCAAGCTGCGCCTGTGGCTGAAGGAGATGAAGGAGGCGATGGCGGCCCTGTCGATCGATCCGTCCTTTGCCGAGCGCAGCGTGAACGAGGGATTCTCCGGCGGCGAGAAGAAGCGGCATGAAATCCTGCAACTGGAGTTGCTCAAGCCCAAGATCGCCATTCTGGACGAAACCGATTCGGGTCTCGATGTCGATGCGCTTCGCGTTGTCTCCGAGGGTGTGAACCGGTATCGCGAGTCCGGCCAGACGGGAACGCTGCTCATCACCCACTACACCCGGATCCTGCGTTACATCCACCCTGACTTCGTGCACGTTTTCGTCGATGGTCGCATCGTCGAGTCCGGCGGGCCGGAGTTGGCAACAACCCTCGAGGATGAGGGATACGAGAAATTCATCGCAGCCGCAAGGGCCAGCGTGGCGTCATGAGCATCGCTGAGGCAGACCGAACCGGCGCCTGGGATGCGACCAGCATTAGGGAAGACTTCCCGATTCTTGCGCGTACGGTGCGCGATGGTCGTCGCCTCGTGTACCTCGACTCTGCAGCGACCTCGCAGAAACCGCGAACTGTTCTCGATGCCGAGCGTCACTACTACGAGACGGCGAACGCTGCCGTGCATCGTGGCGCTCACCAACTGGCAGAGGAAGCCACGGAGGCCTACGAGGGGGCGCGGGCCCGCATCGCCTCCTTCGTCGGTGCCCGTGCCGACGACGTGGTGTTCACCCGCAATGCCACAGAAGGCCTGAACCTCATCGCGTACGCGTTCTCGAATGCAACGGCTAAATCCATCCACGGGGCCGTGCTGCCCGACGGTGGCGAGCAGTTCGTGTTGGCACCGGGGGACGAGATCGTCGTCACGGAGATGGAACACCACGCGAACCTCGTTCCGTGGCAAGAGGTGTGCGCCAAGACCGGAGCGCTGCTGCGATGGATCCCCATCACCGATGAGGGACGTCTCGATCTCGATGCGATGAAAGACATCATCGGACCGAGAACGAAGGTGGTGTCATTCACGCACCAATCGAATCTCCTCGGGACGATCAACGACGTCGCCGCCGTCTCCCAGGCAGCTCGCGAGGTCGCAGCCCTCGTCGTGCTGGATGCGTGCCAGTCGATCCCGCATCAAGCCGTGGATATCTCCACACTCGATGTCGATGCCGTTGCGTGGAGCGGTCACAAGATGCTCGGCCCGACCGGCATCGGCTGCCTGTGGATGCGCCCGGAGATCGCTGATGCGATGTCGCCTTTCATCACGGGTGGTTCGATGATCGAGACGGTGACGATGGCGGAATCGACCTTCGCGGCCCCACCCACGCGTTTCGAGGCGGGCGTGCCGATGGTGGCCCAGGCGGTGGGGCTTGCAGCGGCGTGCGACTACCTCGACGCCCTGGGAATGCACGAGGTCGCTGCTCACGAGCACAGGTTGACTCAGCGCACACTCGATGGTCTCGCCACGATTCCCGGGGTCCGGATCATCGGACCAACGGTCAATGAGTCTCGCGGGAGCGCGGTGTCCTTCGTGGTCGACGGCATTCACCCCCATGACCTCGGGCAGGTTCTCGATGATCGCGGTGTCGCCGTTCGTGTGGGCCATCACTGCGCCTGGCCTACCTGTCGACGAATGAGCGTGCCGGCCACGACCCGGGTTTCTCCCTATCTTTACAACGACGATTCAGATATCGATGCTTTTCTTGCTGCGCTGCAAGACAGTCGGATGTTCTTCGGAGTCGCGTGATGGATGTCGATGCCCTGTACCAGCAGATCATCCTGGACCACTACAGAAATCCGGTCGGCAAAGGGTTGAGGGAACCCTTCGCCGCGCAGGTGCACCACGTCAATCCGACGTGCGGGGATGAGATCGATCTTCGCGTGACCCTCGGGCACGATGATGCTGGTCGGACGATCATCGACGATGTTTCCTATGACGGGCAGGGCTGCTCGATATCCCAGGCCTCAGCCAGCGTCCTGCACGAACTGTTGGTGGGCCAGACGGAGGCCGATGCACTGGCGATCGAGGGTGCGTTCCACGAGATGGTCTCCTCTCGGGGACGGATCGAACCAGACGAGGATGTGCTCGGCGACGCAGCGGCGTTCGCCGGCGTCGCGAAGTATCCCGCTCGCGTGAAGTGCGCGCTCCTGTCGTGGATGGCGTTCAAGGACGCCCTTGTTCAGGCGCACGCCGACGGGGGAGTAGAAGCACAGTCGAATGAGGCGGATGCCGACAGCGGAAGGAGTCGATGATGAGCGAGGCCGGGGTACGCACCGAGGATGACCTGTTCGAGGCGATGAAAGACGTGGTGGATCCCGAACTCGGGATCAACGTCGTGGATCTCGGCCTGGTGTATGGAATCCATGTCGACGAATCGAATTCGGCGACGATCGACATGACACTCACGTCAGCGGCCTGCCCGCTAACGGATGTGATCGAGGACCAGACACGTGCAGCCCTCGAGGGTCTGGTGACGGACTTCGCCATCAACTGGGTGTGGATGCCACCCTGGGGCCCGGACAAGATCACTGATGAGGGACGCGAAATGCTGCGCGCCCTCGGCTTCAATGTCTGACGGTAGGTCGATCTCCCTGGTCTGCCCGCACCCGCTGCCGGCGAGTTTGGGATCCGCGACATCCGTGGGGCATATTAGACACTTGTGATCTCAGCGACCGGCCTAGAGCTGCGTGCCGGTTCCCGGTTGCTTCTCGAGGATGCGTCGCTGCGGATCGGACCGGGTGACCGGGTCGGACTCGTCGGACGCAATGGCGCGGGCAAGACGACCCTGACCAAGGTTCTCGCCGGTGAAGGGTTGCCCGCGGCCGGCGCCATCACCCGCACCGGAAGCGTCGGATACCTGCCCCAGGATCCAAGGGCTGCGGATCCGGAAGTGATCGCCAAGGACCATATCCTCGACGCCCGGGATCTGGCGGCCTCGCTACGCCGCATGGAGCGGATGAGCCTGGAGATGGGTGACGAGGACGCCGAGCGCCAGGCACGCGCGATGAGGGGATATGACCGCGCTCTTGTGGAATTCGAGTCGCGGGGCGGTTATGCCGCCGAATCGCAATCGGCGATGATCGCCTCCAGTCTCGGATTGCCGACTCGGATTCTGGATCAGCCCTTGGGCACCCTCTCGGGAGGCCAGCGCCGTCGCATCGAACTCGCCCGCATCCTGTTCGGTAACCACGACATCCTGCTGCTCGATGAGCCGACGAACCACCTCGATGCCGACTCGATCAACTGGCTTCGCAAATTCCTCGCAGCGTTCCCCGGTGGCTTCGTGGTCATCAGCCACGACACTCAACTGCTGGAATCGACGATCACCTCCGTCATCCACCTCGATGCGACGAGGGCCTGCTTGGATCACTACGCCATGGGGTGGTACGCATATTTACAACAGCGTGAGACTGATGAACGGCGGCGCAAGCGTGAGAGAGCGAATGCCCAGCGCCAGGCGTCGACCCTGCGCGATCAAGCAGATCGGATGCGGGCAAAGGCAA
>AACY020373668.1_pt1 | contig 15065 bp, 16 predicted proteins | sample 267378 | NCBI WGS metagenome assembly AACY02 (sample SAMN02954345, study PRJNA13694) | marine metagenome | biome: aquatic; feature: ocean; material: water; isolation source: isolated as part of a large dataset composed predominantly from surface... | reverse complement strand
GTGTCAATATAGGTAGTATTCAATTTGATGATATTAAGAAAATTCAAAATTCTCTTAAAAAAAATAATGATGATGAATGGTCAAAAACTGCTGTCATAAAAAGATCAACAATCTTGAACAAAGTTGCAGATTTAATAGAGAAAGATCCTTATGAATTAATTTTTTATCTTATTAACGAGGCAGGAAAAACAATACAAAATGCAATTGATGAAATTAGAGAAGGTATTGATTTTTTGCGTTATTACTCGGAGCAGGCTAAAGAAATAATTCAAGAAAAAGACTTAGATGGGCCAACTGGAGAGGATAATAAAATTTACTATAGCCCAAAAGGAAAATTTTTATGCATAAGTCCTTGGAATTTTCCTGTTGCTATTCTTATAGGGCAAATATCTGCAGCTCTGGCATGTGGCAATAAAGTCATAATTAAACCCTCTGAACACACTTCGATACTCGGATATCTTGTAATAAAAAAATTTCATGAGAGCGGAGTTCCAATTAGCTGTCTTGAGCTTATTCTTGGAGATGGTAAATATGGTGAAGCATTAACTCAAATAAGTTCATTAGATGGGGTTGCTTTTACTGGATCGCTTCCAACAGCAAAAAAAATACAATCTAATCTTATTCAATATCAAGATCAAATAATTCATCTTATAGCCGAGACTGGCGGCATCAATACTATGCTTGTTGATTCGAGCGCACTTTTAGAGCAAGTTACAGATGATGTGGTCAGGTCCGCATTCGATAGTGCTGGTCAGAGATGCTCTGCATTGAGAATTCTTTGTATTCAGGAAGAAATATATGAAGACTTAGTTGAAATGATTAAAGGAAATATGAGTGTTCAAAAAATTGGTGATCCTAATGAGTTTGATACAGATATTGGTCCTATAATTAGTACTGAGGCTACAAAGAAACTTAATAATTATATAGAGGAATGTAAAAAAGAAGGTTTAGATGTATTTCAATCATCAGAACCATCTGAAAAAAATTATATTTCACCTACACTGATCTCAGTTAATAAAATATCAGATATCAGCAGTGAGCAATTTGGACCAATACTTCATATTCTAAAATATGCTTCAAATGATATAGATAAATTAATTAATGATATTAATAATACCGGGTATGGACTAACTATGGGAATTCACTCAAGAATAGAATCTCAAGCTGATCATCTTGGCAAAAATTCTAAGATAGGGAATATATATATAAATAGGGATATGGTAGGTGCGGTTGTTGGATCACAACCCTTTGGAGGTGTTGGTCTTTCTGGAAGTGGTTATAAGGCTGGTGGTCCAAACTATTTATTACAGTTTTTGAATGAAAAGGTTATTTCAAAAAATTCAGTTGCCTTTGGCGGAAATACAGAACTGCTTAATCTTCAAGAAGACAAATGATTGGCTTCAAAAAAACTCCTGTTAAATTAGTAATAGGCATTTTTTTAATTTCTATTTTTGCTATTGTTCTTTTATATGTAGATTCAACTCAAGAAAAACCAAAACCAATTGAGCAAATAACTATTTCTGAAGATCTTAGCATTGCGCCTCCAACATTAAAAAATAAGTTAATTCATGAGGTAAACAGAGGTGAAAGTCTTTCAATAATATTTGAAGAAAAGAAAGTGCCTCTAAATACTGCATACAAAATCTTTGATTTTGATAAAAATAATATCTTATCCAGCATCAAGCCAGGCGATATTATGGAATTCAGTTATATTGGTGATAATTTAGAAAATATACGAATTATAAAAGACGAAACAAATTCAATACTTATTAATCTGTCTGAGAATGTCTCAATAGAAAAAATTAAGAAAGAAATACAGTCTATAAGCTCATTTAAACAAGGAGAAATAACAACCTCATTTTATAAAGATGCATTAAAAGAAGGAATACCAGATAGCATAATAATGGACTTTGCATATATTTTTGGTTGGGATATAGATTTTGTCTTTGATGTCAGAAAAGGAGATAAATTTTCTGTTGTTTTTGAAGCTGATTATTCTGAAGGTGAAAAAATTTCAAGTGGAGATATTATATTTGCAGAATTCATAAATCAAAATAATCGTTATATTGCCCAAAGATTTTTTGATAAAGATCAAGGTAAGCAGTACTTCAATGAAGATGGTGATAACGTAAAGAAAGCATTTTTGAGGGCGCCCTTAGATTTTGCTTATATAAGCTCTCATTTCAATCCAAATAGAATGCATCCAATACTGCATAAAATTAAAGCTCATAATGGTGTTGATTATGCAGCTAAAAGAAATACACCAGTAAAAGCATCTGGTGATGGAGTTATATCTTTTGTTGGCTTTAAGGGGGGTTACGGAAGAACTATTGAAATAAAACATGGCGGAAATATAAAAACTTTGTATGCACATCTTGAAAAGTACAACTCAATATCTAAAGTTGGAAATAAAGTTAGGCAAGGTGAGATAATTGGCTATGTTGGTGATTCTGGTCGAGCAACAGGACCACATCTACATTTTGAATTCTGGCAGGGCAAAACAAGAACAGACCCAGTCAAAGTAAAACTACCATCAGCAAAACCTATTAATGAAACTCAATTAAATGAGTTTAAGGAATTACTTGAAACTAACCTCCAAAAACTAAATGAGTATAATTCTAGTTAAATGAGTAAATACCATATAGGAATTATGACGGGAACTAGCGCGGATGCTATCGATGGATGTATTGTGTCTTTTGAAAATGATTTTAGCTTAATTGCCTCTGATTCAATTGATCATGAGCATGGATATAAAGATAATTATGAATATTGTATTGCTCAAGGTTTAAAAGAGGTTCATCAATCAAAAAAACTTGAAAAGCTTGAGAATGATCTTAATGAAAAATCTCTAGAGCTTATAGAAAACCTTCTAAGTAAAAATAACTTATCCTATGAGGATGTAATTGCAATTGGTTTCTCTGGACAAACAGTTTTTCATTCTAGAGAAAAAAGTTACCAAATAGGCAATCCCCAGATTATAGCGAATAACTCAAAGATAAAAGTTATTTCTGATTTTAGAAATTTTGATATAGCAAAAGGAGGATCTGGTGCTCCATTAATACCTGCATTTCATAAGTATTTATTTTCAGAGAACAGAAAAGAAAAAATTATTTTTAATATTGGAGGTATTTCTAACGGCACTTACCTTAAAGGTAATGAAATATCTTTGGCCTCAGATGTTGGACCGGGAAATTGTCTTATTGATAAGATAGCAAAAAAAGAACTTGGATTATCATTTGATAATGACGGTGATTTAGCAAGAAAAGGTGAGCTTCATCATGCCCTCTTAGATTTGTTATCAACAACATCCGATAATATAAATTTCGGATACCCAAGAGCGGATGAAAAAACTTCATATTATCGATTATTAGAATTTGATGCTCTTTTAGGAATGAATCCAAGTGATATATTAAGATGCTTGACTGAGCTGACTGCTGAGAAAATCAAGGATTTCTTTCATTATTGCAATCAACCGGAAGAGGTTATATTTCACGGAGGTGGAACAAAGAACTCATTTTTGATGGAGCTTATAGGTGAAAAACTAAATAGACCAATAATAACTTCAGACAATATTATTCCATCTAAATTTGTAGAAGCTGCAGCCTTTGCTTATCTAGGTTATAAAAATAAAGGTAAGGTCTTTAATACTAGATTGTAAATGATTCCCCGCAGCCACAAGTTGTCTTAGCGTTAGGGTTATTAATTACAAACTTTGATCCTGAAAGATCTTCAATAAAATCAAGAGTTGATCCAAACAAATAAGGATATGACATCGAATCAAGTAAAACTGAAAAATTTTCAAATTCGATTACATCATCATCAAATGCAACATCTGAATCAAATTTAAAACCATATTGAAATCCAGAACAACCTCCTCCAGTTACATATACACGAAACTTTGATCCTAAGTCATCATTAGCTTTCATCGCGGTCTTTATTCTGCTTACTGCAGTCTCAGTTAAGTTTAGAGATTTATCAGAAATTTGATTCATTACTATGAAATTCGTTTTACTTTTATTTTTACATTTGATGAGGTATTAATCATCCAAAAACCTCCCATATTAGCTTCTTCAATAATGATATTATTTTTTACTCTAAAGTTATTAAGTTTAATTGATGATAAAACAGACTGAGATTCCCAAAGCTGATCATTTTCTAGTCTAAATCTGGTTTTGCCACCAACAGTCTTCGATGAACTGGAAATAATTGACTTAAGCTGAGTTTTATTTATTTTAATATCAGCTTCTTTCTTTTGTTTATTTGAAAGACCAAAATTAGCCTCTTCATTTGAAATGTTTTTAGAGACTGCACCAGATGCATTTTTAGACTCTATTTCTTTCAACTCATCTGAGGTTTTAGAAACGCCAGTAGTAAGATAATCATAGCAAGCTAATCTTTTGATATCTGATTTAATAGAAGCACAATCTTCAAGTTTAACTTCAGCATTTAATTGGAAGAAACAAAACGTAAAAATTGCTAAAAAATATTTTTTCATATCATGACATTATAAATTTAAATATCAGTATAAAATATAAATATGCCTAAATACTTTTTTTTCAAGAAATTCAAATAATCAATAAAAAATTAGTTAATAAATGGAAAAGACTTTAATTACATATTCTACGGTTGATGGACAAACAAAAAGAATATCTGAAAGGCTTGCAAAGCTTGCTACTCAAAGCCGGGTAGATGTGCTGCCAATATCTAATCAAATTAACTTAGATAGTTATAAAACAATAATAATTGGTGCAAGCATAAGATATGGCAAATATAGGAATGAAGTCTTCAACTTTATTGAAAATAATATTCATACATTAAATGTTAAAGAGAATGCTTTCTTTTCTGTAAATGTTGTTGCTAGGAAACCTGAAAAAAGTGCTCCAGAAACAAATCCATATTTAATAAAGTTTCTAGATAAGATTAAATGGAAACCAAAAAATCTTGGTGTTTTTGCAGGTAAAATAGAATATCCAAAATATAAATTTATTGATAAATATGCAATTAAATTTATTATGTGGTTAACAAAAGGTCCTACCGATACCTCAAAAACATATGAATTTACTGATTGGAATAAAGTTGGAGATTTTGCTAGAGATTTAAAGCTATGAACAAAATTAATAAATCAATTGAGTTATTTAAAGAAGCTAAGTTACACATGCCCGGAGGAGTAAATTCACCAGTAAGGGCCTTTAAGAATATTAATGGTAATCCAATCTTTTTTAAGAAAGCAAAAGGTCCATACATTTTTGATGCTGATAATAATAAATATATAGATTACATAGGTTCATGGGGGCCTATGATCATGGGTCACTCTCATCCTGAAATTGTTAAATCAGTTTCAAAACAACTCCAACTTGGAACTAGCTATGGGGCTCCTACAAGCATTGAATCAACTACTGCTAAGCTAATAAAGAAGTGTATACCATCAATAAAAAAAATAAGAATGGTGAATTCTGGAACAGAAGCGACAATGAGTGCGGTAAGGCTTGCTAGAGGTTATACAAAGAGAAATAAAATAATTAAATTTGATGGTTGTTATCATGGTCATGTTGATTCGTTACTTATAAAAGCAGGTTCTGGAGTGACCACATTTGGCCTACCTGACTCTCCTGGAATCCCAAAAGAGCTGGCAAAACAAACACTAAGTTGTGAATTTAATAACAAAGATGAGTTTTTAAAAATTTTTAATAAGGTAAAGGGTGATCTTGCTGCAGTAATTATTGAGCCAATAGCCGGAAATATGGGATTTATACCTGCAGATAAATCTTTTTTAAAACTTATCAGAGAGAAGACTTCTCAAAATAAATCAATATTGATTTTTGACGAAGTTATGTCAGGTTTTAGGGTTTCTCTAGGAGGAGCTCAAGAGATATATAAAATAAAGCCAGACTTAACAACTCTTGGCAAAGTAATTGGTGGAGGTCTTCCAGTTGGTGCCTTTGGTGGTCGTAAAGATATTATGGATTACCTAGCGCCAAATGGTCCTGTTTATCAAGCTGGCACACTATCTGGAAATCCTTTAGCCATGGCAGCTGGCTCAAAGCTAATCAAATTACTAATTAAAAATAATCCATATAATGCTTTAGAAAAAAAGGCTAACAATTTATTAATTAAAATGAAGCAATTATTTTTAGAAAACGACATACCATTATCAGTTAATGCAAAAGGTGGAATGTTTGGTTTCTTTTTCTCAAAAAGTCTTCCAAAAAATCTCAATGATGTGGTTGCCACAAATGATAAATTTTTTAGTAGCTTCTTAAATAAATGTATTAGTGAAGGAATCTATTTTGCGCCATCAAAATTTGAGGCAGGTTTTATATCAACAAAACATACTAAACTTGAAATTAATCATACAATTAACGTTATTGAAAAAATATTAAAAAAGGGGATCTGAAATGAAATATGATATTAGTGCTCTTGGCAATGCTTTGGTTGATACTCAATACATGGTTGATCATGATTTTTTAAAAGATATTGGATTAGAGCCGGATTCAATGACACTTGCTTCGGCAGAAGAACATGCCCCTATTATAAAAAAACTCAAAGAAATGGGTGTTGAGTCAATATCAGATTGTGGTGGCTCTGCAACTAATTCTTTAGTGGCAGCATCCTACTATGGTTCAAACTGTCATCATGTATGCAGAGTTGCAGACGATGAAGATGGTGAAAAATACCTAGACAGTCTTCAAAAGGCCGGAGTAAAGCATATAGGTTTTAGCAAGGAAGAATCAGAGATGCCAACTGGGAAATGTCTAATTTTTGTTACTCCAGATGCAAAAAGAACAATGAGCAGTATGTTAGGAATAAGTGCTTATCTTGGACCAAAAGATATCGATTATGATGTGGTAAATAACTCAAAGATTTTTTACATTGAAGGCTATATGGTAACAAGCGATGAGAACTTTAATGCTGTTACCTCAGTCCTTAAAAGCATAAATAATAGCGAGACACTAAAAGCACTTTCTCTCTCAGATGCTGGAATAGTTCATGGTTTTAAAGAAAAATTTAAAGAAATTGAATCTTTTGGAATAGATTTAATATTTTGTAATGATGATGAGGCTGTTGCATTTTCAGGGGCTGATAATTTAGAAGATGCCATTGAGTATTACAAAAAACAATCTTATATGATTGCTATTACTAAGGGTGCTGAAGGAAGTATTGTTGTAAAAAATGGTGAAACTATTCATTCTGCTGCAGAAAAAATTACTCCTATAGATACTAATGGTGCCGGTGATATGTATGCTGGATCTTTTATGCATGCATACTTAAATAATCTACCTATATCTGATTGTGCAGCCTTTGGTAACTATGCCTCGTCTAAAGTAGTTGAAACATTTGGACCAAGATTAACATCCGAGGGATATGAGCATGTTCTAAATAAATTAAAAAAAAGCTAGTAAATTTAGCTAGTATCTGATATTTTCTCCACCCTAAAATATTTCTTAACAAACAATGGCTGTAAAAAAAGCAACAAAGAGTTCAAAAAAAACAACAAAGAAGACTGCAACAAAAAAAGTTGTATCAAAAAAAGCACCAGTAAAAAAGAAAGCAGTTAAAAAAATTCAAGTAAAAAAATCTGTTTCAAAAACTATAAAAAAAGCAAAAACCAATACAGTTGCTAATAATAAATCTAAAATTGCGCCATACAAGCCTAAAAAAAATGAAAAATATATGAGCGCAGCTATGAAAAGACATTTTGTTGCTGTGTTGCTTCTATGGAAAGAGCATCTTTTAGATGAAATGCAAAAAACCTTTGATCACCTAAAAGCAAAGGGAGAAACATTTGCTGATCCTGTTGATAGAGCATCTCAAGAAGAAGAATTTGCTTTTGAATTAAGAACAAGAGATAGGGAAAGAAAACTTATAAATAAAATTTCAACTTCTATAGAAAAAATTAAACAAGATGATTATGGTTGGTGTGACTCATGTGGTGACGAAATTGGCATTAAAAGATTAGAAGCCAGGCCAACTGCAACCCACTGCATAGACTGCAAAACTCTTGACGAAATAAAAGAAAGACAGCTCAGCGGATAACTTTTGAATGTCTATCAAAACTAAACTTTGATAAATAATAAAAAAATAAGTAAATTTGCTATATCAATAGTAAGAGATCTCCAAGAAAAAAACTTTCAAGCATTCTTAGTAGGTGGGTGTGTAAGAGATCTTTTATGTGGTATTGAGCCCAAAGATTTTGATATAGCTACTAACGCAACTCCAGAGCAAATTAGAAAAATTTTTAAAGCCTCAAGAATAATTGGTAAAAGATTTAAATTAGTTCATGTTTTTAACAGATCAGAATTAATAGAAGTAGCAACTTTTAGATCAGGAGAAGATAGCTCAAGTATTGGCAACTTAATTACAGATCAATCAGGTAAGATTATAAGAGATAATATATGGGGCACATTAGAAGAGGATACTCATAGGAGAGATTTCACAATTAATGCGCTTTTCTATTGTCCTTTTTCACAAAAAATTGAAGATCATAATGATGGCATGAAGCATATTCATGAAAAAACTATTGTTTCAATTGGAGATCCGCAAAAAAGATTTGCCGAAGACCCTGTAAGAAGTTTAAGAGCTATAAGATTTAGTAATAAACTGAACTTTAAAATTAACAAAGATATCAAAGAAGCCATTTACGATAAAGGTCATCTACTTTCAGACATTTCTAATGCTAGATTATTTGACGAATTTTGTAAGATCTTCTTAAAAGGAATGGCTGAAAAAAATTTTAACAAATTATTATCTTTTGGTTTAAATAAATATTTGATAGAGACTGATCCTGAAGTAAATGAATTTACATATAATTTAATGATCGAGGCATTTAGAAATACTGATAAACGATTAGCTAATAATCAATCCGTGACTCCAGGGTTCTTAATTGCTGCCCTTCTTTGGCCTCAGCTCATTGAAGCATCTCTTCAAAGAGGAGAAATAAACTTAAGGAAATTTTTTAGATCTATGGATAGAGTCTTGAGGAAACAACAAAAAATTACTGCAATTCCTAGAAAGTTTCATGGCTATATAAAAGATATTTGGGTCTTACAATTAAAGCTGCATAGCAGAATTGGCAAACAGCCATACAAAACTGTAAGGCATCCAAGGTTTAGGGCAGCATATGACTTTCTCCTAATAAGAGAAAAAGTATCAAGCAATGACAACTATTTAGGTAGTTGGTGGACTAATTTTCAAAAAGATGGAAATAGTATTAAGAAGTCTTTAATTTCCAAATTACAAGAAAAAGGCATAGAAGAATCATTCAAAAAATTTGGTTTCTCAGAAGAGTTAAGATAATCTACTAGTTACAAATTAAATATTGTAATGAAGCCAGCTTTAAAAGAAATACCATTACCAAAGTATATTGCCATCGAGGGGCCAATAGGTGTTGGTAAAACAACGCTTGCAAACAAAATTGCTGAATCATTTAACTATGATGCTTTTCTAGAACAGCCTGCTGAAAATCCTTTTTTAAAGAATTTTTATAGGAATCCAAGTCAATCTGCTCTTGCCACTCAACTTTTTTTCCTTTTTCAAAGAATGCAACAAATCCAAGATTTAAAACAACGTAGCCTTTTTGAAAATGTTCGTGTTGCTGATTTTTTGATAGAGAAAGATAGACTCTTTGCTGAGGTAACTCTCTCAAATGAAGAGATGGGTTTATACGATAAAGTTTATGAGCATATAACTTTAGATGCGCCCACACCTGATTTGGTGATCTATCTTCAAGCTCCAATTGAGATACTTAAAGAAAGAATTACAAAAAGAGGCAATATAAACGAGCAATATCTTACTTTAGATTATTTAGAGAGATTAAACGATGCATATTCAAGATTCTTTCTTGATTATAATTCAGCACCACTTTTAATTATAAATGCTGCAGACATCAATCTAGAATCAAATGAAGCCGACTATGAGGCATTAATTACTATGATAATGTCTAATCCTAAGGGTAAGAATTTTGTTAACCCTCAACCCTCTATTATTTAAAGATTAGTTGTGTCTCGAGAGATATATAGTCCTAAGTCTTCTAATCCTCACCTAGAAAATATTGATGAATATAAAAAGCTTTATAAAGAATCAATAGAGCATCCTAAAAAATTCTTTAGTAACTTAGCCAATGAAAATATATCCTGGTTTAAAGATTTTGATGAAGTTCATAATGATGATTTTCCAAATACTAAATGGTTTAGTGGTGGTCAAACTAATGTGAGTTTCAATTGTATTGATAGGCATCTAAAAAATAATGCGAATAAAGTCGCTCTAATATGGGAGGGTGATGATCCATCAGATTCTATTAGCTTAACCTACCAGCAGCTCCATGATGAAGTATGTAAATTCTCAAATGTTCTTAAAAATCTAGGAGTAAGAAAAGGTTCAAGGGTTTGCATTTATATGCCTATGATAGTTGAAGCAGCCTTTGCAATGCTTGCTTGCACAAGAATTGGTGCTGTTCATTCTGTTGTTTTTGGTGGTTTTTCGCCAGAGTCATTAAAAGACAGAATTCTTGATGCTGATTGTAAAATTGTAATAACAGCTGATGAAGGTTTGAGAGGCGGCAAAAAAGTTCCACTAAAACTTAATGTAGATGAAGCTCTTAAGGAATGTCCAAATGTAAAATCCACTTTAGTTATAAAAAGAACTGGTGGAGATATTTCATGGGATGAAAATCGTGATGTTTGGTATGAGGAATTATCTAAAGATGCTGAAACTACCTGCAACCCTGAGCCAATGGATTCTGAAGATCCCCTTTTCATACTTTATACATCTGGTTCAACCGGAAAGCCCAAAGGTGTGTTGCATTCCACTGCTGGGTATTTGTTAGGTGCTCACATTAGTTTTAAATATCTGTTTGGTATAAGGCCAGAAGATAAATATTGGTGTACTGCTGATGTCGGATGGATAACTGGTCATACATATATTTTGTATGGTCCTCTTTCAAATGGTGCTACAACTTTAATGTTTGAAGGTATTCCAACTTACCCATCCGCATCAAGATGTTGGGAAATATGTGATAAACATGAAATTAATATCTTCTATACTGCGCCAACGGCTATTAGAGCACTTATGGCTCAAGGAGATGAGCCTGTTCTAAAAACTAAAAGGAACTCTCTAAGAGTTTTAGGAACTGTTGGTGAGCCAATCAATCCAGAGGCATGGGATTGGTATTACAGTATTGTTGGTCAATCTAAATGTGAAATCATAGATACTTGGTGGCAAACTGAAACTGGTTCAGTTCTAATATCTCCTATTGCAGGTGTCACACCAACAAAACCAGGATCAGCTACCCTTCCTTTCTTTGGAGTAAAACCAGCACTTTACGATGAAAGTGGCAAAACGCTAGATGGGCCAAATTCAGGAAACTTGGTAATGGAGCAATCTTGGCCAAGTCAAATCAGAAGCGTCTATGGAGATCATCAGAGAATGCTAGATACCTACTTTAGTATATACAATGACATCTACTTTACTGGTGATGGGGCTAGAAGAGATGAAGATGGTTATTACTGGATTACTGGAAGAGTGGATGATGTTCTAAATGTCTCAGGACATAGACTTGGTACCGCTGAAATTGAAAGTTCTCTTGTGCTTCATCCAAAAGTAGCAGAAGCTGCTGTGGTTGGATTTGACCATCCAATTAAAGGTCAAGGCATTTATGCTTTTGTTACTTTAATGATTGGAGAGTCATATAGTGACGAATTAAATAATGAATTAAAACAATTCGTAGCTAAAGAAATAGGTGCAATCGCAAAGCCTGACCTAATCCAGAATGCACCTGGTCTTCCAAAAACAAGGTCTGGAAAAATAATGAGAAGAATTTTAAGAAAAATTGCCGAAGGCGATCTATCAAATCTTGGCGATACCACTACTCTTGCAGATCCGTCAGTTGTAGATTCTCTAATTAGCAATAAAATAAGCTTGTGAAAACAAATAGCTTACAAGTAATTGCCGTACTTACTCTTGTTAGTTGTAATACAAACCTAAATTATGACAAATCAATGCTTCCTGATGCAGATCCAAAAGTTCTAAGTGAGGTTAACTCCAAGGTATTAATTTCTTGTATGCAAATACCTGTACCTCGTCCACCTGTTCCAATAAATCCAAGTCATAAAGTGCCAACAAGCGAGGTATATGATCAGAATGATTGTGTTGAAAATAAATTGTCAGATAATGAACGCAAAAAAATTCTCAACGAGAGAAAAGAAAAAGAAGAATTTAATCTTGAGATTAATCTAGAAGATCAAGAAGAAGAGTAACGATTTTCAACACTTTTTATTTTTTCCTCATCTTGAAGTTTTATTAAATGAGCCAAGAGACTCATCCTTGCAATAGGATGGAGCATTTCAGGCACATCGTCATAAACTAATGGCAATAACTCATCAAGATTTGAATTCTTATTCTTATTCACGCATCTAAGGACTTTAGATTCTCTTGATAGTCTATGCCTAATGATTGATTGAATGGTCTTAGATGGCTCTTCCATATAATTTCCATGTCCTGGTGCAAAATAATCAATATCGTAATCTTCTAACAACTTTAAAGAATTTATATATTCTGTCATATTCCCATCAGGAGGAGCTATTACAACAGTTGAACCATCCATAATATGATCGCCGGTTAATAAGCATTTATGTTTTTCTAAATAAAAGCACAGATGATTTGATGCATGTCCTGGTGTATGAATTGTTTCAAGAGAGTATTCTTTTGTTGCAATAAGATCTCCATGATTTAAAACCGTATCGGGTATAAAAGTCTCATCTTCCCATTCAGATTCCCTGTCTATTAGTCTCCCAAACATTGGAATATTTAATTTTTTAGAAATAGGTAATGCTGCAGGTGAATGATCTGTGTGAGTATGAGTAACTAAGATTCTTTTAATTTTTCCAGCGCCCCTTTTTAAAATGGCTTGAATGTGTTCTTTAATATTTGGTCCTGGGTCTACAAGTGTAATGTCCTCTTGTCCTATCAAATAAGTATTAGTTCCTTGTCCAGTAAAGACACCACCATTAGGTGCGGTAATTTTAGTTATTAATTTATTCATTAATGATCCTCATAACCATCATCTCCTGGAAATAAAACCTTCCAAGTATCATTTTCTTTATAGAACTTAGGCAAAATAGGTTTAATGTCATCTTTTGTAAGTTTTTTTTGATAATCAAGCATTGTTGTAGCGCTTTTAAAATTCATACATGATTTTAGGTTTTCTGTTGTTGGAAGAATCATTTGCATTTCTCCTTCTAAGGCTTTCTTAAGCGCTAGATTGGGGCTAATCCACAGACTATGGGTTAGCTCCATACCATCATGTTGAACAATCTGATTTTCTGGCAAATATGCTATAAAAAATCTTGTATCAAATCTTCTGGCTTCAAACTCAGGGGTAATCCAGTGAGATAATGGAGCAATGTTAGCAGTTGTGAGTATCAGATCCTCTTTTTGACATATATCTAAAAGATTAATTTCATTATCTATTAACATTTGTCTATAGGTATCAAATTTTGATTTATCTTCACCTTCTAAATTAAGCAACTCTCCAGATTTTTTTGTAGCAAGAAGTATTCCAACCTCTTCAAAGCACTCTCTTATACATGCAACCCAATAACTTAAACCGCCATTATTTAACCCAAGTATATTTGAGGCTTTTACATCATCATATCCATCACAATATGAATCAAGGCTCTCTAAACAATCGCCTTCATCAATTTTACCTCCAGGAAAAACATAAAGATTTCCAAATGGAGACTTCTTAGATCTTTTGACCATTAAAACTTCCATGCCGTCATTGGTGTCTCTTAAAACAAGCACAGTTGCAGCAGGGGTTAAATTATTATTCATATATTTAATCGATATAGCTTAGAATACTGCTTATGCAAATTACTGACAATCTAAAAAATGATATCTCTGATGCTCCTTCTTGGTTTCATGATGCAATTAACATAAAGCCAAGTGAAAAGATTCTAAAGGATGCTAAGGGAAACCTTTCGTATTCTGTATGGCCCTCTTTATCTGAAAATAAGAATCTTATGATCTTTATTCATGGAACTGGTGCTCACAAGAAATGGTGGTACCCAATTGCTCCTCAATTTGTAAATTACTCAAATGTAATTGCTGTTGATCTTCCAGGTATGGGTGATTCAGGTTTTAGAGAAAAGTATAGTATCAAAGACTTTGGTCAATGCATCATTTCAATTATCGAAAAAGAAAAGTCCAATATGAATATTGATAATATTTCTATCATAGGTCACTCTCTAGGGGGCCAAGTAGCAGGATATGTGGCTTCAGAAGAAAAAAATCTTGTTTCTAATTTGATCATGATTGACACCTTTATAAGGCCCCCAGACTGGGATCCATCTCAAAATGAAGGTGGGCCTTTAAGAATGATTAAATATTATCCAGACAAAACTACAATCTTAAACAGATTTAGACTTCTTCCTCAACAAGAATGCGATAACGAATGGTTTGTAAGATATATATCTGAACATTCTGTAAGAAAAACATCAGAAGGATGGCGTTGGAAATTTGATGACTCAATGTTTAATAGTCTTGAAAGATTGTTTGGATATAAATTTTCTTTTGGATGTCCCGCCCTATTTATTCATGGGGCAAATAGCCTGCTAATGTCTGCAAATATCTTGGATAATATTAAAAAAATGTATTCAGAGATAATGGATTTTGATGAAGTCAATGATGCTGCGCACCATGTTCCTTTGGATAAACCATTGGAAATAGTTGATATAATAAAAAGTCGTCTTTTTTAAGATTTTATATGAATTATTTTTATTTTTTCTTTTTCTTATCTCTATCAGTTCTAATATTAATAAAGCCATTCACTAATATCATCTCAAATTGGGTCATGCGATCCAAAAAGTTAACAAAAACTGGTTTAGCTACTTTTTTAATTGGAATTTTTTGTCTATATGTAAGTCTTGCAAATGAGTTTTGGTATGAGCGTGTATGGTTAATTGTAACTTTTGCAATAGGAATTGCACTTTTGATAAGGGGTTTAATGCTTATTTTCTTTTTCGAAAAAATAAAGAAAATACTTCCCCATTTCATGAGAAACTACTATAAAT
>AACY020560045.1_pt1 | contig 15099 bp, 17 predicted proteins | sample 267378 | NCBI WGS metagenome assembly AACY02 (sample SAMN02954345, study PRJNA13694) | marine metagenome | biome: aquatic; feature: ocean; material: water; isolation source: isolated as part of a large dataset composed predominantly from surface... | reverse complement strand
CAGTAAAATCAACGGCTTTTTTACCGTGAATGTGGTGGCGCGCAAGCCATTAAAGAACACGCCAGAAACCAATCCTTATATGCAAAAGTTCCTCAAATTATCCCTGTGGCAGCCACAGCAATTGGCAGTGTTTGCGGGCAAGATTGATTACCCTAAATACGGCTTATTCGACCGCACTATGATCCGTTTTATCATGTGGATGACAAAGGGGCCAACCGATCTAAAGGGCACCTTCGAGTTTACCGACTGGGGTAAAGTCGAAGCCTTTGGGACGCATTTTAGCAAGCTGTAAAAATGATAAAGCCCTAGTCTCAGCTAGGGCTTTATTGTTTCTGTATGGCAGGATTTATACGGCGCAGTAACGGCTGTGGAGAATCGAAATCACTTGGGTGACTTGCTCATTCTTAAGCTTGTAATACACAATCTGCGAGCTCTTACGGGTATCGACTAAGTCTTCGGCTCGCAACACCGCCAAATGCTGTGATAGTGCCGATTGACTCAAGGGCACAGTTTCATTCAGCTCGGTTACGCTCAGCTCTTTATCCAGCAATAGGCACAAAATCATTAAGCGATAAGGATTCGCTATGGCTTTGAGCCATTTAGCCGCACTTTCCGCATTCGTTACCATTGCATTTACATCAATATCATTTTGCATAAGGTACTCACTTTATCGCTTTTGATTAGATAATTCTAATTGAAGGTGTTTCTATACGCAATCATACTGCTCGGCAATTCAGATCTCAATTTTTGCATTTCAGAATATGAGACAACGCTGATTTGTGATCCTATCAGGGGTTTATTTAACCAATGATTGCCACAATGGTGACATACTTTTACTGAACGGGAATACCCCATGACACGCATTCTGGTGCTTTATTTTACCCGTGGTGGCCATACGGCCAAGATAGCGAATGCGATTGCGCAGCAATTAACCCTGCGTGGCGCCAAGGTTGACTTGGTGGATATCAATAGTGCGGCGGCCACCAGAATTAACTGGCCCGATTATCAACTGGTGGCGCTAGGGGCTTGCGTGCTCTATGGCACCTACGATAAGAGCGTATTCCAATTTATTGAGCAGAATGCGCCAGCCTTAAGTGCGTTGCCAAACAGTTTCTTCTGCGTCAACGTGGTGGCGCGTAACCCTGAGAAACGCATCCCCGAGAACAACAAATACCTGCAAAAATTTATTGCCTTATCACCTTGGACTCCCGCCGATTTGAAGATTATTGCTGGTAAAGTCGACTATCCATCTTGGCCTTGGTACGACAGGTTGATGATCCAGCTGATTATGAAAATCACCAAAGGACCAACGGATCCTAAGGCGGTGATCGATTATACCGACTGGGAAGATGTGAAGGTCTATGCCGACCATTTGCTGACCTTGGCTGAGGTTGCTGAACCCGCCTAATAAAAATGCGCTCTGTGAGCGCATTTTTAGTTTCTGATTGATACGACTAGTATTTCCAAAAGCTGGGATGGAACAGCACTGCTACGGTTAAAATCTCTAAGCGGCCGAGCAACATACCCAAAGAGAGCGCCCATTTAGCTACATCGGGCAGCGTCGAGAAGTTACCCGCAGGACCAATGATGGGGCCAAGCCCTGGGCCGACGTTGGTGACTGCGGTAATAGCACCGGTAAAGCTGGTCATGGGGTCGAGTCCCGTCAGCACCAGAATCACAGATAATCCAACAATCACAAACATAAACAGCAGCACAAAGGTGATCAGTGAGCGCACAATATCTTCACTGATCAGGCGGTTGTTATAGCGCTCCCGGAAGATGCCATTGGGATGGCATTGCTGCTTTAACTGCTCGCGCATAATGGCGCCGGCAATTTGGAAGCGGAAGATTTTTATCCCGCCTGAGGTAGAGCCAGAGCAGCTACCGACAAACATTAAGAATAAAAACGCGATATTCGCAAACGCGCCCCAGGCGCCGTAGTCGGTTAAACCATAACCTGTGGTGGTGACCACGGAAACCACGTTAAAGCTGGATAAGCGCAGCGCGTCGATAAGGGCGATATCCCTCGTTTGCCACAGCCAGAAGCCAATAAAACAAGACACAAAAGTAAGGAAAAACAAGAAGCCTTTGACTTGTGCATCATTCCAGACAGTGAAGTCTCGTTGCTGGATCATCTGCACAAACATCAGCAGGGGTAAACCACCCGCCGCCATAAACACGACGCCAACCCAATGGGCCGAATTTGAAAACGCCGCCATCGAGTTATCAGAGGTCGAATAGCCTCCCGTCGACAGCGTGGTCATCGCATGGTTAATGGCTTGAAACCAAGTCATGCCAGCAAGATGGTAGGCAACGCAGCACATCACGGTCAGCAAGATATAGATAAAAAAGAGATGCTTAGCCATGTTTTGGGTGCGGGGCACCGCCTTATCGCTCCAATCCGATGACTCGGTGCGGAACAGCCGCATACCACCGACGTTTAAGAAGGGCAGAATCGCTACTGCCATCACGATAAAGCCGATACCGCCTAGCCATTGCAACAACGAGCGCCAGATTAAGATACTGTGGTCCATAGTATCTAAGCCCGAGAGCACGGTTGAACCTGTGGTGGTAATGCCGGACATGGTCTCGAAGAAGGCGTCCGTATAGCCAATGCCGTGGTACAAGGTAAACGGCATGGCGGCAAACAGGCTCACGATCAGCCAGGTGAGGCTGGTGAGCAGAAACATATCGCGAATATTGAGGTTAATGGTTTTGCTTTGGCCGTTATGCAAACAGAGGCTGGCGCAAATCCCAGTGACTAAAGCCGACAGCATGAAAGCGCCCACGGTTTCCTCACCGTTGAACACGGCAAGGAGCAGGGGCGCTAACATAAAGGCTGTTAACATCGACAGAAACAGCCCTAAAATAAACAATAGCGGTCTAAAGTTCAGCATAAGATGATGACTTAGAAGAAGAAGGCGCTAGGTTGGAACAGTTTCTCGACTTCGCCGACAAACTTTTTGTTCACGAGGAACAGAATTACGTGGTCCCCTTGTTCTATCACTGTCTTGTCGTGGGCCATCAGCACTTCTTCATTACGTACTATGGCGCCAATGGTGGTTCCCGGCGGCAGCTTGATATCGCCAATCGCCTTGCCAACGACCTTAGAAGTGCTGGAGTCGCCATGGGCAATAGCTTCAATCGCTTCGGCGGCGCCACGGCGTAAGGAATACACGTTACAGATATCGCCTTGGCGGATGTGGGTCAGTAAGGCTGAAATCGTCGCCTGCTGGGGTGAAATCGCGATATCGATATTGGCTTCCTGCACAATATCCACATAGGCTTCGCGCTGGATCAGTACCATCACCTTTTTCGCCCCCATGCGTTTAGCTAATAGGGCGGACATGATGTTGGCTTCATCGTCGTTGGTGACGGCAATAAACACGTCGGTTTGGTCGATATGTTCTTCGAGCAGCAATTCTTGATCTGAGGCGTCACCACAAAAAACTGTAGTGTTTTCAAGTTGTTCAGAGAGCGTTTCGGCTCGTTCGAACTTATGCTCAATCAGCTTGACTGAGTGGGTGCGTTCGAGGCGCTTAGCCAAGCCTAAGCCGATGTTACCACCTCCCGCAATCATGATATTGCGGTAGGAGTTATCCAGCTTTTGCATCTCGCTCATTACTGCGCGGATATGGCGACTGTCGGCGACGAAAAACACTTCGTCATCGGCTTCGATAATTGTAGTGCCGCGAGGCATGATAGGGCGACCTTGGCGGAAAATCGCTGCCACCCGGGTATCAATATTCGGCATATGTTCGCGTAGTGCGGCCAAGGCGTTGCCGACTAAAGGGCCGCCGTAATAGGCGCGAACCGCAACCAAACTTAAGCGGCCTTCGGCAAATTCGAGCACTTGCAGTGCCCCAGGATATTCAACCAAACGTTGAATGTAAGCGGTCACTAACTGTTCAGGTGCGATAAGTTCATCGATCACAAAACCACCGCGAGGACGTCCCTCGCTATTTTTGGTTTCACTGTCGATAAATAATTTATCGCGCATCGCGAGATAAGGCTCGGAGCGAATACGGGCGATTTTAGTCGGTGTACCAAATAGGCTGTAGGCCATTTGGCAGGCGACCATGTTGCATTCATCGCTGTTGGTCACCGCAATCAGCATGTCGGCATCTTCGGCGCCTGCTTCTTTGAGTACATCGGGGTGGGCACCATGGCCCGCCACGACGCGAAGGTCATATTTATCCTGCAGGGCGCGTAATCTGGATTTGTCGCTATCGACTATGGTGATATCGTTGTTTTCACCCACCAAATTTTCGGCCAAGGTTCCCCCGACTTGACCCGCACCTAATATGATAATTTTCATGGCCTTGCTTACTTCCTAATGGGTCGCTTTCAATAAACGGGCGTAATAAAACCCATCCATGTTTTGTTGTCCCGGCGTGATTTGCCAACCAATATCTTGGCTTGAAGCCTGCTGGGCAAGAGTGTCTAGCTTAGCATCTGCGGTTCTGGCTAAAAATGCACTAATTTGGTCTCGATTTTCCTGCGGCAAAATAGAGCAAGTTGCATACAGGAGTGTGCCACCGGGTTTGAGCCACTTCCAGCAGTGATCGAGAATTTGTCTTTGCAGCTCAGCCAGTTCTTCGATGTCATGGTTTTTGCGTAACCACTTGATATCGGGATGACGGCGGATAACGCCCGTCGCCGAGCAAGGCGCATCGAGTAAGATACGATCAAACTGTTCACCCTGCCACCATGAGTCGATGTTGGCCGCATCGCCATGAATAACTTCCGCTTTTAATGACAAGCGGTCAAGGTTCTGTTGTACGCGTTCCAGTCGTTTTGCATCGAAATCGACGGCGACCAGTTGGATGCTAGGTTCAAGTTCGAGTAAATGGCAACTTTTGCCGCCCGGTGCCGCGCAGGCATCGAGTACCAGTTCATTGGCTTGCGGAGCCAGCAGGGTCGCTGCCCATTGGGCGGCGCCATCTTGCACCGATGCAGCACCTTCGTGGAAGCGCGGCAATGTCGCCACATCCTTAGGATGGGCCAGCAGTATGGCATCATCACTGAGGCCCACACTCGCTTCTATCTCTAGCTCACTCAGGGCGGCAAGATATGCATCGCGGCTTTGGGAGAGGCGATTGTTGCGTAACCACATAGGTGGACGTTCATGGCTTTGCTGGATTATCTCTTGCCAATTATCGGGATAAGCGGCTTTTAAGCGCTTAATTAACCAGCCTGGCGTGTTGTAGCTTAAGGTCTCTGACTCAGTGCTTAGTGGCGTTAATTGGCGCTGAATATTACGCAGCACGCCATTGACGACCTTTACCATGCCCTCAAATTTTAACTGACGACAGGCCTCGGCGGTTTCGGAGATGGCGGCGTGGCTTGGAATGCGGGTGAAGTAAAGTTGATAACAGCCAACAATTAATAGCTGGTGGATGATCCTTTGCTTACCTTTCAGCGGCTTGGCCAAACACTCGGCCACGCGTTTTTCGATCTGCGGCAAGGTGCGCATCACGCCGTAGCAGAGCTCTGCGAGCAGGGCTTTATCTTTACCACTGGCTAGATGCTTTTGCTGTTCTGGCAGGGCAACTGAAAGTGACACGCCTTTCTCTAAGACTTCGAAGATGGCTTTGGCCGCCAGTGCACGCAAGTTCATCATTATTGCGCCTCGTTATTAAGACGAGTGTTTGGGGTAAACCAATCGCCGCGGGCATTGAGTATGTCGGCCACGCTGAGTGGTTTTTTACCGGGTAATTGCATGCTGAGCAGAGTTAACACACCATCGCCAGTGGCGACTTCAATGCCTTTTTTACTGGCGCTGATAATAGTGCCGGGTGCGGCATTACTGCTGCTGGTGCTGACTTGGGTCTGCCATACCTTGATGGTATTGCCTTGGTGCTCAAAATAGCTCACAGGCCAAGGATTGAAGGCGCGAACTTCTTGCCATAGTTGGGTCGCGGATTTGCTCCAATCGAGTCTCGCTTCTTCTTTACTGAGCTTTTCGGCGTAGTTCGCTAAGACTTCATCTTGTTTCTCGGCCGCTAGGGTGCCGTTGGCTAAACCTTCGAGTGCTTGCAGCAGCGCGTCTGGCCCTTGCAGAGCTAACTTCTCGTAAAGGGTGGCAGAAGTATCATCATCTTCAATCGGCAAGTAGGTTTTCAGCAGCATGTCGCCTGTATCTAGGCCGACATCCATTTGCATGATAGTCACGCCGGTTTCTTTATCGCCTGCCCACAACGCGCGTTGAATCGGCGCCGCACCGCGCCAGCGTGGCAGAATAGAACCGTGAACATTGATACAGCCTAAACGCGGCGTGTCGAGCACGACTTTAGGCAGGATTAAGCCGTAGGCGACCACCACCATAATATCGGCATTGAGGGCGGCAAGTTCTTGCTGTGCGGGTTCTTTACGCAGTGAACCCGGTTGATAAACCGGAATGTCGTGGCTGACTGCGAGTTCTTTAACTGGGCTGGCGGTGAGTTTTTTACCGCGCCCTGCGGGTCTGTCCGGCTGAGTGTAGACGGCAATCACATTGTGATGTGAGTTAATCAGCGCCTGTAAATGGCGAGCGGCGAAATCCGGTGTTCCGGCGAAGATGATATTGAGTGGTTTCAAATCTGATCCTAATGCTTATTTGGCGTCCTGTCTGGCCGCTTTTTCAAGTTTCTGTTTGATCCGTTGGCGCTTCAATGGCGACAGGTAATCGACAAATAACTTACCTTTCAGGTGATCCATTTCATGCTGAATACAAATAGCAAAAAGCTCATCGGCTTCAACGGTGAATTCATTACCGTGTCTATCCAGTGCCTTGACGGTAACAAACTCGGCGCGGTCGACCTTGGCATAGATACCTGGGACTGACAGACAACCCTCTTCGTTACAGAAATCACCGCTACTGGCAATAATTTCGGGATTGATAAAGACTTTAGGATGATCGACCTCGTCTTGTAAATCCATCACGATCAGTTGTTTATGATAGTCGACCTGGGTTGCTGCCAGACCAATCCCTTTTTCTTGGTACATGGTCTCGAACATATCATCGATTTGTGTTTGCAACTCAGCAGTAAACTCTGTGATCGGGGTCGCTTGAGTTCGCAATCTTTCATCGGGAAAGCGTAAAACTTTCAATAGTGCCATACTTAAACTCTTAACAAGTCTGTCAAATCTCAATCAGTTGGTTATACTGACTGAGGCTAATGGGCTAATTTTAATCTTTAGTGCCTATCAATAACAGTAAAAGCTCGATTTAAGAGCTAAACAACATGGACCGCACCATGAAACGGCTAATTTTACTTGCGTTAATGACATTTAATTGCACGTTGGTTTCCGCTGATACTCTCACGCTGAAAGCAGGGCATCCCGAGTCATATGTGGTAAAGAAGGGCGATACCCTGTGGGATATCTCGGCAACCTTTTTAAATGACCCTTGGAAGTGGCCACGTTTATGGGATGTTAACCCCCAGATTGCTAACCCTCATTTAATTTACCCCGGCGATCAGCTCACTTTAGTCTTTATCGATGGCCAACCCAGATTAGTGCGCAATGGCGCTAACGAGGGAAAACCCCATATTCGCAAAACCCCTGAGGGGCGCGTGATTGCTAAGAGCAATGCGGTTCCTGCGGTTGACTTAGCGTTAATCCAAAATTATCTGGTGCAAAACCGTGTGGTGGATGCCGACTGGTTTGCACAGCAACCTATGGTGCTCGCGGGTGAGAGCCCTTCACGTCACCATGTGGTTGGCGATGTGATTTATATCGACAGCGAACTGCCCTTAAACCAAAAGCTGGGCATGTATGAACGCGGTCGTGACTTCTTCAATAAACAAACGGGTGAAGCTTTAGGACAAGAAGCGATTCTGGCGTCTACTGGCCAAGTTATTGAATCTGGCAAAGTGTCTAAGGTTAAAATCCTCAGTAACTACCGTGAAACCAAGGCGGGTTTTAGGGCGTTGCCGATGGAAGATGAAGCCCTGATGTCAGCCTATTTTACGCCAAAACCAGCAGAGCTTAAGACGCCAGCGGCCGTACTAGCGATTGAGTCGAAAATGCGCGAGGCGGGTAAGCTCAATGTGGTGTACTTAGATAAAGGCATGCAGGATGGTGTTGAGCCAGGTGAAGTGTTCTCCATTTATCGCGATGGCGAAGAGATTGTGATTAATAACGATGGTCAACCCGTACCTGCGGCCGAGCGCACCGCCTATGACAATGTGGTGGCGTCACTGTCGTCAGATCGCGCCATCAAGATGCCCGATATTTACCATGGCAAGCTCTTAGTCTTTAAAGTGTTTGATAAAGCGAGCTTAGGTTTGATTGTCTCGACGGAACGTTCTGTTCGTGTCGACGATAAATTAATTGCGCCAGACTCCTTAGCCTTTAGAGGTGAATAATCCCTGAACATTTGGTCGATTGGTTAATTGTTAATGCGGTATCTGGGCTAGGACCCGCTCGGACACAACAATTATTAACGCACATGGATGTGGACGACCTCAGGCAAAGATTGGAGCATGAGAGACACTCGCTCCCTTTGTCTGACAATCTGCTCCATAGCTTAGTCATTGATTATCAAAGGGTAGATGCAGCCCTTGAATGGCAAGAGCAGTCTGAACTGCATCACCTCGTTTGTTTTACCGATCCCCTTTATCCTCCATTACTTAAACAGTTACCCGATCCTCCAAGCGTCTTATTTATCAAAGGCTATGTTGAGGCGCTGTTACTCCCGTCGCTCGCGATAGTCGGGAGTCGTAATGCATCTCCCGGTGGATTACAGGTTGCCTATCAGTTAGCTCGAGAGATGTCTGCGCTAGGATTTAGTATTTGTAGCGGCATGGCGATCGGGATAGATGGCGCCGCCCATAAAGCGTGTGTTGACAGCGGAGGAAGAACGCTTGCCGTGCTCGGAACCGGGATTGATATTATTTATCCGCGTCGACATAAGCAGCTTTATGAGGATATTCAGCATCAAGGCTGTATAATAAGCGAGTTTTGGCCGGATATCGGGCCATTTGCGGGCAATTTCCCGAAACGAAACCGCATTATTAGCGGTCTTTCTTTAGGTACGCTGGTGGTTGAGGCTTGCCGTAAGAGTGGTTCACTTATCACCGCTAGGTTAGCGATGGAGCAGGGGCGTGAGGTCTTTGCGGTTCCGGGCTCGATTCTCGGTGGCTTTCATCAAGGCTGCCATGATTTATTGCGGGATGGGGCAAAACTTGTGGAGAGTGCGGCCGATATAGTGGAAGAGCTGGTAAGTTTGACGGCTTTTCACCTTGAAGAAGTCAACACTCGCCACTATATACAGCAAGGTGAGATTTGTGATTTGCCATTTTCATCGCTGTTAGCTAGTGTAGGTTATGAAACTACAACAATTGATGCTGTAGTCGAACATAGTGGGAAAACGATAGATCTGGTGTTAGAACAAATGCTTGAACTTGAGTTGCAAGGTTGGGTTGTTGCAGTACCCGGTGGTTACGTCAGAGTAAAGAGGAGCTAGCCATGTTTGATATCCTCATGTATCTATTTGAAAACTATGTTCACAGTGAAGTTGAACTGTTAGTGGATGAAGACGAGTTAACCAAGGAACTCACTCGTGCTGGTTTTCACCAGTCAGAGATTTTGAAAGCCTTAACTTGGTTGGAGCGTCTGGCTGAGTTGCAGGAAAGCGATAAGCCTTACCTGTGCAATCATGATCAGCATTCATTTCGGATTTACACCAAAGAAGAAATGGAAAAGCTGGACGTGGAATGCCGTGGATTCCTGCTATTTTTAGAGCAAGTGAAAGTGCTGAATGTCGAAACCCGTGAGATGGTGATCGACAGAGTCATGGAGCTCGATGAGCCTGCCTTGATCCTCGAAGATCTTAAGTGGGTGATTCTGATGGTGCTCTTTAATGCGCCCGGCCATGAGTCCGCCTATGAGCAAATGGAAGATTTAATTTTTGAGCAGCCTGAAGAAGGTCGGCTACATTCTTAAGCGTTGCGATGTGATGAATAATGAGAAAGGAGGCTAGCCCTCCTTTTTTGATGCCATAAGCTTGTTAATACCTGTGTGGTGAGTTATCTGCGGATTAGACGCAATGACTGGTGGTAATGATTATGTCTAAGATCGATGAACAACTATTTAGTGCCCATGAGCACGCACTGGAAAAAGAATTCGAGCTATGCCCAGAGTGTGGCAGCGAGTTGTCGGTAAAACATAGCAAACATGGGAGTTTTATTGGTTGTAACAACTATCCCACCTGCCAATATACCCGTCCTTTAGTGCAGCATGAATCAATTGAAACCCAAGTGATTGAAGGCTCCAAGTGTCCCGAGTGCGGCCATGAGCTAGCGGTCAAATCGGGGCGTTTTGGTATCTTTATCGGTTGTACTCAATATCCCAGTTGTACCCATATAGAAAGGCCAGATCAGGAGAACGACAAACCTGAGGTGGCATGTCCTGAATGCAAAACTGGCAAGCTTGAGCATCGTACCAGCCGTTTTGGTAAGAGTTTTTATGCCTGTAGTGCATATCCTAAATGCAAATTCATCGTGAATTATCCTCCCGTTGCCGAAACTTGCCCGAGTTGTGGCTTTGGTATTTTAGTCGAGCGCAAAGGGGCCGCGGGGATGCGTTTAGAATGTCCGCAAAAAAGCTGTAAATACAAACGCGCGCTTTAGTGTGATCTGGCTCTAAAGATTTGGTCGTATAAACACCCTTGGGTATAATCCCCCATCGACCACGGATGGGGTGGCCAAGCGCTAAAAAAGCCAAAACGTGTTTGTAGAAATCGATTCAATTCATAAGGTGATATTAAGATGTTACAGCTGCACCCATCTGAAATTAAAGACATAGTGCTAAACGGTGGCGTTATCGCCTATCCCACTGAAGCCGTTTACGGTTTGGGTTGTGATCCCGACAACGACACCGCCATCCAAAAATTACTCGCGGTAAAGCAACGTCCTTGGCAGAAGGGGCTTATCTTAGTGGCGAGTGAGTTTTCCCAGTTAGTGGATTATGTCGATGAGTCACAGCTGAGCGCCGAGCAACTCGAGTTTGCTTTTTCTAAATGGCCTGGTCCCTTTACCTTTGTGATGCCGATTAAGCCGCATGTTTCGCGCTATTTATGTGGTGAGTTTGATTCTATCGCCGTGCGCGTCTCCGCCCATGATGGGGTGCGCGCTTTATGCCAGGCCTTAGGTAAACCACTGGTCTCAACTAGCGCCAATTTAGCTGGCGAAGATCCAGCGCTAAGCGGTGATGAAATTCTTAATGCCTTTGAGGGTAAGATTGATGCCTTAGTGTTAGGGGCATTAGGCGAACAGCGTCAACCCTCCACCATTATTGATGCCCGCAGCGGTAAGATATTACGTAACGGACAATAACTGATTTATAACGCAAAGGATAAAAGCAGATGAGCGTGCCAGATGCGACAGTGGTAAAAGCATTTTTACTCGATCTACAGAATCGAATTTGTGCGGGTCTTGAGCAGTTGGATGGGCAAGCAAGCTTTGCGGCTGATTCATGGACGCGCACCGAAGGCGGTGGCGGTACCAGTCGTGTCTTAACCCAAGGTGCGGTATTCGAGCAAGCTGGGGTGAACTTTTCCCATGTAACAGGTGCGGCCATGCCCGCATCGGCAACGGCTCATCGCCCAGAATTGGCGGGGCGTAGTTTTGAGGCCATGGGTGTCTCTTTAGTGATTCACCCTAAAAATCCTTATATTCCAACTACTCATGCTAACGTGCGTTTCTTTATTGCCCATAAAGACGGTGCGGATCCTGTTTGGTGGTTTGGTGGTGGTTTCGATTTAACGCCTTACTATCCTTTCGAGGAAGACGTACGCGAATGGCATCAAACCGCTAAAAATCTGTGTCTGCCCTTTGGCGACGACGTATATCCTAAATATAAGAAGTGGTGTGATGAGTATTTCTTCCTGCCACATCGTAACGAAACCCGCGGCGTGGGCGGATTGTTTTTCGATGACTTGAATCAAGCTGGCTTTGATAAGAGTTTCGATTTTATGCAAGCGGTGGGGAATGGCTTCTTAACCGCTTATGCGCCGATTGTTGAGCGCCGTAAAGAGACGCCCTATGGCGAGCGTGAGCGTGAGTTCCAGTTGTATCGTCGCGGTCGTTATGTTGAGTTCAATCTGGTATACGACAGAGGTACCCTGTTCGGTCTGCAAACCGGTGGTCGCACAGAGTCTATTTTGATGTCAATGCCGCCATTGGTACGCTGGCAATATGCTTATACGCCAGAGGCGGGTAGCCCTGAGGCAGATCTTTACGATAACTACCTCAAACCTCGAGATTGGGTATAAGCACGCTAACCTGGGTCGCGTAATCGTACTTTATTGATTACGCATATGATCAGCCAGAGTGGAAATCGCCTCATAGATAGCGGCGCGATGCTCTGGCTTTTTTATATGTTTTTCAATGGCAAACTTCATGCAAAATAGCCATTGATCCCGCATTGTCTCATCTACAGCGAAGGGCATATGCCGAGCGCGTAATGCGGGATGTCCATACTTTTGCTGATATAACTGCGGACCGCCGAGCCAGCCACTTAAAAACTCATAGAGCTTTTGTTCCGACTCCGCAATCGGCGCACGGTGAATTGCGAATAAGGCTTGTGTTTCTGCCGAGCTTGCCATTTTCTGATAAAAACTATTCGCAATAGCACGGATCACTTTGTCACCACCAATTAAATCATAGGCATTAGACTGATTCGGATCCCTGTCATCCGGCACGCTTGTGTGTTTACTAAAAATCTTTTTAAGCCAGTTCATAGGTCTAACTGCACTGCAATCTACAATATTGATGCGCGCATTATAGCCTGAATGCCACTGCGAAACATGAGGCCAAAGTTAGGTACAACAACTTAGACTCGCCATTAAGCTGTGCTACCGCCCAAAAGCACGCTAGACTGCAAGCCATTCACAGCCAATAGAATCCCGCAGATGACAGATATGCCCTCAGTAACTACGCCAGCGCTTGATCGATATGCCGTGTTTGGCAATCCGATAGGTCACAGTAAATCGCCCTTTATCCATGGACAGTTTGCGTCCCTTACGCAGCAGCCTTTGAGTTATGAAGCGATTCTGGCGCCCATGGATGGTTTTGAAGCGAGTTTACGAGCATTTTTTCAGGCGGGAGGAAAGGGCGTGAATGTGACTGTGCCCTTTAAGGAGCAAGCCTTTGCCCTCTGCGACAGCTTAAGTGCCGAAGCGACATTGGCGGGTGCGGTCAATACTCTAAGCTTGTTGGCCGATGGCACTATTTACGGTGATAACACCGATGGTTTGGGGCTGGTGGCCGATCTTGTTCGCCATCTCGGCAGTTTGCAGCATAAGCGGGTACTCTTGGTGGGGGCCGGCGGTGCGGCGCGCGGCTGTATCTTGCCATTGCTTAAGGCCGAAGTCGGGCAATTGATTATCACCAACCGAACCCAAAGTAAGGCACAGGCCTTAGTGGATATTTTTAGCCAAGTACAAGAGGGGCGCTACAGCGATAAACTTCAGGCGATGTCGATGTCTGAGTTGTCGGGGGAGTTCGATTTAGTGATTAACTCGACCTCAGCGAGTCTAGCGGGAGAGTTACCGCCACTGCCACAGTCCATTATAGGCAACAAAACGGCTTGCTACGATATGATGTATGGCGCTAAACCAACGGCATTTAATCAATGGGCTTTGCAACAGGGCGCTGCGCAAGTGATTGATGGACTGGGTATGCTTGTCGGTCAAGCGGCGAAGAGTTTTGCACTCTGGCGTGGCGTCGAGCCAGATACCTCAGGAGTGCTTAAATTACTCAGGGACAAACTACAGGCCGACGCGCAATAGAGGCTCAAGAGGAAAATAAGATGAATCAGAGTATTTTATTCCCCGATCTGCAACATTGGGATGAAACCCAAAAGCACATTTGCTTTATTGCCCAGCAGCAGGGAATGAACATTAAGTGCTATATCAGCGCGCAGAAGCTGGCGCAGTTAAATGACTTTTCGCCTCAGCCCAATAGCGATGAAGCGGCTGTCATGTTAGCGCTATTTGATGCGGTGCGATTCGATGCGGAAGAAATGGCAGAAGCCTTAATTGAAGCAGAAGAGTTTGATGAGTTTGGCGCAGTACACTTAGGCTAAGTACAACGCAATAGGCTAAGCACAACATAAGCAAGATGGCAGCTTAAATACTGCCATCTCGATTTAATAGACACATTACTCTGGCTGAGGTTCTGCCAAGTATTCGTTTTTCAAGCGCACATAGTTATCTGCGGATTCGGGTAAAAACTTCAATTCCGCTTCGGTTAAAGGTCGCGCCTGTTTCGCAGGGCTGCCGACATATAAGTAGCCGCTCTGCAGCACCTTACCTGGCGGTACTAACGAACCCGCACCTAAAATCACATCATCTTCTAATATGGCACCGTCGAGGATAATCGCGCCCATCCCCACTAATACACGATTGCCAACCTTGCAGCCATGCAGCATCGCCTTATGCCCAATCGTCACATCATCACCAATGATCAATGGATGACCGTCAGGACGAGAGGCGGATTTACGGGTCACGTGCAATATGCTGCCATCCTGCACATTGGAGCGCTTACCAATACGAATGTGGTTTACGTCACCACGCGCCGCCACCATAGGCCAAATGCTGGCATCTGTATCTAAAGCGATATCGCCAACGAGTACCGAAGCAGAGTCTACATACACATTATCGCCGAGTTGTGGATGAATGTCTTGGTAAGTTCTGAGTGGCCCTGACATAAAAAAGTCCCTAATTGAGTGGTTTTTCGCATTATAAAGGCTAAAAACTGACTGGTCAGGTCAAATATCCAACGAACAGTGTAAAAAAGCTAATTATCTTTAAATTAGGGGTTGCACAAAAAGTTCTGCTGCCTATAATGCGCATCCACTGACACGGCAGACAGCGAAAGCGAATGCGGTATCAGTGCGAATCGAATGCAAAATGTGCACTTGGTTCGAAAGCGGCAAGAAGTTTGCAAAAACGCCTTGACGCGACACGGGAAATGCGTAGAATACGCAGCCCTGACCCGCTGAGCGGTAACGCGAAGTAGATGGTCAAATGCTCTTTAACAATCTAAACAAGAAATCTGTGTGGACACTCACAGGTGTTGAGTTAATCGAAATTACTCTGCCGTTTGGCGA
>AACY020558279.1_pt1 | contig 15121 bp, 6 predicted proteins | sample 267378 | NCBI WGS metagenome assembly AACY02 (sample SAMN02954345, study PRJNA13694) | marine metagenome | biome: aquatic; feature: ocean; material: water; isolation source: isolated as part of a large dataset composed predominantly from surface... | reverse complement strand
CATCTGGTTTGGGACCAGAGGGTCAGAGGTTCGAATCCTCTATCACCGACCACATTCTTCGCATGACTAGCGCGCTTGAGTTTTCAAGCAAATAGTTGACAGTTACGGTGATTAGCGCAGTCCGGTAGCGCATCTGGTTTGGGACCAGAGGGTCAGAGGTTCGAATCCTCTATCACCGACCAATTACATTGAAGCCTCAGCATTCTTCGGAATCACTGGGGCTTTTTTGTATCTGTCTCTTAAACGTCTTTATTCGTGCCTTGTTGTTTCGTCGTGATTGCGCAATGAGGTGCTGCGATACTTTATTCACTCACCCCTCAAATAATTAAGGCTCCCTAAGGAGCCTTAATGTAACGAGATCCGACTTAGTCAATATTCTCTGGTGGGGCGATAAAGCCTTGATAGGCATCAGTTTTAAGCTCGTTAAAGCGCTCTAGCTGTGCTTTCTCTTGGATACCTGTCACTATCACCTGAATATCTAATCCCTTAGCGACATTGATAATAGCGCGGCAGAGCTCGCTATTATGTGAGGCTTCGTCGTAGTAGGAGAAGGATTGGTCGAGCTTAACGTAACTTGGTCTTAGCTCTTGAAGGTACGACATTGAGCCAAATTGACGGCCAAAGTGGTCGATACCAAACTTAGCACCATTATCACGAATAATATTGCATAACAGCACACAGGATTCTAAATCGCTGTAGACGCCGGCTTCGGGGATTTCAAAGCAGATGCGTTCAACCTGTGGCGTACTGCGCAGGAAGTGATTGAGCCAGTCGTGGAACTGGGTATCACTAATACTCTGATGCGTCAGGTTGATTGCCAGCGGCTCATAGTTACGCTCAAGTAGTTTTTGCTCATACACAGTCTCAATCAGGCACTTATCGAGTAGAGAGCCGAGTGAGAGCAGTTCGATATAGGGCATAAACTGGCCTGCATGGGCCACCTTATCGCCAAGCTCGAGTTGGCAATAGAGTTCTCGCTGGGCGATACCATCGCCATTACAAAACTGAATAGGCTGCCAGCGGAATTTAAATTTCTTATTGCTGATAGCATGGCTCAAATTGTCACGCCATTGCTCACGCGTGAACAACTGCTGCTCTGTGGTTTCGAACCAATGGAAGGATTTATGTTCCTTCAGGGCTTTTTGCAGCGCGTTATCCGCCTGCGCCAGAATATCGGACACCTTCATCTGACCGATGCGTTCAGCAACACCGATGGCAAAATTCTCATTGGGCTTACAGCCTGCTTTAGAGATTTCTTGGTTGATGGTGCGGATCAGGGTTTGCAGGTACTTACTGATTTGATCGTGCTCGACATCGGTAACGAGGAAGGCAAATTCAAATGCAGCAATACGCGCAATAACCGATGGGGTGATTTCATTTAGCTGTTGAACCAGTTTTTCGGCTAATAGGCGAATGGTTTCATCGCGAACCTGATAGCCGTATTTGCTGTGAACCTCTTCGAGCCAGTCGAGTTTAGCTAAGAATAGGGCACCGCTGCTCGGTTCGCTCAACCAGCCATTGAGGCGACTGACCACGTATTGGCGATTAGGTAACCCTGAGGCAGGGTCGGTGAGGTTCTTTTTGCGTAAAGAGCCGACTTCTTCATCGAGGGATTGGAATAATTGTTTAAGTTGGGCTGACATGCTGTTGAATGCGGTAACCAAATCTTTGAGTTCTGTGGTCTTAGGTAATGGCATGTCGGGGCCAAACTGGCGTGCGGCGATCTTTTTGGCATGATCGGATAAGGCATGTAGCGGTTTTAAAATCCAAGTTAAGCCTAATCTTGCGGTAAAAATAGCGACTAAAAAGAGGAGTGAGAAGGCGATAATAGTATTAGACATAATTCGCCATAGCTCATGGTAACCAAAGCCAGGATGAGCGGTGATTTCTAGCTGAGCGAGTTGTAACCATCCAGAAGTGATAGTGCTTTCTTTTTTGATGGTCTTAAATAGCTTTAAATTGATGAACCACTGAGGAACGTCTTCAATTTTGAGTGGGTTGTTCCATTCTTGCTGTTTGCCATCAACCATCCAGGTCAGTTTAATGTTCTTGTAATAGCCGCCCTCAAAAATCACATTGACTAAGGTTTCGGCTGCGGCGGTATCGCCAGCTTGCAGTGCAGGAGTAAGCATGAGTCCAAGCGAGGTACTGGTATTGTTTAGATCCGATTCCATTTGCTTGGTCAAAAAGCTTTGTGTCTCAGTAAATTGCACATAGCCAAGGCTTGCAACAACCAGCAAGAACAGGCTAAAAAGCAGCGAATATATCTGTCTAAACAGTGTCATCTTTGGTGCTACTCCAGTTTTAATTTGGGCTGCCTGAGTCGGTCAACCCCTAACCTATGGTTAAGGTCATTCCATTTTTCGAGTCGTGTCGACGAGCCTGCTAAAACGCCTCGTCCCTGTTCTTTATTCAGCCATAACTGTTTACCGTTGAAGCTGTAAACAGGAACGAGATCTCTACGCTGGGTGGCAGGTTTAATGACATGGTCGAGGTTATCGAGAACTAAAGGGACAGACGAAGGGGTGTCATAGTAAGCCAACACCATATGATACTGATTCACGCTAGTGGCTTTAACCATAGTGATCCGCATCTTATCTTCGGGCACGCCTAATTGGAGCAGCGTGAAATATTTGGCAATGGAAAAGTCTTCACAGTCGCCACCATTCACGCCAATAAACTCCATCGGAGTGGCCCAATAGTTTGATTCTCCCCATAATTTTATGTCATCGACGAAACGGAATAAGTTAAAGAAGTTGTTCACTTTCAATAGCTTTTCTTTTTCATCGAGCGCGCTGGCCTCTGCCACCACCTTAAACCAAGCTCTTGCGCGCATGCCTGCGCGCTCACCATAACGCTTCTCCAGCGTTGAGGTAATCTTGGCTTCATCTAGCTTTTGGGTCGGACTGGCATACAAACAGCCGACCGCTAGCGCAGACGCTATTAGGCTTAAGCGACAGGCCCGCAAAAACGAATTTTTATCTCCCAGCCTGCCGTTCATAGCCTATTCTGTTAGCCTTTATTTGGTTGTTTCATCGACAGAATAAATGGTCCATTTCATATCTGCCGTCGTATCATCACCAGTGACTTCTGCGACCACTCGACGGTTACGTGTTTCAGCATCCGGCGTGCGTTCTAGCACCAGTGGACGACTGGAGCCGTAGCCAATGGCGGTCAGTCTCGTTCTATCGATACTGAAGCGATCGGCGAGTACCGCAGTCACGGCGTCGGCACGTTCCTGCGACAGCACTGCGTTTCGTTCATCAGTACCTGTTCGACTCGTGTGGCCTTCGATGGTCACTTTGGTCGTTGGGTATTGACGGAGAAACATCGCAATTTCTTCAATCTGTGGATAGTACTCTGGTGCAATATAAGCTGAGTCGTTTGGAAATAAGATATTGATATCCTTACGCTCATTGATTGCTTTTATTTGACCACAGCCGTAATTATCAATGCCCGCACCTTTGGCGGTGTCGTTACAGCGCTCACGGGCCTCAATCACACCATCACCATCTTTATCCGACAGATCATAGGCTTGAGTCGTTGTCATTTCTTCAATATTAACTGTATCACGCATGGAACAACCAGCTAAAAGTGCCACGCTCATAAATAGGATTGCGGTTTTCATTGGTTGGCTCCTCCCTCGTAGTTGCGTTCACCACGCCATGCTTCTGGACGAGTCACTTTTAAGGAGTCGAGTAAACGTCCAGTCGAGTTGAGTACACGATATTTGGCAGTGATTTCATCGTACTCGGCCTGTAAGTAATCCTTACGCGCCTCAAACAGTTCGTTTTCGGTATCGAGTAAGTCGAGTAAGCTGCGTTGGCCCAAGTTAAATTGTTGGGCGTAGGCTGATTGAGTATCTTTTGCCGCCATCACATGGTCGCGGATATATTGCTTTTGCGGCGCTAACATTTCATAGGCGTTCCAAGCCAAGTTCACGCCTTCAACCACTTCGCGTTGTGCGCGTTGACGGATTTCTTTGGCTTCACCTAATTTGTAAGCGGTTTCTTTTTCGCGGGCGAGATCTTTACCACCTGCGAACAGGTTGTATCTTACTCTCACCATAGCCACCAGATCATTGTTGTAGCCACCGACGTTTTGGCTGGCTAATGCGCTAACGCCGTCTTCGCCGCCCACATCGTTGTTCCAGTTACCATTCAGTTCTAACGAAACCTGAGGGTAGTAACTGGCTTGTACTGAAGAACGCTCATTTTCGGCAGCACGAATATCATTGGCCGCAGATTTGAGAATTGGATGGTTTTCCTGCGCATCGGTAAGACCTGAGTTGAGGTCCTTAGGCAGTAGATCCGCATCCGGTACTGGCTGAATTAAATCAACAGGATCGGCTGCAACAACACGGATAAACTGTGCTTTGGCATCAAGCAAATTATTACGCGCCGAAATCACGTTAGCATTGGCACGAGCGAGACGACCAGTGATTTGCGAGAGATCCGCAGTGGAACCTAAACCTGAGTCGGTACGTTGTTTGATTTGCTCATAAATCTCTTTATGGCTGTTGAGATTTTTCTCTGCCAGCTTAAGCACTTCATCGGTACGCAGATAGTTTAAGTAGACTTTACTGACATCTAGCGCCATATCCTCTGCTGCCGCAAGCAGAGCCCATTGGTCTGCACTGGCTTCAAAGCTATAACGATCAACTTCACTGCTGGTATAAAAACCATCGAATAGCATTTGCTTTAAGCTAACGCCAAACTCACCACGGTTCAGCTCAGCAACACCATTACTATCAACATCACCTACATTAGGACGTCGGCGAGTCGATACACTGTCTGTTTGCTCATAACCATAGCCGCCAGTCACATCAATAGTTGGCATGTAGCCAGCAATGGCTTGGTTTACTTGCTCTTCTCTGGCTTTGAAGCGGTTAAAGGCAACGCGCAAGTCTGGATTGGTATCGAGTGTATATGCTACCGCCTGCTCTAGTGTTTGGCTTTGAGCCGAAAGTGGTAACAGTATCACTGACAATACAACAGCTAATTTTGAACATTGAAATTGTCGTCTTACTGAAGTCTTCATTGCAAACCTCCCGGTTTATAACAGGCTTAACGCTCTCTGAGCGCAGTATCCTTAGCCCTTAAAATTGGATTTAAAATGTACTCAAGAATGGATCTTTGTCCGGTGATAACGTCAACAGTTGTTAACATCCCCGGGATAATTGGCATCTCTGTGCCATCGTCTTTTATTAAGCTGGATTCTTCGGTTCTCACCTTTATAAGGTAGAAGCTATTTCCTTCGTCGTCCTGTGATGTATCGGCACTAATATGCTCGACTGTACCTTTTAGGCCGCCGTAACGGGTAAAATCGTAGGCTGTGACCTTAACCACAGCGGGTAATCCGGTGTGAAGAAACGCGATATCCTTAGGCAGGATCTTGGTTTCGATCAGCAGTTGGTCCTCGGAGGGCACGATTTCAACGATATCGACACCAGGCTGAACAACACCACCCAGAGTGTTGATATGCACAGATTTGATAGTGCCGTTCACCGGTGAGGTGATAATCGCTTTACTGACTTTATCCTGTGCGCCGACTTGAGCCTCGTTCATGCGTGATAAACGAGTCTGAGTTTCGTTCAGCTGCGCACGAAGATCGGCGGCGTAAACGAATACGGCTTCACGGCGTTTGAGAATCGCTTCGTCTAATGCGGCCTTCAGCTTAGGCCTTAGCAATCGTAAGGAATTGAGCTCACCTTGGGCGTCGTTTACGGCGCGCTCAAGCTTCAGTAATTCCACCTCAGGCACAATACCTTTTTTCGCCAGTGGCCGAGTGAGTTCTAACTCACGAGAAATCAGCTGCATACTGGTGGTCAAGGTCGTGGTTTTTGAGGCGAGATCGTCAATTTCTTGCTGCCTTTGTTGGATCTGACGCACCAAAATTTCCAGCTGATTGCTCAAGTTATCTAAACGGCCGTTGTATTCCTCTTGCTGCCTTTTCACTAAGGCAGGTTCAGCCTCTGTCAGATTATCTGGGAAGACTAACGCCTTTTTAGTGATTTTTACTTGCTCACGCCAGTCGGATGTCATGTCCGAAATCAATATGCTATCTAACTCGGCCCGCATACGGATCGCATTGGTTTTTAAGCCAAAGACTTCCTGTTCCTGCTGAGCAAAGTCGGAGCGAAAACGCGTGTCATCGATGCGAACCAAAGGTTGGCCTTTAGTGACGAGATCGCCTTCACGGACATAGAGCTCCTGCATGATGCCACCATCGAGGCTTTGAATGACCTGCACTTGCGATGAGGGGATCACTTTACCTGAACCTGTGGTGACCTTATCTAATTGAGCAAACCCGGCCCATAACAGGAAGCAGGCAACCATTGCAGCCAAGGCCCAAATAATGAGCCTATGCCCACTGGGGGCATCGGTCATCATGGCGCCATAAACATCATCCACCATGTCCAAATCATTTGCGGTTAGATTTTTACTCATTTTTTAGGGCCTCCAGTCACTAGGCCAAAATTGAGTTTTTCTAACACTTCGGCTTTAGGGCCATCAGCAACCACATGGCCACGTTCCAACACGATTATGCGGTCAACCAATTGTAATAAATGCATTTTGTGAGTAATCAGCAGTAAAGTTCTGTCCTTGCTGACATTTTGCATGGAGCGAATAAATTGCTGCTCTGCTCGGGCATCCAAACTGGCTGTAGGCTCATCCATTAACAGTACTGGCGGGTCGTTAAGTGTCGCACGGGCAAGCGCAACGGTTTGTCGTTGGCCGCGGCTCAATGACATACCGCCTTCACCAACCTGCTGATCCAGCCCCTCTGCTTCCAAATGAGTGAACTGACTGACGCCAGAAAGTTGTACTGCACGGATCAGTTGATGCTCGGTTACTTGGCGGGTTCCAAACAGAATGTTATCTCTGATGGTGCCATGGAACAGGGTGACGTCCTGCGGCAAATAGCCAAAGTTACGGCGCAGATCGCTAGGATGAATTTGCGCCGAGTCGACGCCATCGTAACGCAGACTTCCGGTGGTGGGTTGGAATAGGCCAACTAACAGCTTGGCGAGCGTACTTTTGCCCGAACCATTACGGCCAATGATGGCAATGCGCTCACCCGGATTAATGGTGAGCGTCATAGGGTAGAGTACGGGCTTTTCAGAACCGGGGTAGCTAAAGCCCACGTGATCGGCGTTGATTTTACCCATCAAGCGTTGTTTGCTGACGAGATGACCTTTGTTCTCGAATTCGTCTTCTTGCACCATCAGCTCATTGAGCTGGCGCAATGCGCTGGCTGTATGGTTGGCGCGGGTCATCAAACCTGCTAGCTGCGCCATTGGTGCTATGGCTCGGCTTGATAACATCACTGCCGCAATAATGCCGCCCATGGAAATGGCGTTATCGGCAACCCGGTAGACCCCTAAAATGACTACGCATACAACCGTAAATTGCACGATGAAGTTAGCCATATTGGAGACTGAGTTGGATAGCTTTTTCGATCTCAGTTGCCAGTTTGCGCTATGGCCTATCATCTGCTGCCAGCTTCGCTGCACAATCCCTTCGGCGCCGTTGGCTTTAATTGATTCCAATGCCGAGAGGCTTTCGATCAGATGACCGTGTTTTAAGCTGGAAAACTTATTTCCTTCTTCAATTGCCGCCTTTAACTTGGGTTGGGTATAAAGGGTAAAGCCGATAATAATTAAGCCACCGACCACGGGAATAACCGCTAAATCACCAGCAACAATATAAATAATGATGAGGAAAAATAGCGCGAACGGTAAGTCGACCAGCGTGGTGATAGTTGCTGACGTTAAAATCTCGCGAATATTGTCGAACTCTCCGAGCTGTTTCGCCATGCCGCCGATACTGGGGGAGCGCCTTTCTAAAGGGATACCAATCGCTTTAGCAAACAACTGAGACGACACAATAATATCGACCTTTTTACCTGCAACATCAATTAAGTAGCTGCGTAGTTGTCGCATGACTAAGTCAAATAAATAGGCGATGGATGCACCTATAGCTAACACCCAAAGCGACTCGAAGGCTAGGTTAGGCACAACTTTGTCATACACGTTCATGATGAACAGAGGGGAGACGAGCGCAAAGATGTTGACCAGTACCGAGGCGATTAACGCATCTCGGTAAATTGGCGCAGAGTCTTTTAAGGTCTGTACGAGCCAATGGGTCTTATTGTCATGCAAGTAAACATCGAACCCCATGTCGCCACGGTATTCCTGCTTTACGAGGAATAAATAGCCGACATATAAGGTTTCGAGCGACTCTATTGTGAGTACTTCTTCACCGCCAGTTTCAGGCAGTTGAATCACCGCTCTATCGGACTCGAGGTTGAGTTCGCGTAGGATGCAGGCTTTTTTGTCTTTCAATAACAGAATACATGGCAGCAATATCGGGGATATTTCATTTAACCCTTTGCGCGATAATTTTGCTGCTAATCCTGCTCGTGAGGCTGCTTGAGGGACTAAATCTGGTGTTAATGCTGCTCCAGACAAAGGCAGGCCTGCCGCAAGTGAATCACTTGAGCATGGATTTCCAAAATGTTCAGTGAGCAACACTAAACAATCAAGTAGAGGGTCGACTATTACCCGCTGTGAAGCGGAAATAGTCCACTGCTCAACTTTTTCTGAGGCTGTAACAGGCACCTACTTATCTATCCTTTGATTTTTATTTGATTATCAGAAGTATGGGTCATGACGGCCTATATTTCTATAGGCCATATGAACAGATCTTCTAAGGAATTATAGTGCCATTATTGTTATGTGGATCGGTCAATGGTGTTACGCCCTGTGGTGCATCAGGTGTGACAGGGGCTGCATCGATGATCAGAGGGCCGTTACCGTTAGTGCCCAGTAGCCCATTGATGACTCCTGCATTGTCGGTTGCACTATATTGGCTAAACAGATTAACCCCATCCAGTACGATATGTTGATCGAACACGCCATCCTTGTTTGCATCGATATCAATGACGGTTGAACCATTGTTATCTAAGCTAAAGTTCAGATAGCTTTCTAGAGTATTAGCGGTTTCTCCTTGGAGTAGGTCGCTAAGATCCAGCTTATCTTCTCTCACATTAAAGTCCATGATGTGGTCTGTACCTTGGTCGGCATCTGCATAGCGCCACAGGAAGGTGTCATTACCGCTATCTCCACGTAGAACGTCATCACCTAGACCACCAATCAAGGTATCGTTACCAGCACCACCACGAAGAGCATCGTTGTGGCTACCACCATCAATGTAATCGTCCCCAGTGTGTCCATAGAGGATGTCTGAGCCAGACTGACCATAAATTCGATCGTAGCCACTACCACCATTGACCACATCTGCTCTTTGAGAGGCTACGTCATTGGCCAATAGCAGACCATCACCATCAACTATGCTATTGGAGCCACTTAAAGTACCGGTCATAATATGGTGAGTCAGTAAGTCATTGACTGACAATTCTAGGTCATCATCTGAGCCATAGTTGGCAGTACCAGTCTTACCTGCATAGATAACATCGTCACCTTTACCTGTTTCAATATGATCATTGCCGTCACCACCACTCACAACTTGAGCGCTGCTATTGGTATAACTCTTGTGGATGCCATAAGTAGCAGCTACTTCATCACCAGAGCTATTAGTGATAAAGCCACCATGCGATCCTCCGAGTGTGACATTTAATATTTTTTGATTTCGATTAGATGCACTTTCACCGTCAACGACAATGATGGTGTCATTTAAACTAGAGCCTTGAGTTGAGATAGCATTGGCGTCAGCAATATTAATACCATCGGCATTAATCGGATTGACATCAATCTTCAAGGTGGCGCTTGCTTTATCACCGTCGCCATCTTGGGTGGTGTAGGTGAAGGTTTCGATTGCACCTGCTGCTGGAATGGTGTTGGCACTCGCCGTTAACTGATAGTGGTAAGTACCATCAGCATTAAGGATAAGATTGCCGTAGGTTCCTGTTATCGTTGTGCCAACTTGACCTGAAACACCTGTATCAGTGTGGTCTCCGCTGGCAACGCCAATGACTGTTAACGCACCATCGGCACCAGCCACATCATTAGTGAGCACGTTGCCATCAGTATGCGGCAGGGTATAGCCATCTCCGGCCACCATACGCACGACTAACTCATAGCTGGTTGCAGCATCCTCATTGGTGTAGATAGATGTCACAATGTTACCATTACTATCTTTAAAACCAATAACTTGCATTGTGTACATTTGGCCTTCGTAGTTGAAGGTTACACTGGTTTGACCGACAGTAACGATATCGCGAGATGCCATAGGATCGTTGCTATTAGGTGTTTCATTATGGCTAAAGTTCAGCATTAATGTAACTGGTGTTACTACACCGTAAGCATCCGTCACATTAAACGTGACCTTCATGGTCGCTGCAGTGATTGAAGTACCTGAAGTAATCGAATAGTTGTAGTGTGTAAATGTACCTAGCACTATGTCTTGGTTTAAAGATAATGCGCCATTTAGTGCGGCATCATTATCGGCAAAACCATAACCTGACTGACTACCATAGGTTGAACCCCAGCGGAGTTGGTCTTTTCCATTGTCGTTGTCTGGGCCGTCGAATGTGTTGACATTGGAGCCTCCAGTCGTACTGGTCCAGTTGGCAACAATGCCTGAGAAGTTAAAGGAATCAACCACTACATCAAGTTGAGCAGTATCGTTTTGGGCGATGTTGGTATCATCTGCGACAGTGACAGTCACGTTGGAATGTGCGGTATTACCTACGCCATCGACGGCAATAACCTGAATACCATTTACAGTTAGGCTATTGGTATTGACGCTGTGTGGCAGATTCGTTAGTAGCTCTGCAGTCACAGTGACATCACCTTGCTCACCCGCATTAATACGATCCCAATCTAGGGTTAAGCGAATCGCCTCACGTCCATATACAGTACCGACCAATTGGCCTTGGTCATTGAGTGCCCAATGAATCTGAGCGTTGATACCCACCACAGAAATATTGCTAATATCACCGAACTGGAAGCTACCAATCGAGTTGCTACCTGATTTAAAGCTTAGTGTTTGAACACTTGAATCTGGTGCTCCTGCTTGTAAATCGGCTTCATTCAAGGTGGCAAAAGTATTAGGTGTCAGTGCTACTGGTGCAAGCGGTGTAGTACTTGGTGGATCTAAATGTACATTCAGATTACCAGTTGATTTATCTCCATCACTGTCTGTGGCAGTTACGACAAAGTTCAGATCGAGGCTTTGGCTTGAACTCACAATGGTTTGTGCAGTAGTACCAGTGAATTGGAAGCTGGTACCACTCAGTGCAGATAGCTCAATGTAAGCGATAGAACCCACGTTTTGGATGAGTTGACCACTTGTAATATTGCCTTCATGTAACAAGTTACCTTGATCATCATAGGCTTTATAGTGGATTTGTGCCGCTCCTGTGAAGCTAAAGCTTGCGGTCGCAGCATCTTCGGAATAATCCACAATTAATACTTCATTGCCATCCACAAATGGGTTTGCAACACCGAAACCGTTATTAGTACCGTTTACTTGAGCAACGTTATTATTGCCATCACGTGCCGTGAGGGTGAAGGCGATATCCGCATCTGCTGGAATCTTAGTTATATCGTTATAAACACCATAACCATGGGTGTCAGGATCATAAGTGACATACACTGCTTCACCGATACCACCTTTTCCTCCAATAAGCCCAGCAATTTGGATTGTTGAAAGCTTATCAATACTCTGATTCATATCGAGAGTGTATTGATCAGTTGTTGGGTCGGTTGTTAAGGTGAAGATCAACGTCTGATTTGCTGCGCCTGTATAAGCAGAAGCCGTGCCGTTGGTATCGGTATAGGCGATCAACACATTTGGATGAGTAGGGTCGACATAGTAATAGACTGTGAGTCCACCCGCTGTAATGCCTGAGTTGGCGAAGGTTGTCGTTGTGCCGTTCCAACCAGTCACGTTTGCACTCAGGCTTACACTGTAGTTATCCATAGCAGTATGATCATTACCATCTGCGCCTAGGATATTGAGGGCGCCAACAATATCTGCGGCAGTAGCGCTATTGACGCCTGAACCAGTACTTGGAGCAATAGCGATCACGTCATCATTGATGGTAATACTTACATTACCGGTCAATACGCTATTATCGGCACCTACAGCTTCAATGACGATTCCATTGATCAGTGAACTGAGATTCTCGCCACTTAATCCATTAACCTGCTTGATGTTGTCTAATAGCTCAACATTAACGGTAACAGTACCCGTAGTGCTTGCAGCAAGTCCTGATGTCACAGGAGTTCCACTAAGGGTGACTTTAATTACCTCAACACCACCGACAGTACCGACCAACGCACCATTCGCTGCTATTGCCCAAACAATACTGACACCTACAGCAAGGTTAGTTGCCGCAGTGATAGAAGAAGCATTAAAACGGAATTGTGTAATGTTCTGATTACCCGCGGTAAAGTTAATAGTATTCGAGAAGGTATCAGGAATATTATCGCGTAGACTGCTTTCATTAACAGTCACACTGCAAGAGTTAGGTTGATATACGGTTGCAGTGTCTGAACCTGAAGCTGATAAATTACCAACAGGATCAGTTTGAGTCGCAGTAACTGTGATGCTTTGGCCTGCGGCAGGTGCTGTTTCACTCCAGCTGATGACGCCGTTAGCATAGGTATAGTTACCAAAGGTCAGGGTACCACTGCCATTATCGGTGAAGTCGGCAAAGCTCAGTTCAATCGCTGTGCCACCGTTGATGGTGAGTGTGACATAGCCACCCGCTTCAAAATCAGTGCCGTTGATTGACACTGTAAGCTGCACTCCATCGTTGCCCATTTCTGCGGCGGTTAACAGACCATCACCAGGGTTACCGTCATCGACAATTAATACGGTCGGTGCATTTGGTGCGGCAGTTTCAATCACCACATCTTGGGTGACGGTTTTGCTGTTGCCAGCCACGTCGGTGACGGTGGCGACCACGGGGTAGGTGCCGTCAGGCAGCACGGTACCGGTTAAATCCACACTCCAGTTACCTTGCGCATCAATCACTAAGCCGTTGGCGGTGGTGTAGACCACGCCGTTGATGGTGACGGCTAAGGTGCTGTTGTCATCCAAATCGACGGTACCGTGGAACACTAAGGTGTTGTCGTTGGTGATAAAGTCCGTGCTGGAGCTACCAGTGTCTTGGGTGATGCTGGTGATGGCCACGGTGTTGCCGTCGCCATCCTCATCAATCTTGGTATCAATCACCACATCTTGGGTGACGGTTTTGCTGTTGCCAGCCACGTCGGTGACGGTGGCGACCACAGGGTAGGTGCCGTCAGGCAGCACGGTACCGGTTAAGTCCACACTCCAGTTACCTTGCGCATCAATCACTAAGCCGTTGGCGGTGGTGTAGACCACGCCGTTGATGGTGACGGCTAAGGTGCTGTTGTCATCCAAATCGACGGTACCGTGGAACACTAAGGTGTTGTCGTTGGTGATAAAGTCCGTGCTGGAGCTACCAGTGTCTTGGGTGATGCTGGTGATGGCCACGGTGTTGCCGTCGCCATCCTCATCAATCTTGGTATCAATCACCACATCTTGGGTGACGGTTTTGCTGTTGCCAGCCACGTCGGTGACGGTGGCGACCACGGGGTAGGTGCCGTCAGGCAGCACGGTACCGGTTAAATCCACACTCCAGTTACCTTGCGCATCAATCACTAAGCCGTTGGCGGTGGTGTAGACCACGCCGTTGATGGTGACGGCTAAGGTGCTGTTGTCATCCAAATCGACGGTACCGTGGAACACTAAGGTGTTGTCGTTGGTGATAAAGTCCGTGCTGGAGCTACCAGTGTCTTGGGTGATGCTGGTGATGGCCACGGTGTTGCCGTCGCCATCCTCATCAATCTTGGTATCAATCACCACATCTTGGGTGACGGTTTTGCTGTTGCCAGCCACGTCGGTGACGGTGGCGACCACAGGGTAGGTGCCGTCAGGCAGCACGGTACCGGTTAAGTCCACACTCCAGTTACCTTGCGCATCAATCACTAAGCCGTTGGCGGTGGTGTAGACCACGCCGTTGATGGTGACGGCTAAGGTGCTGTTGTCATCCAAATCGACGGTACCGTGGAACACTAAGGTGTTGTCGTTGGTGATAAAGTCCGTGCTGGAGCTACCAGTGTCTTGGGTGATGCTGGTGATGGCCACGGTGTTGCCGTCGCCATCCTCATCAATCTTGGTATCAATCACCACATCTTGGGTGACGGTTTTGCTGTTGCCAGCCACGTCGGTGACGGTGGCGACCACAGGGTAGGTGCCGTCAGGCAGCACGGTACCGGTTAAGTCCACACTCCAGTTACCTTGCGCATCAATCACTAAGCCGTTGGCGGTGGTGTAGACCACGCCGTTGATGGTGACGGCTAAGGTGCTGTTGTCATCCAAATCGACGGTACCGTGGAACACTAAGGTGTTGTCGTTGGTGATAAAGTCCGTGCTGGAGCTACCAGTGTCTTGGGTGATGCTGGTGATGGCCACGGTGTTGCCGTCGCCGTCCTCATCAATCTTGGTATCAATCACCACATCTTGGGTGGCACTGGTGGTGTTACCGGCCACGTCGGTGACGGTGGCGACCACGGGGTAGGTGCCGTCAGGCAGCACGGTACCGGTTAAATCCACACTCCAGTTACCTTGCGCATCAATCACTAAGCCGTTGGCGGTGGTGTAGACCACGCCGTTGATGGTGACGGCTAAGGTGCTGTTGTCATCCAAATCGACGGTACCGTGGAACACTAAGGTGTTGTCGTTGGTGATAAAGTCCGTGCTGGAGCTACCAGTGTCTTGGGTGATGCTGGTGATGGCCACGGTGTTGCCGTCGCCATCCTCATCAATCTTGGTATCAATCACCACATCTTGGGTGACGGTTTTGCTGTTGCCAGCCACGTCGGTGACGGTGGCGACCACGGGGTAGGTGCCGTCAGGCAGCACGGTACCGGTTAAGTCCACACTCCAGTTACCTTGCGCATCAATCACTAAGCCGTTGGCGGTGGTGTAGACCACGCCGTTGATGGTGACGGCCAAGGTGCTGTTGTCATCCAAATCGACGGTACCGTGGAACACTAAGGTGTTGTCGTTGGTGATAAAGTCCGTGCTGGAGCTACCAGTGTTCTTGGGTGATGCTGGTG
>AACY020295694.1_pt1 | contig 15123 bp, 11 predicted proteins | sample 267378 | NCBI WGS metagenome assembly AACY02 (sample SAMN02954345, study PRJNA13694) | marine metagenome | biome: aquatic; feature: ocean; material: water; isolation source: isolated as part of a large dataset composed predominantly from surface... | reverse complement strand
CTTCTGTCCGACCTGGGTGGCATTCCCCTGCCGCTGGCCCAGCTCGAAGTCCGCCTTTCGGAATTGGATCCCGCCAAACCGCTGGTCGTCATGTGTCGCTCCGGATCCTCCAGCCTCGATGCTTGCGAACTCCTCGAGAAAAACGGCTTCACCCACGTCATTCAACTGGACGGCGGCATCAACGCCTGGGCCCGGGAAATCGACCCCACGATGCCTGTTTACTGATTTCCTTGTCCTGATTCCTGATTCCATTGACTTTCCGGATTTGCGTGATGAACACCCCATTCACCCAAACCAGGCTGCCCGCTTAGGCCGTCGCAGCGATCTGCCGAAATAGCTCTTCGTTGCTGTTCGTATTCCGAATCACCTGCAATAACATCGTCATCGACTCCTTCGGCGATTTTTTCAGCAAAAAGCGCCGTACCATATTCCGCTCCTCGAGAGAATCGGTAATAAATTTGTCTTCATTCCGTGTACCACTTGCCGCAATATTGATCGCCGGATAGATCCTGTCGTTCGCAAGATCCCGGTCCAAAACCAGCTCCAGGTTGCCCGTCCCCTTAAACTCCTCGAAGATAAAATCATCCATCCGCGAGTTTGTTTCGATCAAACAGGTTGCGATAATCGTCAACGACCCGCCCCCTTCAATTTTCCGCGCCGATCCAAAAATCTTCTTCGGAATTTCGAGTGCCCGGATATCAAGACCTCCCGACATCGTACGTCCGCCCCCTTCCTGTGCCGCATTGTAGGCGCGCCCCAACCGCGTAAGCGAATCGATCAACAAGACCACATCTTCACCCATCTCTGCTTTGCGCTTCATGTAACCCAATGTCATTTCCGAAATCCGTGTGTGACTCTGCGTCGAACGATCATTGGACGATGCAAACACCATGGCGTGCGTCGATCGCATAAAATCGGTGACCTCCTCGGGACGCTCATCCACCAGCAAAATTCCAGTAACCACATCCGGATGATGTTCCGTCAGGGATTTGGCAATCTTTTTCAGCAACACCGTCTTTCCGGTTCGCGGGGGTGCCACAATAAGCGCCCGCTGCCCCTTCCCAATCGGAGCCACCAGGTCCATCACCCGAAGCTCCACATCCTCCGGCCGAAACCCAAGTTCTAGCTGGTCAACTGGCATAATCGGCGTTTGAAGCTCAAATCGCGCCGTCCGATGCCATACTTCCGGATCATTCCCATTGATGCGCTGAATATTCAACACATGCCGATTTCCATTGCGATCCTCCTCAAACTCGCCCTCCAAAATCAACCCGCTCCGAAGATCGTGTAATTTCACCTCATCCGGCCGCAAGAAAGGATCCTTTGGGGTGTAGCTAAACTCATAATCGAGCTTACGAATAAATCCGTATCCCTTCTGGTTGATCTCTAAGATGCCGCTATACCGGCCACCGAGACGAGTCTGCTGGTTATCATAAAATTTCGGAATGAAGACATTACTCTTCTTCTTTCCCTGTTGCGCCTGACCTTGAGCATACTTCTTCTTTTTCGTCTGCTGACGCCCTTTTTGTTTTCGTGAACGTGCCATAAATCGTTTTGTTTCTGTTTGAAATACGTTCTCCCCGTACTCTTTTTCCTATGCGAAGCTCCACGGCGCAACCCTTGCCGATATCAACCTTGTTAGCATAACCTATGTAAGCCTACTCATGAATTGTGAAGCCAACCACCTTGGTACTTCTTTCTGCACACCGAACGCAGAGCGCAAATCACGTTCAGCGTAGCATATCCATCATGTATAACGTGCTATAACGTGCCACTCTCAGAGAATACGGCCTCGAAAAGCATCACCCCGAACGAACGGCTTCTCGCGCAAATTCTTTCTACACGAAACCTGCCGATGCAGACAAAAACTACAATGGTTCCTAAACTACTCGGAGTGCATAAATACGTCGGATGCATACGGTTCATCGATGCACACCTTGCAGAAGCGAACCGTTTGCGTTAGCGCCACTTTTCAACCCGCTCCGTGTGTAATCGCAACGCTTTGCTTACCGAACTTTCGTCGCCTCACCGATCCAGGCGTAGCACTCGTTAATGTTCCCGTTAATCATCATCGAATCCCCGACTTCCCAGCCTTCAAAAAACTTATCCTCGGTCGATGGGGTCACAGGCGTATAGGACTGATACTGACGGTCAACGAGATTGGCAACCGACGAATCGTTCCGTTTTGCCTTATCCAGGTAGTCCAACACAAGCCAGTATACCGTCTTGTCGTTCCGCTCAATCGGCCGGCCCTTCGTACACTCCGAGATTGCCGATGCATAGATCGATGCAATCCGCAGATACGGCTGGCCCCACGAAGAATCAATGTTCACGGCACGCTTGGCATAATCCCGCGCTGTTTTGAGGTCTCCCAGGTTTTGGTAGTTTTCCGCAATTTCCAGCGTAATCATGCGCTGCTTCTGCATTTCGTCTGTAAGCCCAAGCGACTCCTTCAGGTATTTGTTCGCCATTTCGTATTGGGCGTTAGCACTCGCATATTCCGCTAACTTGTGTGTGTTTTCGTAAGACGGGTTGATGGTGTACAGCGTCTCGGCGATAGAGATGGCTTCCTCGCGCATCTGCTGATCTTCGTAAAGCTCGGCCAGTTCTGCCAGCAATGTTTCACTTTCGGGCTCCTCCTCCAGCTGCCCTTTGATAAACTCGATTCGCTCCATCGGATCGGAAAACAGCTCGTCCTGCGCACTCACAATCTCCTCCTGCAGCCCAGGCCCGGCATACGGTTCAATCGCATCAATCATAGCGAGTGCCTTCTCCTTCTCTCCGTTACTCACGTAATTTTTCAACAAAATTCGAGCAAAATACTCATCCCCCTCGGCAACAAACCGCTCCGGATCTGCACTCAAATTCTTCTCGTAATTGGCAAACGCCTTGTCGAGGCCTCCTTCGATAAGCGACGAGTGCTGCTGATAAAACCGTCCCAACTTAAACGTCCACTCGATATAATCAACCTGCTGCTCATCAAACGTCTCAAAAAATCCATCAAACAAAACCAGCGCCGAATCCAGATGGGCGACTTTGAGCGTAGGATCCGACTCATTTTCTGCCATCCCCTCATAGATTCGAATCATTCGTTCAAAGTGTTTATCCAGCGCATACGGTGTTCCCGGAATCTCTTCCAGTTTCGCGTTGATCATCCACTTGCCGTAATCCAGCGCAAACTCATAATTCTTGGATCGGTAATTCTCAGAAAAGATCGCATAGGCTGCAATTTCACTCATCCCATACGGCGGTTCGGTTTGGGCTTTCGCGGTTTGACCGGCAGAAATCCCGGTAAGAACAATGATGAGAGAGAGAATCAGCTTTTTCATAATAGGTCAGGTTTCAATCGTGTATCTGTGATTTTTGTGCATTTGGCCCCAGTGACTTTGGATCCAATGACAACGTTCCTATTTCGTATGGATCCACAAGCTACGTATAAGACACATACCCAACGACGGTAAGGCGATCTGTCACGAGACAAAGGTCATAACAAAATGTACACAAAGTAACGTTTCCGCGAAGTACGGCAGCCAAAGCATCTTACATCTTTACTGAAAACGCGAACGCACAAACATAAATTCTGCCAGGTTGAGGGATAATTTCACAACGAAAATCTGCTCCTTCACAAGATTCATAGAATCCGTTCCTTGCCATCCTGTATGAAAACTAAGGTCCATGGAAGAAGGACTAGTAGGCGAGGGTACAGAAATTCCGGCATGAATCATCCAGGTGTCGATCGTATTGCCGGAAAGTGTGAGATGGCCAGTATCGTACGTAATCCCTGCCCGATACTGAAGCCTGTTTAAAAATGAACGTCCAAAACGAGTTCGGTCTGGTTTGAATTGATATCCCAACCCTGTCTTGAACCGATCGGTGAAATAGGTCTCTTGCGTGAGATCCGAGCTGAAACGCGCATTACTCCACTGCTGATATTGTAGCTCTGTGGTGATGCTGTTTGCAGGATTCAAATAATAGGTAATACCTGCGTGAACTTCCAACGGAATTTTCACGTCCGCCGTCGACGCACCCGTTCCGTCACCAATCTCGACCTCCTTGAAAACCCCATCCACAGGCCGAAACGTAGTTTTCTTCAAATCGGCCTCTATCGATACCGGCAACTGCACCGACAACCCCACCTGCAACCGGTCTCGCTCGGCCAGCAATCCACCCGCCTGAACATACGCTCCAAACCGGTGTCCGGCCGCATATCCTCCAATCGTTTCGGTAATCGACTTACTCTGAAACTGCCCCTGCGAAAAATCCGTCGTGCTATTTTTCTCCAGCGCCATCAAAAATACAGACGGTGCATACCCCACACTAACATAATCGTTAAACCGATATCCAAACCCAGCCTCCAGCACATTCACCCCTCCCGTTCCAGTGCTATTGGTGATAAAACCCACCGGATCCACCAGCTCTCCCGGTTCAAAAATCCCGCTGTTTGTGCGCGAATACTCCAGTCGTGTGGCCGGCCGAAATCCAATCGATGCCCCAAGACGATCCCGCAAAATCGGCAAAACCACCTGAAAACTCTCGATCGTAAAAAGCGAATAGGTCTCTTGGTTTGATGCGTCCGCACCACGGTATCCGGAAAGTCCAAAACGAATCTGACCTTTGGACAGCCGCGCACTGCCCCAATGGGCCGGATTGGTAACATTCGGCTTAAATCCATCCGGATCACTAACACCCGGCAAACCAATCCCAACGGTATGGCCGGAATAGATATCCGCCGGTGCCCCAAAAGCAAACCCCGAATAAAACGACCCCGACCGGCTCAAGCTATTCTGATCCGACTGGGCAACCCCCGATTCTACCATCAGCGTGAGTGCCAAAAGCACCGTCATCGATGAAAGCACCGCGAGCGCTTTAAATCGTTCTGCCATCGTATCCATGCTCCTCATCCTCTCAATTCTCCTGATTGGTTTCGATATAGGTAACCGTTAACCGGGGACGCTTCTCCTCAGGACCGGTTCCATCGACCAGTGTGGCGCTGTACAACTTGCCATTATTGGCCTGAAGGGAGATATACAGGGTGGGATCCAACGCTCCATCCCCCGAATCCCCATACAACTCGTCGAACACCAGTCCCGTCACGTTGATGTTAAAATACACCAGCGTTTCATCGTCTTCATCCCGCACCGCTGTAGCGGCAAATTGCGGGGTTGTGGTAAACAGATACTCCCCAAGATTTCCAGGCTGTTCCTCTACGCGATGAACCCGTATGGTCGTAACATCCGGACGAAGCAGATTATCCTCCTCCGCCTTCAGATGCAACGTTAGCTGCGCATTGACAATCTCTTTGCCCTCAAACTGAGCCGGATCGATATCCATCGTCGTCTTAATCACCGATTCGAACGTATTCAACAGAACCACACCCCCCTCTGGAGCCTCTGCTGCTGGCGTGCGGTCGATCGAAGCCCCCCAATCCAGCGGCGAAATCGACGCATACACACTATCGGCCCCTGCGCTATCCGGACCCACAATCTCGAACCGTGTCGATCCCAAATTCAATGAATCATCAATGGCCGCATCGTACCGGAAAAACCGCATCTGATCCGTCACATTGGCCGGCGCAATCGAAAGTCCCCGAAACTCCTGCTTATATCGCTCCGACCGCGTATCCGACGTATCATTAAAAAATGCCGCAAATGCCTCCACCCAAAGCGGATCGAGCGGTACAATCGCCGTGTCCTCTGTCATGAGCGTGAACGACCCCAGCTCCCGGCTTAGATCGGACGGTACCGGCTCGTTCACATACAACTCGTTGCCCCGCCACAGACTCCCAGCCTCATACACGGCAAACTCGGATGGCGCCGGATCTTCCAATCCATATCGTTCGCTATCCAAAACAACCCGAAGTCGCATGGTATGCGTATCCAGGAGAATCGAGTCCAGTCCTACCGCTGTCAGCGCCGGTTTTAGAAGGGTTGATGCGATGACATTTCCGTACACAGGATCATCCACTCGTCCCGTGGCCGAATAGCTCAGCTTACCGGCAAACCCGTTGTCCGAAACCACCTCGAACCCGGTAACATCAACGACCATCGATTGAATCTCTGCATCAGGCGTGCCAATCTCCGAACCCACAATGCCGGAATCTTCGCAACCCATCAGAAAAACAGAAAAAAACAGGAACAAAGCAGCTCCCGTGGGGAATAGAATTTTGTGTAACATAAAATCAGGTAAGCATTTCGGTCATCTCTTGGTCGGCCCGCGCTTTGTTTGGATATCGTGAGTTTGTTAGTTCATGTCATCCGTGCGGGCAGAACCGAAGGCCTATGGTGCAATTTTGCTGTAATAGTCTGTGAATTGAGCAGATACATCTTCCGGAGATCCCTGGATTTTTGTCGGCGTAATATCCAACTCCTTAAACAAGGAATCAAATTCATCTTTCAGATGATTTCCGGTGACGACATAGTCGCTGTACTGAAGTCCCAGCCGGAGCATATCTACTTTTCCGTCGTGCATAAGCGAGGCGCGATCGACACCCTCGGGCAAACCCAGCAACTCCAGTATGCGGTCGTTGTCGAAAATCCCTTTGCTTTCTCCATGATGAAGATTGTATACGATTTTGGTTTTTTCGAACACCGACTCCTGTTTGTATTTCGTACGGACAAGCAGCGGGATTAGCCCGGCCGGCCAGTCGTGACAATGGATGATATCAGGCTTCCATCCAAGATGAATAACTGTGTCAAGCACCCCTTTATTGTAGAAAGCCAGCCTTTCGTCATTATCCGCAAAAAACTCTCCCGTTTTGGGGTCGGTGAACATCGCCTTTTTCTTAAAAAATGTAGGGCTGTCCAGAAAGTATACCTGCAGTTTGGCATTGGGAATGCTGGCCACTTTGATCTTCATCGTGTGGACAGTGTCGCCTACTTTTACCTCAATGCCAGACAAACGAATCACCTCATGAAGCCGGTTTCTGCGATCGTTGATCGACCCATATTTGGGAAGAAGAATCCGGATCTCGTGCCCCTGGTCCTGCAGGGAAGCGGGCAGAAATCGGAGCAGATCCGCTGTATAGGTCATTCTGGCAAATGGCGCAATTTCCGCAGCTGCATATAAAATTTTCATACGTATCTGACTATTTCAGAGGATTTGAGTCTTGATCCTGCTCCCGTTTTACTGCTTTCCCCGGGTTGTTTGCTACCGTTCGAAACGTTGGATTGCATGAGACACACAACCATACAAGGGAAACAATATCTTCAGGAATATCCGGAGCGGTTTGATAAGGGAAACTCCGGCGCTTCGTGGGCGGTTGATTTGGACAGGTCACTGCCAGAGGCGCAATACTGAAACGACAAGCCACTAAATCTGGACCCAAAGATACGAAACCATTCCGTCGAATAAAAGAACGGTTCCGTGGCGGGGTGTGGTTTGCTGTTTGTCGTGGCTTACTACAGATCTCGGACAGGTGCAGCTTGTCGCCCGTCATTGCTGGCTGGCTGTCATGGCTTGCTGCCCATCGTGGTTTGCCACCTATCTCGGCAGCGTGATGCCCGTCATTACTGGCTGGCTGTCATGGCTTGCTGCCGGGTAGCCGGTTCCCCATCTGTACCAGGTAGCGGATCCGCCCCTTGTCCAATCGCTCCAACATATCGGGCGTATAGCGCCACATCCAATTCCCGCCAACGGTGCCGGGGATGTTCATACGATGGGCTGCATCCAGATTCATATAATCCTGCAGCGGGAAGATGGCCTGATCGGCTACAGACAGCATGCCGAGCCGGATCAGATCCCATTGCACCTCGTGCCCGTCGGATCGCACATACTCCCGCATACGATGCCGCTCGGTTTCCGGCGCCTGTGCGTACCATCCCAAGGTGGTATCGTTATCATGGGTTCCGGTATAGACCACACAGTTTTGGGAGAAATTGTGCGGCAGAAAGTCATTGGTGGAATCGGAATCGAACGCAAACTGCAAAATCTTCATGCCCGGAAACCCAAACCGATCGCGCAGGGCTTCCACTTCCGGAGTCATCACCCCGAGATCTTCGGCGATGATCGGCAGCTCTCCCAGCTCCTTTTTAATAGTTTCGAACAGATCCATTCCCGGCGCTTTCACCCATTCTCCTTTAACCGCAGTTGTTTCTGTGGCAGCAACCGACCAATACGCATCAAACCCACGAAAATGATCGACACGAATGGAGTCGTAGAGATCAAACATCTGCTCGAAACGCTCAATCCACCAGCGGAAATTCTCCTTCTTCATGGCATCCCATTTGTAGAGCGGATTGCCCCAAAGCTGGCCGGTTTCACTGAAGTAATCGGGCGGTACGCCAGCAACCCAGAGCCGGTTCCCCTCCTTGTCGACTTCGAACAGGTGCGGATTTCCCCACACGTCGGCGCTGTTGTGATCCACAAAAATTGGAATGTCGCCGACCACACGGATGCCCATACCGTTGGCATAGGCCTTAAGCTCGTACCATTGACGGTAAAACTCGAATTGAAGCCACTCGTAGTGCGCGATCTGATCGGCAAACTCTTTTTGGGCACGCTCCAAGCTGGCCTTTTCCCGCCGGGCCAAGCCGCCCTCCCACAAATTCCAGGGTTTTCGGCCGTTCGCATCGGCGCATGCCATAAAAAGAGCGTACGTTGGCAGCCAGTTTTTGTTCTGCTCCTTGAAGGATTCGAACGCTCCCACTCCTGCATCCCCGCCAGCGCCCGTTTGCGCTAAAAACGCCCGGTGCGCCTTCTTGTACAGCGCATCCTTCATCCGGTACGACGCTTCATAATCTGCCTTCACCGTCACCGGCATCTCCGCTGCCCGAAGATCGGAGCCCGACAACAAACCCTGCTCCTGCAGCAAATCCAAACTAATCAAATAGTGATTCCCGGCAAACGCAGAGTAACTGGCGTACGGAGAATACCCATATCCGGTGGGACCGAGTGGCAACACCTGCCAGATCGTCTGGCCGGTTTCGTGCAAAAAATCGATAAACGTCTTGGCTTCATACCCAAGATCACCTATCCCGTATTTCGATGGAAACGAGGTCGGATGCAGCAACGTGCCGCATGAACGAGGAAATCTCATAATGTGCAGATTGAAGTTAGGCGGGTTTTAAAATCATGCCGGCAAGAGGCGGTATACGGACAATCGCATGGCATCGCTGGCTCTGCCAGGACCCGTCCATACCCATCACCGTGGTATCACCCACGTTGCTTCCGCCGTAGAAAGACGAATCGCTGTTTAGTATGACGCGATATTCCCTCGCCTCAGGCACCCCAATTTTGTAACCTGAATGCGTATTGGGCGTGAAATTAAGAATAAACAGCAGATAATCACTGCTGTTTTTTGCTTTTCGGATAAACGTTAGCAAACTGTTATCTGCATCGCTGATATCGATCCACTCAAACCCTTGCCAGTTGAAATCCACCTCGTGCATCGAAGCCTCCACCTGGTACGTGCGGTTCAAATCCTGCAACAACCGCTGAACCCCCTGATGCCGGTCCCACTGCGTCAAATGCCAGTCCAACGATTTCGACTCGCTCCACTCATCCCACTGGCCAAATTCCGACCCCATAAACAGCAGTTTTTTGCCGGGGTGCCCATACATATACATATATAGCAGTCGCAAATTGGCGAACTTTTGCCAGTCGTCGCCCGGCATCTTCGACAGCAGCGACTGCTTCATGTGCACCACCTCATCGTGCGAAAGTGGCAACATAAACTGCTCCGTAAACGCATAGATCATCGAAAAGGAGAGCTGATCCTGATGGTACCGCCGATACACCGGATCTTTTCGATATAATCCAGCGTGTCGTTCATCCACCCCATGTTCCACTTGAGGTCGAACCCAAGCCCCCCGGACGACGTTGGCCGCGACACGCCTTGCCAGGAAGTCGATTCCTCCGCAAACGTGAGCACTCCGGGATGGTAGTAGTGCACCAGATCGTTGAACTGCCGCAAAAACGAGATCGCCTCCAGATTTTCGCGTCCGCCATAGATATTTGGAATCCACTCCCCTTCCTCCCGCGAGTAGTCCAGATAGAGCATCGATGCAACCGCATCAACCCGAAGACCATCGATATGGAACTCCTCGAGCCAGTAGATTGCGTTGGAGAGCAGGAAGTTGAGCACCTCGCGCCGGCTGTAGTTAAAAATGTGCGTTCCCCAGTCTCTGTGTTCCCCCTTTCGCGGATCCTCGTGTTCGTACAGCGCCGTGCCGTCGAACCGCTGCAACCCGTGAGCGTCCTTGGCAAAGTGCGCGGGCACCCAATCGATAATCACCCCGATCCCCGCCTGATGACACTGGTCCACAAAGAATCGCAAGTCGTCGGGGTTGCCATACCGGCTTGTGGGCGCAAAATATCCGGTAATTTGATAGCCCCAGGATGGATCGTACGGATGCTCGGCCACCGGCATGAGCTCGATGTGGGTGAATCCCATCTCCTTCACATAAGGAATAAGCTGTTCCGCAAGCTCGTGCCACGAAAGATACCCGGGGTTCTGGTTGATGTGACGCCGCCACGAACCGGCATGCATTTCATAAATCGAAATCGGGCGCTCCAGGCTCTGGGTCTGCGGGCGATCGGTCATCCACTCGTCGTCGGCCCACTCGTACGAGGAGCTCCACACCACGGAGGCGGTCTCTGGCCGAAGCTCGGCATATTGTGCGTAGGGGTCGGACTTGAGCAGCAGATGCGATCCCCCGGCCGCTTTGATTTCAAACTTGTAGATGTCGCCATCGGTGACGTGCGGAAGAAAGATCTCCCAAATCCCTTGCGCCGGATGATGCCGCATCCCGTGCACCCGCCCGTCCCACTGATTAAACGGCCCTACCACACTTGCGCGCGACGCATTCGGCGCTGCCACCGTGAACCGTGTTCCCTCCACACCGTCCACTGTGATCTGGTGTGCACCCATCCATCGGTAGGTGTGATGATGATTTCCCTCGCCCCAGAGCTGCAGGTCGAAGTCGGACAACTGCGGGCCAAATGCATACGGATCCTCGATTTCGTACGTCTCCCCGTGGTATGGCTCTACGCGAAATCGATATCGGAACCGTTGTTTACGCCGTGGTAGATGCGCCTCGAAATACCCCTGACCGCCGTAGGGTTTCAGCTCCACCTCTTTGCCCCGTTCCGGCACGAGCCAGACACGTTTGGCATCCGGCCGAAACGCGCGGACGATAAACGATGGGCTGGGGGCCGGTTTGGTCGGTTTGGACTTTTTGGTTTCGTGCTCACCTGTTTCATCCACACCCACTTCGTGCAACTCTATCTCATGCAACCCAAGCACTGCGAACAAGTTCCCGTGAGACCCATTCGAGATGGCCTCAATTTCCTCGATTTTTAATGACGGCTTTTTCAATCAGGTTCCTTAGTTTAATTCGCACAATGATAAAAAATTTCAGGCGCATTTTCCGATTTTTCTACACAAAACATGTAGAAAACCGATAACCAACACAATCCAAACATAGGAAACCCCCAGAACACCAACCACAAACGCAGCCATAAACGTCAACCCCTGAACGTCCCCATGAACGTTATCCGCTTCATCGCCAGGCGCTACCTGTTCTCCCGAAAACAAGTTAGCCTCATCTCCATCCTCACCGGCATCAGCATCGCGGGAATTACCGTTGGGACGGCGCTCCTCATCATTGTGCTGTCCGTCTTCAACGGCTTTTACGACGTTGTTCAAGGATTTTTGCTTTCGTTTGACCCCGACATCCGCATCGAACACCGATCCAACCGCGTCATGCCCCAGGACAGCACCCTCATGGCCCGCCTGTCAAGCCACCCCGACGTCGTCCGCGTATCCCCCTACATCGAAGAAAAAGCCATGCTCATGATGCCCTTCGACCAGGCCGATGTAGTCACTGTACGCGGCATCGACCCCGAACGCGCCGTCCGATTCCAGGAACTCATTTCTACCATACAAAAGAATTCTCGGGTTGATGCTGACGCTGACCGGGCCGCGGTGCCTGATCGGGCAAAAGATGCTGGGCAGGTTGCGGGCATCACAGGCCCTACCCCACTCCGTTCGGGCCAAATGCTCATCAACGAAAGTCTAAACCTCAGATATGGCGTGCAATCGGGAGATGCCGTAGCACTGATCGGTGCGGATGGTCTGCGCCGATCCGTCACTCGTTTGTCACCGCCCCGAATGCAACGCTTCAACGTGTCCGGCATCTACGAAATGCAACAAATCCTGGAAGGCGACCGGATATACATCGATCTGCTATCGGCGCAAAAAGTGTTCCGAATGCCCCGTGAGGTAAGTGGCTACGAACTGGAGTTGCGCCGGTCGGACGATGCAGAACGGGTGCGGGCGGAATTAGTGGAGTGGATTTTTACTGAAGACGGTGGGGGCGTGGGGGTGGATGCTGGAGCGGTGGGAGTGACGGATGGCGGTGCCGGGGCTGCAGCTGGAGGCGTGCCGGGTGGGGGCGTGGGGGTAGATGCCTGGGAGCGGCAGGCATTGCAGGTCTCCGCGCAGACGACCTTCGGATTTCCACTTGGTATGATCTTCAAAAACCCCTGTACGACGTGATGGAGCTAGAAAAATGGGGGTCGTTTATCATTTTGATGATTATCATTTTTGTGGCGGTTCTAAATATCGTAGGGTCGATGACCATGATGGTCATTCAAAAGAAGCGGGATATCGGGTTGCTTCTGGCGATGGGATTGACGCCGGCTGCCATCGGTAGAATTTTCCGAATGCAAGGGTTTCAGGTCGGGTTGATTGGATGCGTTTTGGGCGGTGGGATCGGTTTGTTTTTGGCGAAGATGCAGCAGATGTACGGATGGGTGAAGCTGTCGTCGGCGTTTATTATTGATGCATATCCTGTGGTGATCGAGCCGTCGGATGTGCTGCTGGTGTTCGCGGGGACGATGGTGTTGTCGGTTTTGGCGAGTGGGTACCCGGCGTGGAGGGGGGGGCGGACCGACCCGTCGGTTGCTCTGCGAAACGACTAACCGAATGGAAGGGCGCCGGGTGGCAGCGACCCCTCGGCCAGCCACCTCACTCCGAATACGTGTCCGGCAAGTCGTTTTCGTAGAGCGCGACGTCGCCCGCCTGCGCTCGCCGCGCCAGCTCGTCGTTCGCCTCAAACAACGACCTCACCACAACCACCTCCGTCCCGCCAGGCGACGTCGCCCCGCCCCCCCCAATCCCTGCTTGTATCGGCCTCACCCGATCCGGACCCACCAAAATCGCGACATCAATCCCATTCTCGGCGATATACTCGCCAAACCGCCGATTCTCCATCTCCTCATCCTCCCCTAACTCAATCATCCCCGGCGTAATCACAAACTTCCGACCCGACGGAAACGCCGCCAGCAGATCAATCGCACTCCGTGCACCCTCCGGATTCGAATTAAACGCATCGTCAATCACCGTGATCCCATTCATATGCTTCAGCTCCAGACGATGCTTCACCGGCTTCAGGCGTGTTGCGCCCCGAACCACCGTCTGAAACCGAATCCCCAACGAACGAGCCACACCGGCTGCCAGCATAAAATTCAAAATGTTGTGCCCGCCAAGTAAGGGCATCCGCACCACACTTCGCTCCGCAACCTCGCCGGCCACATCGCCTCCAGCACCTGCGCCGGCACCACCCGCTGCACCCGCGCCGTCGTCACCCGACACTGCACCACCACCTACCACACCGGCTCCAGCATCATCCGCCGCAGAACCACCGGTGCCTGCACCAGCGCCACCCGCTACACCTGCACCGGCGCCACCTACCATATCGCCAGCATCCGACACACCACCCGACTTCATCCAAATCATCTCAAATTCCGTGCCGGTATGCCCTACCGATACATCCGCACCTGCGCGAATCGACCCCCCGGCCCCGACCCACACCCGGTCAATATCATCCCGATCCCGTCCCATCGCCGCCACCCGCTCATCCTCACCATTTGCCACCAGTACACCACCCGGCTTCAACTCACGCGCCAGTGTTCCCTTCTCGTACGCAATCACATCTCGCGATCCGAACGTTTCGAGATGCGCTTTCCCCACGTTCGTCACCACCGAGACATCGGGCTGCGCAATCGAACAGAGTTCTGCGATATTCCCCGCATACCGCGCACCCATCTCCAGAATGAGCACTTGATGCGTGGCTTTCAGGTCGTTGTTGATCACTTTGCAGATGCCCATCGGGGTGTTAAAACTGCCCGGCGTGGTGCAAACCGAAAACCGCTCCCGCAACAGGGTATCGATCATAAATTTGGTGCTGGTTTTCCCGTAACTCCCGGTGATGGCGATCACTTTCAGGTGTGGCATACTGGCAAGTTTTTCCCGTGCCTGCCGTTTGAAGCCCTCCTGAATCCCTTTTTCGACCGGCTTCACCAGCCATCCGGCAAGAAGCAACAGCAGTGGGGCAATCATATCCACCAGTAACAATAAGAACGTAAACAGATACGGATCTTGCAGCCACACACCCGGCTCGATGGACGTGCCGCCCATTCCGGAGCCCATTCCGGAGCCCATTCCGGAACCCGCTCCTGAACCCACCCCGGATCCTGTTCCGGGGCCGCCGCCCAAACCCCACGGGCCGCTGCCAATCTGCATCCCCGTCAGATGCTGAAACCAAACCATCAGCGCGATCAGTCCGTAAAGCGGCAGCATCAACCCGAGGAAAACAACAAGAAGTCGTTTCACTCGTGCCGTAACAACGAGCGGCTTTTTGTCGCGCCCTGCCAGATACCGCCCGGGATGCCAAAACCAGAAGCTAAGAAACACGGCCAGCGTGACAGCGCCGGTAAAGTAGGTGATTTTCCCCGCCGCAAAAAAGATGAGCAGAAAGAGAACGACGTTCATGAGGAAGTGCTCGATCGTGAACACCTTGTCGTTGAAACCCGCCATCAACCAGGAGCGAAATTCGTTGGTTTTGTAGCCCACCTGCTGAAAGATCTGCAGAAAATAGCGCGAGCGGACCCACGTGTGGCGCAGCAGAATAATCGGGATGAGTAGGATAGCGATCTGGATGATGAGGTAGCGCATCGGGCCTTGGGTGATTTCGAAGGGAGTGGGTTACGGTTGCGGGGTTTTGGTTACTCGGCGCGGGGTTGTGGTTACTCGGCGCGGGGTTGTGGTTACTCAGCGTGGGGTTTGTGCTTGCTCAGCGTGGGGTTATTGCGTGCGCGGGCAGGTTTTTAGGGTTCGGGTTG
>AACY020520756.1_pt1 | contig 15171 bp, 28 predicted proteins | sample 267378 | NCBI WGS metagenome assembly AACY02 (sample SAMN02954345, study PRJNA13694) | marine metagenome | biome: aquatic; feature: ocean; material: water; isolation source: isolated as part of a large dataset composed predominantly from surface... | reverse complement strand
CACAGCGTCTAGTAGACATGCCATTCCTAATGCCAATCGAGGACGTATTCTCGATCTCTGGTCGTGGTACTGTAGTAACTGGTCGTATCGAGCGTGGTATCATCAAAGTAGGTGAAGAGATCGATATCGTTGGTATCCGTGAGTCTTCTAAGACTACTTGTACCGGTGTTGAGATGTTCCGTAAGCTGCTTGATGAAGGTCGTGCAGGCGAGAACTGTGGTATCCTTCTTCGTGGTACTAAGCGTGACGACGTTGAGCGTGGTCAGGTTCTATGTGCTCCTGGTACTACAACTCCTCACACTCAGTTCGAAGGTGAAGTATACGTACTAAACAAAGATGAAGGTGGTCGTCACACTCCATTCTTCAAAGGCTACCGTCCACAGTTCTACTTCCGTACAACTGACATCACTGGTGCTGTAGAGCTTCCAGAAGGTGTTGAAATGGTAATGCCTGGTGATAACATTAAGATGAACGTTACACTAATCAACCCAATCGCAATGGACGAAGGTCTACGTTTCGCAGTTCGCGAAGGTGGCCGTACTGTTGGCGCTGGTGTTGTATCTAAGATCATCGCTTAATTGCCGATAATCTTCTAAAAGAAACCCGCTCTCGAGCGGGTTTTTTGTGTCCAAATCTAAATCCAAATCTATAGTTGACCTGCAGGCTAAAACTCAAGTAGAATTTGCGTCCCTTCATTTGAGGGGAGGTCGGCTATTGCCGTTTATTTAATATTTTAGGAAATGCGTGATCAAAATGCAGAACCAAAAAATCAGAATCCGCTTGAAGGCTTTTGACCATCGTCTGATCGATACTTCGGCTCAGGAGATCGTTGAAACTGCAAAGCGTACTGGTGCTCAGGTCCGTGGTCCGATCCCACTTCCTACTCGCAAAGAGCGTTACACCGTATTGGTCTCTCCGCACGTCAACAAAGACGCGCGTGATCAGTACGAAATTCGTACGCACAAGCGTGTTCTAGACATCGTTGAGCCAACTGAAAAAACAGTTGATGCTCTAATGAAGCTAGATCTCGCAGCGGGTGTAGAAGTGCAGATCAGCCTAGGCTAATAGCACGCGCAGATTTATTAATTTTTTATTAATGAAGCGCTATTTGTGGAATACCCCTGAAAAGGGTAGCCGTAGTGGGTAACAGCCCCGTACACAACTGGCAAGAGGTATATAAAATGTCATTAGGACTTATCGGACGTAAAGCGGGTATGACCCGTGTCTTCACTGAAGACGGCGTGTCCGTGCCAGTCACCGTCATCGAGGTGGAACCGAACCGAGTGACTTGCGTTAAAACTGTCGAAACTGACGGTTACGCTGCTGTACAAGTGACTACTGGTGCTAAGAAGGCTAACCGCCTTTCTAAACCAGAAGCTGGTCATTTTGCTAAAGCTGGCGTTGAAGCAGGTGTAGGTTTGTGGGAGTTTCGCGCGAAGGGTGATGAGGAAATCAACGTAGGTGATGCACTTACTGTTGAGCGCTTCCAAGCAGGCGAAAAAGTAGATGTAACTGGTCAATCTAAGGGTAAGGGCTTCCAGGGTGGCGTTAAACGTCACAACTTCCGTACTCAAGATATGACTCACGGTAACTCACTTTCTCACCGTGCTCCGGGTTCAATTGGTCAGTGCCAAACTCCGGGTCGCGTATTTAAAGGTAAAAAGATGGCTGGGCACATGGGTGCAGAGCGTTCTACCGTACAGAGCCTTGAGGTTGTTCGTGTAGATGCTGAGCGCGGCTTGCTGCTAATCAAGGGTGCCGTACCTGGTGCTCCTGGTGGTGACGTCATCGTTAAACCAGCTGTTAAAGCGCGCGGCTAAGGGAGATTGTCATGAATTTGAATCTAACTGGTGCCAAGGGTTCGGTTGAAGTAGCCGATACTGCGTTTGGCAAAGAGTTTAATGAAGCTCTAGTACACCAGGTTGTAACTGCATACATGGCAGGTGGACGTCAGGGTACTAAAGCTCAGAAAAACCGTTCAGCTGTAGCGGGTGGTGGTGCTAAACCATTCCGTCAGAAAGGTACAGGTCGTGCTCGTCAGGGTACTACTCGTTCTCCAATCTGGCGTACTGGTGGTGTAACTTTCGCTGCTACTCCACGTGACCACTCTCAGAAAGTTAACAAGAAGATGTACCGCGCTGCGATGCGTTCTATCTTGTCTGAGTTGGTTCGCCAAGAGCGTCTAGTTGTTGTTGAAGACTTCGCTGTCGAAGCTCCAAAAACTAAGCAGTTCTTAGCAAAAATGAAAGAGTTTGACCTAAGCAACGCTTTGGTTATCACTGAAGAGGTTGATCTAAACCTATTCCTTGCTGCTCGTAACGTACCACACGTGGACGTTCGTGATGCGGCAGGTATCGACCCAGTGAGCCTAATCGGTTTCGATAAAGTGGTTGTTACCGTTCCTGCTCTTAAGAAGATCGAGGAGGTGTTTGCATGAACCCGGAACGCATCTACAAAGTGCTACTCGGACCACACATCTCTGAGAAAGCAACGATCGTAGCGGAAGATACTCAACAAGTAGTATTCCGTGTCGCTAACGATGCAACTAAGCCTGAAATCAAGGCGGCTGTTGAACAGTTGTTCAACGTAACGGTTGCAAACGTGAACGTGCTTAATGCGAAAGGTAAAACGAAGCGTACTATGCGTGGCATGGGTAAGCGCAACGATGTTCGCAAAGCATACGTTCGTCTAGCTGACGGTTCAGAAATCGATTTTCTGGCTGCTGGCGAATAAGGAGGGGTTAAGAAATGGCAACTGTTAAAGCTAAGCCAACCTCTGCAGGACGTCGTCACGTCGTTTCTGTTAAAGGCCAAAACCTTCACAAAGGTAAGCCTTTTGCAGCGTTGGTTGAAAAGAAATCTAAGTCTGGTGGTCGTAACCACAATGGTCGCATCACAACGCGTCACATTGGTGGCGGTCACAAGCAGGCTTACCGTGTAATCGATTTCCGTCGCAACAAAGATGGCATTCCTGCTGTTGTTGAGCGTCTGGAATATGATCCAAACCGTTCTGCGAACATCGCTCTGTTGAAGTACGCAGATGGTGAGCGTCGCTACATCATCGCTCCTAAGGGCGTTGAAGCAGGTGCTGCTCTGATGTCTGGCGAACAGGCTGACTTTAAACCAGGTAACTGTATGCCTTTGCGCAACGTTCCTGTAGGTTCGACTGTTCACTGTGTTGAATTGAAGCCTGGTAAGGGTGCACAGATGGCTCGCTCTGCGGGTACATCAGCTCAACTAGTTGCTCGTGAAGGTCAGTACGCGACTCTACGTCTACGTTCTGGCGAAATGCGCAAAGTGTTGTCTGAGTGTCGTGCGACTCTTGGTGAAGTAGGTAATGGTGAACACAGCCTACGTCGCTTGGGTAAAGCTGGTGCTACGCGCTGGCGTGGTGTTCGTCCTACCGTTCGCGGTGTGGCGATGAACCCAGTCGATCACCCACACGGTGGTGGTGAAGGTCGTACATCAGGTGGTCGTCACCCAGTGACTCCATGGGGTGTTCCGACTAAGGGCCACAAGACCCGTAAGAACAAGCGTACTGATAAGCTTATCGTACGTCGTCGTCAGGCTAAGTAAGAGGAATCAGCTGTGCCACGTTCACTTAAGAAAGGTCCATTTATCGACCTTCACTTGTTGAAAAAGGTAGAAGCTGCAATCGAGAACAGCGATCGTAAGCCAATCAAAACTTGGTCTCGCCGTTCTACAATCTTTCCGAACTTTGTCGGTTTGACGATTGCGGTACATAACGGCCGTCAGCATGTCCCAGTATTCATTACTGAAGATATGGTCGGTCATAAGCTGGGTGAGTTTGCAGTGACTCGTGCCTTTAAAGGCCACGTTGCAGACAAGAAGGCTAAGAAGTAATAGGAGTTGATGATGGAAGCTATTGCAAAGCATAACGGCGCCCGCATCTCCGCTCAGAAAGCTCGTCTGGTTGCTGACCAGATCCGCGGCAAATCTGTTGGCGAAGCTCTGAATATTTTGGCGTTCAGCACCAAGAAAGGTGCACACCTGGTTAAGAAAGTGCTTGAGTCTGCTATTGCTAACGCAGAGCACAATGAAGGTGCTGACATTGACGAACTTCGCGTTGCGACTATCTTCGTTGATGAAGGCATGACCATGAAACGTATCCGTCCGCGTGCTAAGGGACGAGCTGATCGAATTTTGAAACGCTCGTGTCATATCACTGTTAAGGTCGCAGACTAAGAGCTGAGTACTAGGAGATTTAATCATGGGTCAAAAAGTTAACCCAACCGGTATTCGACTTGGTGTCGTAAAAGACCATACTTCTGTGTGGTATGCGGACAAAGCCGATTACGCGAAGAAGCTGTTGAATGACCTTGAAGTACGTAAGTACCTTGAGAAGCAGCTAGAAAAAGCATCTGTAAGCCGCATCGAAATCGAGCGTCCTGCACAGAATGCGAAAATCACCATCCACACGGCGCGTCCTGGCATCGTGATTGGTAAAAAAGGTGAAGACGTAGAAGTTCTACGTTCAACTGTCTCTAAGATGATGGGTGTGCCAGTTCACATCAACATCGAAGAGATTCGCAAGCCAGATATGGATGCGAAACTAGTTGCGCAGAACATTGCAGGTCAGCTAGAGCGTCGTGTTATGTTCCGTCGTGCTATGAAGCGCGCCGTACAGAACACAATGCGTGCTGGTGCAAAAGGTATCAAGATCTCTCTTGCAGGCCGTCTAGGTGGTGCTGAGATCGCACGTACTGAGTGGTACCGTGAAGGTCGTGTACCTCTACACACTCTACGTGCAGATATCGACTACGCTACATACGAAGCCCACACTACTTACGGTGTGATCGGCATCAAAACTTGGATCTTCAAAGGTGAAGTTCTTGGTGGTATCGAACAGGTACGCGCTGAGAAAAATGCACCTGCGAAGAAAGCGAAGTGAGGTAGCGGAACATGTTGCAACCTAAGCGTCTAAAATTCCGTAAGGTAATGAAAGGCCGCAACCGCGGTTTGGCTCAACGCGGCAGCAGCGTTAGCTTTGGTGAATTCGCACTGAAATCGACCGAACGTGGTCGTATCACAGCGCGTCAGATCGAAGCAGCTCGTCGTACCATGACTCGTCACGTAAAACGTGGTGGTAAAATCTGGATCCGTGTCTTCCCAGACAAGCCGATCACAGGTAAGCCACTAGAAGTACGTATGGGTAAAGGTAAGGGTAACGTTGAGTACTGGGTCGCTCAGATCCAACCAGGTAAAGTACTGTTTGAAATGGCAGGCGTACCTGAACAACTCGCGAAAGAAGCCTTTGAACTAGCGGCAGCTAAGCTTCCGCTTTCAACAACTGTAGTTAAACGGACGGTGATGTAATGAAAGCTACTGAACTACGTGATCAATCCGTAGAAGAGCTTCAGCAAACATTGCTGACTCTCCTAAAGGATCAGTTTAACTTGCGTATGCAAAAGGCTACTGGCCAGTTGGCACAGACTCACATGTTGGGTCAGGTTCGTCGCGACATCGCTCGCGTTAAGACAGTACTTAACCAAAAAGCAGGTGACTAAATGAGCGCTGAAAAACGTACTCGTACCGTTACTGGTAAAGTTATCAGTGACAAGATGGATAAGACCATCACTGTGTTGGTTGAGCGCAAGGAAAAGCACCCGATCTACGGTAAATTCATGAAGCGTTCAACTAAGTTGCACGCACACGATGAGAAGAATGAATGCCAAGCGGGTGACCTAGTGACAATCGCGGAAAGTCGCCCACTGTCTAAGACTAAGTCTTGGTCATTGGTACGCATTGAAGAACGTGGAGCGAAGGTGTAAACTATTGCACCTTTGCTTCACTAGCCGCCTTTTTCGACTGTCGATTGAGGGTCGAATGAGGCACTAGAGATTGTGGAGTAAACCATGATTCAAACTGAAACGATGCTTGATGTCGCTGATAACAGCGGCGCTAAGCGAGTGCAGTGTATTAAAGTACTAGGCGGTTCACACCGTCGTTACGCTAACGTTGGCGATGTTATCAAGGTATCGGTTAAAGAAGCGATTCCTCGTGGCAAAGTTAAAAAAGGCCAAGTACTTAAAGCTGTCGTAGTACGTACCCGTAAAGGTGTTCGTCGTCCCGATGGTTCTTTGATCCGTTTTGATGTTAACTCAGCGGTTCTATTGAACGCGAACGACGCTCCAATCGGAACTCGTATCTTCGGCCCAGTAACGCGTGAGCTTCGCTCTGAGAAGTTCATGAAGATCATTTCCCTGGCGCCTGAAGTGCTATAAAACCTCGAAAATTCGAAGTTTTTAAGGAAAACGTCAAGCTCGTATGAGTTTGGCGTTTTTCAGCATGAGGAAGGTAGTAGGAAACGAAGGTAAATTAAAATGCGCAAGATTAAACGTGACGACGAAGTCATCGTTATCGCAGGTAAAGACAAAGGTAAGCGTGGCAAAGTTGCTCGCATCCTTGAAAACGATCGTTTGATCGTGTCTGGCATCAATATGGTGAAAAAACACCAGAAGCCAAATCCTATGCTTCAGCAACCAGGTGGCATCATTGAGAAGGAAGCGGCTATCGCGACTTCTAACGTTGCTATCTTTAACGCTGCGACTGGTAAAGGCGACCGTGTAGGCTTCAAGACTCTTGAAGACGGCACAAAAGTTCGCTTCTACAAATCAACTGGCGAAATCGTTGAGTAAGAGGAGTAGAACAGATGTCTAGATTGAAAGCGCTTTACGAGACTCAGATCAAACAGAGTCTTAAAGAAGAATTGAATTCGCCAAACGTAATGGCTGTTCCACGTGTTTCTAAAATCACTCTTAACATGGGTGTTGGTGAAGCATTGGCAGACAAGAAGCTTCTAGAGAATGCAGTGAACGATATGACTGCAATCGCTGGTCAGAAGCCTGTTGTTACGTTGGCTCGTAAATCTGTAGCGGGCTTTAAAGTTCGTGAAGGTTGGCCAATCGGTTGTAAGGTTACTCTACGCGGCGAGCGTATGTGGGAATTCCTAGACCGTCTAGTTGACGTTGCGGTTCCACGTATCCGTGACTTCCGTGGTCTTAATCCTAAGTCATTTGACGGCCGTGGTAACTACAGCATGGGTGTTAAAGAGCAGATCATCTTCCCAGAGATCGACTACGACAAAGTAGACGCGATCCGCGGTCTTGATATCACTATCACGACTACTGCGAAGACAAACGACGAAGGTCGTGCTCTTTTAACTGCACTGCAGTTCCCGTTCAAGAAATAAGGAAGGGATAAGATATGGCTAAGGTATCTATGTGGGAGCGTGAAGTTAAGCGCGAAAAACTAGCGGCTAAGTTCGCTGAGAAACGCGCTTCTCTGAAAGCTATCATCGCTTCACCAGCTTCTTCTGAAGATGAAGTGTGGGAAGCACAAGTTGCGTTGCAGAAACTGCCACGTGACGCTAGCCCAGTACGTAAACAGCGTCGCTGTCAGGTAACAGGTCGTCCACATGCGGTTTACCGCAAGTTCGGTCTTTGCCGTAACCAGCTACGCGAAGCTGCAATGCGCGGCGACGTACCAGGCCTTAAGAAAGCTAGCTGGTAATCCACCAGTTAGTTAACGGTAAGCGTAGTGGTCAGGGCCACGTCATTGATGACGGGGCTACCGCACTACGCTGCACAAGAGAGGAAGTAAAAGCATGAGCATGCAAGACACGCTCGCGGATATGTTCACACGCATCCGCAACGGTCACATGGCTGAGAAAGTTGCTGTTGCTATGCCATCTTCAAAGCAGAAAGTTGCAATTGCAGCGGTTCTACAAGAAGAAGGTTACATCAACGGTTACTCAGTTGAAGGTGACGTTAAGCCTGTGCTGTCTATCGAACTTAAATACTTCGAAGGCAAGCCAGTAATCGAAGAGATCAAGCGAGTATCTAAGCCATCTCTACGTATCTACAAATCTGCATCTGATCTTCCAAAAGTATCAGATGGCCTAGGTTGCGCAATCGTTTCTACTAGCAAAGGTGTAATGACCGATCGCGCTGCGCGCGCTGCTGGTATCGGCGGTGAAGTGATCTGCACAGTATTCTAAGGGGATTTACGATGTCACGTATCGCTAAAGCGCCTGTTGCTGTGCCTGCTGGTGTAGAGATCTCTATCTCTGGCCAGACGATCAGCGCTAAAGGCAAAAATGGTCAGCTATCACACGAAGTACACCCATCAGTTACTGTTGAACAGGCTGAAGGTGCATTGAACTTCGGTACTCGTGACGGTGCTAAACAATCTGTTGCACTGGCTGGCACAACTCGTTCTATCGTTAACAACATGGTTACTGGTGTTAACGAAGGCTTCAAAAAAGAGCTAACACTGATTGGTGTTGGTTACCGTGCTGCGGTTTCTGGAAGCACTCTAAACCTGACTCTGGGTTTCTCACACCCAGTTGAGTACGCACTGCCTGAAGGTATCAAGGCAGAAGTACCTAACCAAACGACTGTTGTCATCTCTGGTGCTGACAAACAAGTTGTTGGCCAGGTTGCTGCTGAAGTTCGTGGTTTCCGCCCACCTGAGCCGTACAAAGGCAAGGGTGTTCGTTACAGCGACGAATATGTTCGCCGTAAAGAAGCTAAGAAGAAGTAAGGCAGGGTTATGAACGTTAAAAAAGAATCTCGTTTACGTCGTGCTCGTCGTTCACGCGCAAAAATGCGTGAGATCGGTACTGCACGTCTGTGTGTTAACCGCACACCGCGTCATATCTATGCGCAAATCGTAACTGCAGATGGTGCTACAGTTCTTGCTGCAGCTTCTACAGTTGAAAAAGATATGCGTGAAGGCGCAACTGGTAACATCGATGCGGCTAAAAAGGTCGGTACTCTGATCGCTAGCCGTGCAAAAGAAGCAGGTGTTAGCCAGGTAGCGTTTGACCGCTCTGGTTTTAAATACCACGGTCGTGTAGCTGCTCTAGCAGACGCTGCACGTGAAGGCGGTTTGGAATTCTAAAGGTTTCTATTATGGCAAATCACGAACAGAAAGACGGTGAACTGCAAGAGAAGCTTGTTCAGGTAAACCGTGTAGCCAAAGTAGTTAAGGGTGGTCGTATCTTCGGCTTTACAGCTCTTACTGTAGTTGGTGACGGCAATGGCCGTGTTGGTTTTGGTCGCGGTAAAGCGCGCGAAGTACCTGTTGCAATTCAAAAAGCAATGGAACAAGCACGTCGTAACATGGTGAGCGTTTCTCTAAACGGTCACACGTTGCAGTACCCAATCAAAGCACGTCACGGTGCTTCAATGGTCTACATGCAGCCTGCATCTGAAGGTACTGGTGTTATCGCCGGTGGCGCGATGCGTGCAGTTCTTGAACTGGCTGGTGTAGAAAACGTATTGGCTAAGTGCTACGGCTCAACAAACCCAGTGAACGTTGTTCGCGCGACTGTTAAAGGTCTTGCGTCTATGGCGTCTCCTGAAGATGTTGCGGCTAAGCGCGGTAAGTCAGTCGACGAGATCCTGGGGAACTAATCGATGGCTAATACAGTTAAAATCACTTTGGTACGCAGCCCAATCGGTATTATTCCGAAGCATAAAGCTACCCTAACAGGTCTTGGTCTACGTCGCATGAACCACACTGTTGAGTTGGAAGACACTCCTGCAGTTCGTGGCATGATTAACAAAGTCAACTACATGCTTCGTGTAGAAGACTAATAGAGGAGTCACCCAAATGCGTTTGAATACTCTTCGCCCGGGTGCCGGTTCTAAGCACGCTCCTAAGCGTGTTGGACGTGGTATCGGCTCCGGCCTAGGTAAGACTGGTGGCCGTGGTCACAAGGGTCTTAAATCTCGCTCAGGCGGTAGTGTTAAGCCAGGTTTTGAAGGCGGTCAAATGCCTTTGCAGCGTCGTCTGCCAAAATTCGGTTTCACATCTCGCCAAGCGCGTTACGTAGCTGAAATTCGTCTAAACGAATTGGCTGCTTGCGGTGTTGACGTAGTTGACCTCGCAGCGCTTAAACAGGCTGACATTATCCGTGAAGAGATCACCTCTGCACGTGTAATTCTGTCTGGTGAAATTACTAAAGCAGTTACCGTTAAAGGTCTTAAAGTGACTAAAGGCGCTCTAGCTGCAATCGAAGCTGCCGGTGGTAAGGTAGAAGCGTAATGGCAACTAAAGGACAAGTACCAGCAGGAAATGCAAGCGGACTAGGAGAGCTTTGGGCTCGTCTACGTTTCGTCGCGATTGCGATCATTGTGTATCGTATTGGCGCGCATATTCCAGTTCCGGGTATTAACCCAGATCGTCTTGCTGCTCTGTTTGATCAGAACCAGGGTACGATCCTAAGCCTATTCAACATGTTCTCGGGTGGTGCACTCGAGCGCATGTCGATCTTGGCTCTAGGCATCATGCCGTACATCTCTGCATCGATTATCATGCAGTTGATGACAGCGGTAAGCCCTCAGCTTGAACAGTTGAAGAAAGAGGGTGAGGCTGGTCGCCGTAAGATCAACCAATACACACGCTACGGTACTGTTGCACTAGCGACTGTACAGGGCTTGGGTATGACGGTGGGTCTAGCTAATCAGGGTGTGGCATTCAGCACAGCGTTTAACTTCTACTTTGTAGCGGTTATTACACTGGTTGCCGGTGCGGTATTCCTAATGTGGCTTGGTGAGCAGATCACTGAACGTGGTATCGGTAACGGTATTTCGATTCTGATCTTTGCTGGTATCGTAGCGGGTCTTCCTGGTGCGATCGGTCAGTCCTTTGAATCGGCTCGTCAGGGTGATCTTAACATCCTGGCGCTGCTAGCAATTGCTGTGTTGGCCGTTGCGACTGTTGGTTTTGTCGTGTTCATGGAGCGCGCACAACGTCGTATCACGATCAACTATGCAAAACGCCAGCAGGGTAACCGCGTTTACGCGGGTCAAACTAGCCACTTGCCTTTGAAGGTCAACATGGCGGGTGTTATCCCACCGATCTTCGCAAGCTCTATTCTGCTATTCCCAGCATCTCTAGGCCAATGGTTTGGTCAGAGTGAGGGTATGGATTGGCTTCAGGATGTTGCATTGGCTCTAGGCCCAGGCCAGCCGCTGTATATTCTGTTGTTCTCGGCAGCAATTATATTTTTCTGTTACTTCTACACGGCGATTATGTTTAATCCTCGTGAAGTGGCAGATAACCTGAAGAAATCGGGTGCTTTCATCCCAGGTATTCGTCCAGGTGAACAGTCTGCTCGTTACATCGACTCAGTATTGAGCCGCCTAACTCTGTTTGGTGCTCTTTACATCACTGCGGTATCTCTGATGCCACAGGCGATGGTAGTTGCATGGAATGTACCTTTCTACTTCGGTGGTACTTCGTTACTGATCGTTGTGGTTGTGGTAATGGACTTCATGGCACAAGTGCAATCGCACCTGATGTCACACCAGTATGAATCATTGATGAAGAAGTCGAATCTAAAGGGTGGCGCAGGTTTACTGCGTTAAACCATTGAGGTGAATTATGAAAGTACGCGCATCTGTTAAGAAAATTTGCCGTAACTGTAAGATCGTACGTCGTAACGGTTCCGTTCGCGTGATCTGTAAGGTTGAACCTCGTCACAAGCAGCGTCAGGGCTAAACCTAAGCTGTAAACGAGGCGGAAGGGCGCATGGGTTGATTTAATTAGAATCAACCCGTATAATTGCGCGCCTTCCACGAACTGAATGTAATTTCGTACCCAGTTCTTGCTGGAAGCGAATAATTAACTAATGGAGTACATTGAATGGCCCGTATAGCTGGCGTCAATATTCCTGACAACAAGCACGCGGTAATTTCACTGACTTACATTTATGGAGTCGGCCGCACAACTGCACAGCAGATTTGTGACACAGTAGGTATCGATCCAACTACTAAAGTTGGCGATCTTTCTGAAGAGCTACTCGACAATGTTCGTGGTGAAGTTACTAAGTTGACTGTTGAAGGCGACCTTCGTCGTGAAGTCAACATGAATATTAAGCGTCTTATGGACCTTGGTTGTTTCCGTGGTATCCGTCACCGTCGTAATCTACCGGTGCGCGGACAGCGTTCTAAAACTAACGCACGTACCCGTAAGGGACCACGTAAACCGATCCGTAAGTAAGCGATAGGAATTACTAACTATGGCTAAGCCGAGTAATCGCACACGTAAAAAAGTTAAAAAGCAGGTAGCGGACGGCCTTGCGCACATCCACGCCTCTTTTAACAACACCATTATTACTATTACCGATCGTCAAGGTAATGCTCTTTCTTGGGCAACTTCTGGAGGCTCTGGCTTCCGTGGTTCTCGTAAGAGCACGCCGTTCGCTGCACAGGTTGCTGCTGAACGTGCTGGTCAAGCTGCACTAGAGTACGGCTTGAAAAACCTAGACGTGTTTGTGAAAGGTCCTGGACCAGGTCGTGAGTCTGCAGTGCGCGCACTGAACGCTTGTGGCTACAAAATCGCAAACATCACGGATGTGACACCTATTCCACACAATGGTTGTCGCCCTCCGAAGAAACGTCGCGTTTAATCTGGAGACGGTAAGTAATTATGGCTCGTTATATTGGACCTAAGTGCAAGTTGTCTCGCCGCGAAGGCACTGATCTCTTTCTTAAGAGCGGTGTTCGCGCACTAGACAGCAAGTGCAAGGCTGAAACTGTACCTGGCGTACACGGCGCTCGTCGCGGTCGTTTGTCAGACTACGGTCTACAGCTTCGTGAAAAACAGAAAGTTCGTCGTATCTACGGCGTACTAGAAAAGCAATTCCGCGGCTACTACAAAGAAGCAGCACGTCGTAAAGGCGCTACAGGTGAAAACCTTCTGCAACTTCTTGAAAGTCGTTTGGATAACGTTGTATTCCGCATGGGTTACGGCTCTACACGTGCAGAAGCACGTCAGATCGTTTCTCACCGCTCAATCACTGTTAACGGTGAAGTTGTCAATGTGGCTTCTTACCAAGTAGCAGCGGGCGATGTGGTAGCAGTACGTGAAAAAGCTAAAAACCAACTACGTATTAAAGCGGCGTTGGAACTGGCTGCACAGCGTGCACCGGTAGAGTGGGTTGAAGTTGACTCTGCAAAAATGGAAGGCACTTTTAAAGCCATGCCAGAACGTGCAGAACTACCAGCTGAGATCAACGAACAGTTGATCGTAGAACTTTACTCTAAGTAATTTTGAATTAAACGGTGGAACTATGCAGAGTTCAGTAAATGAGTTTCTAAGCCCACGTCACATCGACGTACAGGAGATTAGCAAGACTCGCGCTAAGGTTACTTTGGAACCTCTAGAGCGTGGCTTCGGTCACACCTTGGGTAACGCGCTGCGCCGTATCCTTCTATCTTCTATGCCAGGTTGTGCAATTACAGAAGTAGAAATCGACGGTGTTCTGCATGAGTACAGCAGCATCGAAGGTGTTCAGGAAGATGTCATTGAGATCCTTCTGAACCTTAAAGGTGTTGCGATTATCATGCACAACGGCGACGAAGCGGTGCTGACAATCAACAAGTCGGGTCCTGGTGCAGTTACAGCTGCAGATATCCAGCTAAACCAAGACGTTGAGATCGCTAATCCGGAACACGTGATTGCTACGCTAACTAGCGCTGGCAGTCTGAACATGCGCCTAACTGTTTCCCGCGGTCGCGGCTATGTACCTGCTGATGCACGTACTAGCGAAGACGATGAGACACGTGCTATTGGCCGTCTGCAGCTAGACGCTAGCTACAGCCCAGTACTACGTGTTTCTTACGCAGTAGAAGCTGCGCGTGTTGAACAGCGTACAGACCTAGACAAACTGGTTATCGATATTGAGTCTAACGGCACAATCGATCCAGAAGAGTGCATCCGTCGTGCGGCAACGATACTGCAGCAACAGCTAGCAGTATTCGTTGACCTTGAAGATGCAAGCGAACAAGCGAAGTCTGAGCCAGCAGAGCCAGAGATCGATCCAGTACTTCTACGTCCTGTTGATGATCTTGAGCTAACTGTGCGTTCCGCGAACTGTTTGAAGGCTGAGCAGATCTACTACATCGGTGACCTAATTCAGCGCACCGAAGTTGAACTGCTAAAAACTCCGAACTTGGGTAAAAAGTCACTTACAGAGATCAAAGATGTTCTTGCATCTAAAGGTCTGTCACTAGGTATGCGTCTTGAGAACTGGCCACCAGCTTCTCTTAAAGGCGACGAAAAAGTGGCTTCTTAAGTCGACTTAGCTAAGTTTTAAAGGATAGATAAGATGCGTCATCGTAAATCTGGTCGTCATTTGAATCGTACCAGCTCACACCGCAAAGCGATGTTCAAAAACATGGCAGTTTCTTTGATCGAGCACGAATTGATCAAAACAACTCTGCCTAAAGCTAAAGAACTTCGTTCTGTTGTTGAGCCACTGATCACATTGGCGAAAAACGACTCTGTTGCTAACCGTCGTCTGGCATTTGCCCGTACACGTAGCGATGCAGCAGTAGGTAAACTATTCAACGAACTGGGTCAGCGTTACGCTACACGCCCAGGCGGCTATGTTCGTATCCTTAAGTGCGGTTTCCGTGCTGGTGATTCGGCTCCAATGGCTTACGTAGAACTAGTTGATCGTCCAGTAGCTGAGTCTTCTGAAGACTAAGCACTGAATTGATCCATAAAAAACCCGGCTTCTGCCGGGTTTTTTGTTTTTATCGTGCAGCTTCCAGTATCTCTCGGCTCGCTTTTAGATCGATATTTTGATGTTCCCCTAGGGCAGTCATGCCATGATCATCTAGTTTGTTGATGATCTGCTCGATGTTGGGTTCATCGATCCCATATCCTCTGAAGTTAGTTGAGGTTCCCATCGTTTCAAAAAAGTTACGTGTAAGCAGAATAGCTCGATCTATTGACTCTTCATCGCAGGGATCTAAAGACCATACTCTCTCAGCATATTGTAAGAGCTTCTCATGTTTAGTTTCTTTCTGATGGGTCATTAGGCTTGGTAATACAATGGCTAGCGTCTGGGCATGATCCAAGCCGTGCTCTGCTGTAATCTCATGCCCAATCATGTGTGTGGCCCAGTCTTGTGGCACACCGGCTCCTATTAAGCCGTTTAGCGCCATGGTTGCTGACCACATAACATTTGCCCTTACATCATAGTTTTGTGGCTCTTGAAGTGCTTTAGGACCTTCCTCTATCAATGTGCATAGTATTCCTTCTGCAAAGCGGTCCTGAATTTTTGCGTTAACAGGGTAAGTTAGGTACTGCTCCATGGTATGAACAAAGGCATCGACAACACCGTTGGCTA
>AACY020319262.1_pt1 | contig 15171 bp, 18 predicted proteins | sample 267378 | NCBI WGS metagenome assembly AACY02 (sample SAMN02954345, study PRJNA13694) | marine metagenome | biome: aquatic; feature: ocean; material: water; isolation source: isolated as part of a large dataset composed predominantly from surface... | reverse complement strand
TTGCTTTAGGTAAAGCCTCTAGTAACGCGTGGTTAAGAAAACCCTCCGAATGGTTTATTTTCCTATTCAGGGGGTCACCGCTATTTATTCAATTTTTCTTTGCTTACTTCTTATTCCTCTCTCTGCGATCTGAGATAGCGTTTTTTGAACCTTTCACGGCCGCTTGGTTAGGGGCAACGATCGTTCTGTTTCTGAATACTTCTGCCTATGCAGGCGAGATATTTTATGGTGCATTGCAGTCGATTCCTAAAGGAGATACGGAAGCGGCAGATGCACTTGGTTTTTCTGGCTTTACCAAGTTTAAAAAAATTACCTGGCCAACCATGATGCGATTAGCTTGGCCGGCCTACACTAACGAGGCTATTTTCCTTTTTCATGCCACGACCTTGGTTTTCTTTTCAGGCTTCCCTGCATGGAAACAGCAGGGTGATGCCCTCTACTATGCGAGTTACTTCGCGGACAAAACGTTCAACCCATTCATACCCTACCCGATATTGGCCGGCTATTTTATTATTCTCACGTTAATCGTGATCGGTCTCTTTAGCTTGATTAACCATCGCCTGAATAGACACCTGCCTCAGCTGAGTCGTCCCAAAATACGTTACCGCCCGAAACTCTTTCGCTAGGGATTGGTCAGAGATGACCTTGCCGTTTACAGATCGTAGGATCTGAAACGATTTGTCGCGTATAATTATTTTAACTTTTTTTATGCCCCCCACCTATGCGGCTAGATTTTATGGCAACACCAGCAACCAACATTATCGAATCAGCAGTTTCTCAACCTAGTGCCACCTTTCTGCCAGTCTCTAAAAAAGAGATGCAGGCTCTAGGCTGGAATCAATGCGACATCATCATAGTGACCGGTGACGCCTACGTTGATCACCCTTCATTTGGTATGGCTATCATTGGTCGTCTACTGGAGTCGCAAGGCTTCAAAGTCGGCATTATTGCGCAGCCAGATTGGCAAAGTGCAGAGGCTTTTAAAGTGCTCGGCAAACCACGCCTATTCTTCGGTGTGGCGGCTGGTAATATGGACTCTATGATCAACCGTTATACGGCTGATCGTAAAATACGCTCTGACGATGCCTACACACCGGGTGGCAAGGCCGGCAGTCGACCTGATCGAGCGAGCATAGTCTATAGTCAGCGCTGTCGAGAAGCCTACAAAGAGGTACCTATTGTATTGGGCGGTATCGAGGCTTCACTGCGTCGTATTGCACATTACGATTACTGGCAAGACAAAGTTCGTCGCTCAATTCTGCTCGATTCTAGGGCTGATATTTTGCTCTACGGTAATGCGGAACGAGCCATTGTTGAGGTGGCTCAGCGAATGTCAGAGGGCGATGCGGTTAGTGATTTGACCGATGTTAGAGGGACCGCATTTGTTCGTACAGATACCCCTGATGGCTGGATGGAGATCGACTCTACACGTATCGATAGACCGGGCAAAATTGATCGAATGATCAACCCTTATGTTAATACCCGAGATCTTGATCAGTGTGCGTTGGAAAATGGCTCAACAGATGAGCCTGATGTTGAAGAGGTGCAGGTTCTGCATATAGAACCTAAGGTACATCTCGATCGCTCTAAGACGGTCATCCGCATCCCTCCATTTGAGAAAGTTTCAAAAGACCCTGTTCTCTATGCTCATGCTAGCAGAGTGCTCCATTTAGAGACGAATCCGGGTAATGCTCGCGCGTTAGTTCAGCAGCATGGTGATCAAGAGGTGTGGTTGAATCCACCTCCAATCCCATTGACAACGCCAGAGATGGATTTTGTGTTTGGTCTTAACTATGCACGTGTTCCACACCCTATTTATAAGGGGCAAGAGATCCCCGCTTATAAGATGATTCGGTTCTCTGTGAACATTATGCGAGGTTGCTTTGGTGGCTGTACCTTCTGCTCTATTACCGAACACGAAGGGCGAATTATTCAGAACCGCTCCCACGAATCTATATTGAATGAGATCGAAGAGATACGGGATAAGGTCCCCGGATTTACAGGCGTTATCTCAGATTTGGGTGGGCCAACGGCCAACATGTATCGCATCGCTTGCAAATCACCAGAGATTGAAAAATCTTGTCGTAAGCTATCTTGTGTCTACCCTGAGATCTGTCATAACTTAAATACAGACCACTCTTCGCTGACTGAGCTCTATCGCAAAGCGCGCAAAACAAGAGGGGTGAAGAAGGTGATGATTGCGTCAGGTCTTCGCTACGACCTGGCAGTAGAAGATCCTGAGTACGTTAAAGAGTTGGTGACCCATCACGTCGGCGGTTACCTAAAAATAGCCCCCGAGCACACCGAGCGTGGCCCACTTGATCATATGATGAAGCCCGGTATTGGGACTTACGATGCGTTCAAGAAAATGTTTGAACGCTTTTCCAAAGAGGCAGGTAAGGATCAGTATCTAATTCCATACTTCATCGCGGCACATCCTGGTACGACCGACGAAGATATGATGAATCTTGCGCTCTGGTTAAAGCGCAATGACTTTAAAGCGGATCAAGTGCAGGCGTTTTATCCTTCACCAATGGCGACAGCTACCGCCATGTATTATACCGGTCGAAACCCTCTGAAACGCCAAAGCTACAAAAAGTCTTCAGAGAAGGTTGAGACGGTTAAAGGTGAAAAACAACGACGTCTTCACAAAGCATTTTTGCGCTACCACGACCCAGAAAACTGGCCACTTCTAAGAGATGCTTTGAAAGTAATGGGCCGGGCTGATTTGATCGGTAACGGACCTAATCATTTGATCCCATCTAAAAATGAAGAGGGTGATCAATATAAGAGTCCACGTCGTAAAAACGTTAACAAGCACAGTAAGAGTGTAAAAAAAGGCAGGTTATTGACTCAGCACACGGGTTTACCTCCTAGAGGTAAGGCCAAAAAAGGGTCATCAAGCGTGAAAAAGCGGCAAAAAGCGTAACATTGATAAAAAACAGTTGTATTCGGTCGTGACTGGATTACACTTGTATTAGTTGTTTACGTTGTGGCGTTTAAAGCGTCCAGAGAAACAAGTTGCACTAGAGCTAAACCCGAAAGGTTAGCTGGAACACCGAAAGTAAAACTTCGCATCTGATCTTCTGCTCCTTTTCCACTCTGAACTAAGCACTAATTTTGTTAGTTTTGAGTGTTGTGTCATTGTTTTGTCACTTCATCTTGCTAATAAATAACTGGGTTACAAGATAGGCTTGTAATTTAGTTCGCGACACAGGTCGCACTCAGGCCAAGTAATTCACTTGGTAGATAACCCCTTCGGGGATGCAATAAAGTTCCTAAATGGAACAGGATTAAGAGGCAAGAAATGTCAGAGCAACTAACTGGTACAGTTAAATGGTTTAACGACGAGAAAGGTTTTGGTTTCATTCAGCAGGAGAACGGTCCAGACGTATTCGTTCACTTCCGTGCTATCAACGGTACAGGTCGTCGTACACTAGCTGAAAACCAGCAAGTAACTTTCGAAGTTACTCAGGGTCAGAAAGGTCCTCAAGCTGACAACGTAACTGTTGTAGAGTAAGACTAAGTTTCTTAGAAAAAAGCGCCATCTGGCGCTTTTTTTGTGCCTATCAGATTAATTCCATGCGGTAACCGGACTATAATCTAATGGTCTTTTTCTGGAGCCTGATATGGATCTCGATCCACAAGTCGATCAATTGGTTGAGTGCTTTAATGCTCTCTTCTTGAAATCCCTTAATACCGAGCTGGTTCGGGGAGATGGCGAGCCAATCTATTTGCCTGCCGACTCAGATTACCCTCATCATCGAATTATCTTTGCACACGGCTTCTTTTCAAGCGCGCTGCACGAGATCGCACACTGGTGTGTGGCGGGGCCAGACAGACGTCTTCTAGAGGATTTCGGTTACTGGTACAAGCCAGATGGCCGCACAGCGGAGGAGCAAGCTGAGTTTGAGCGAGTAGAGGTGTCACCTCAAGCTTACGAGTGGATTCTTACGGTTTCGGCCGGAAGGAAGTTTCACTTTAGTGCCGATAACCTCTCTCAAGGACTGGGGGCATCAGACAGCTTTAAACAAGCGGTTTTAGACAGAGTTCATGAAACACTGGTCAACGGAATGAATCCTCGCCTGCAGGCTCTGAGTGAGGCACTCAGTGTTCTCTTTGCTGTTGAGCCAATAACGATCGATCAGTTTAAATTAAAGAGCTCCAGGTGCGTCAGTTAACCATCACTTCAACCGGTTGGTCTTTAGAGGCGAGTGGGGCTGACTGGTCTCTCTATTCGAGTGCGAATGAACGTTTTAACTATTTAAGACTGGTTCTGCCGACACAAGAGTATCTTTACGCTGAAGGTGCTTTGGAGCTGGGATTGCCCGATCGAGGGGTGTGGGTGCTTGGTGTGTTTGATCACTTCGATCAGTTGCAGCTCTTTCTTGCGTTGCATCACAATAATCCATTAAAAGTGCCTGCTTTGCGAATTGAACATAGTTGGCCGGTGGTTAAATACCAAGAACAATCTCTAATTGACTATCCGCACTATTCGGGGGTCTACCGTGTCGGTTTCAAATCTTATCGGGTGACTCAAGAGAACGACGACTGTCGAGTTGAGTTTATTGATGGATATAAAGCGGAGCTGCTGGGTGTGGTGGAGACGGAGGTCGATGCCTGCTTAACACTATACAGCCACTTCGACAGTCGTACCCGTGGCTGTAAGATGTGCTGATAGATCAGTGCTTCATATCGTGTTTCATCTCTTTTTTCATACCTGTCTTTTGAATCATTTTGACAGGTACTTCTAAAGCTTGGCTGCTGCCATCACTAAAATTCAATTTCAGGTCGATTTTTTGATCGATAGTAAGTGGTTCTTTTAGCCCAATAAACATCACATGAAGACCGCCTGGTTTCAAATGAGTGGTGCTGTTTGCTGGCAAATCAATGGCAGGAATTTTTCTCATGCGCATCACTTCCCCATCTTTTATGTGGGTATGAAGCTCAACCACCTTAGAGATAGAGGACTCAGCTGAAATGACTTGAAGGTCCGAGCCGCTGTTTTTGATATCCATAAAAGCACCGGTTATTTTTTGACCCGGTGGGACAGCGCGTACACGTGCGTCTGAAATCTCTACGTCAGCTTGTGCAATTGTGCTAGTTAATAGCGACGCAATTAAGAGTTTTTTCATTTTAGTTTCCTACTGCAGGATGGAACGGATCTTTTCAACAAGTTGGTTTGGATTGTTATGTGAAACAGTCCCAAGGAATTCGCCCTTTTGGTCGATTAAATAGATTTTAGAGGAGTGGTCTACTGTATATCCCATAGCGGAATCTGGCTGCTCAACCATTCTGTAGTAAGCACCATACTGTTTGATTGCCCTGTCGATCTGATCACGACTCCCGGTCATACCAAGAATAAGAGGCGAGAAAAAATTAGAGTAAACCTGCAACTGCTCTAGTGAATCCCTATCAGGGTCAACACTGTAAAAAATGGGCTGAATTTGAGCTATCTGGTCACCGGTTAGTTCATTAAATGCAAACTTCATACTGGTCAGTGAGGTAGGACAGATATCTGGGCAAGAGGTATAGCCAAAATAGAGCAGTACCAACTTGCCTCTGAAATCACTAAGTGATACATCGCCATCGATACTTTTACCCTGAAACTCGCCACCAAGCTCTACCGGTTGCAAGCCGTTATTGGGCTTGAGGTACAGGGTGCTAATAGTGATCAACGCTAACATCAGCAGGCCAATGGCAATCAGAGTTTTATTGCGTGTCATCATTGTGCTTCAAACCTTAGTTCTACAATCTGTTGCTCGGAGTCTGTTTCGAAAATGACCCTCGCTAACCAGGTCATCGTGCCTGTCGTACAGACGGCTAACTGAGTTTGCCCCTGCCATGCATTGTCAGTTGCTACCATTTCAAATTGGTTTACACCCATGTACATATCGGCGCCTTGCAGATCTACCCAAACACGATTGACGTCTGGCAGGTTAGTTTTGGACGTAAGTGTCATCTCATTTAAAGATTTGGCTGGCATCGGTCCCAGTGTAAAGCGGAATTGGATGTCACTGTTAATGACTTCACATTGACCGCTGTTGATATCACAGTGGGGTATAGACTCAGCGTCTAAAAGCCGTTGCGTAGCCCAAATTAAAATTGCTACGAAACTGATCAGAAGCAGGCTGATAACTGTTCGTTTACTCAGATTATCCACTCAAAACCCTAATAATATTGTGCCTATAATTTCATGACCGGTTGGTACAGTGAATCAACTTTACGTTAATTTACACCGATGTGCAGGTAATGGTTCAGATCGCACTTTTATTGATAGGCCGTATAATACAGCTCATCATAAGGGGTGTTCATGATAAAGCTCAAAAAAGTCATTGTTGCAGATGAGAATATGCCGGCCGTTGAGTCGTTGTTCTCTTCTTTTGGTGAGGTGCGTCGTGTTGCGGGTCGCTCACTGGAAACCAGTCAGTTAGTCGACGCGGATACACTGCTTGTTCGCTCAATTACACAGGTCAACGCTCAGTTATTAGATGACGCTAAACGGATAGAGTTTATAGGTTCCGCTACCATCGGCATGGATCACATGGATGCTCGCTACCTTAATGAGCGCTCAATACCCTTTTCAAATGCAGCGGGTTGCAATGCCGATTCCGTGGTGGATTATGCTCTGGCGGCTATTTATGAATTTGCAGAGAAGAGGGCATTAGATCCACTCAGTCTCTCTTATGGGGTTGTCGGTGCAGGAAATGTTGGATCTCGATTAGTAAACCGATTAGCTGCCTTAGGGGTTCGAGTTTTGGTCTCTGATCCTCCACGTGCTAAAAGAGACTCTGACTTTGTCGATACTCCTCTTGTGCAATTGATGGCGCAATCGGATGTTGTCTGTTGTCATCTGCCGTTAACAAAGGTTGGTGAGCACGCTACACATCATTTGCTTGGTGCTTCACTGCTAAACCAGCTTGCTCCAGGATCCCTGCTTTTAAATGCAGGGCGTGGGCCCACAATTAATGGTCAAGAGCTATTAAAGTTTGCCCAGCAGCGAACTGACGTCACCTTGGTGATGGACGTTTGGGAAAATGAGCCTGACGTCGATATTGAATTGGCGGAGAGAGTGTTGATAGGTACGCCTCATATTGCCGGTTACAGTTTAGAGGGGAAGCTGCGCGGAACTTATATGCTCTATGAGCGATACTGTGAGCTTCTTGGCCTTCCTGTTTCTGTTACTTTTGACTCTCTTTTTACAGATTATCAAACACCTAGCATGGATTTAACTCGGCAAACGACAGTGCAGCAAGTGATTCGATCAGTCTACTCAATTAACGAAGATCATCAGCGCTTTAAAGCCTCTTTGAACCCCATTAAGAGTCAGGCACAAGCTTTTGATCAATTGCGAAAACGCTACCCCGTGCGTCGTGAGTTTGCATCATTAAAGCTATCAGGCAAGACGACAGAGGCGATAAAATTTCAGCTTTCAGCTCTTGGTTTCAAGGTTGATGAGGTTCAGGTATGAAATTTCGCTTAGGCGTCCTGGTTAACCCTTATGCTGGCATAGGGGGAAGTGTCGCCCTAAAAGGGAGTGATGGCGAAGCGATTCGCGATGAAGCTTTAAGTAGAGGTGCTCAGCAACTCGCTCCTGTCAAAATGCGTCACGCTTTAGACGCCATCCATAGTGATCAAATCGAGTTTTTTACTTGGAGTGGCGCAATGGGTGAAGAGTCAATTAGAGCCCTGAAATTGGATTGCCAAGTATTGGGCTCGCCGCAGACATGGCCGACAACTGCGGAAGATACCTTGATTGCTGCCAAAGCAATGGTTGAAGAGGGTATCGATTTGATCCTATTTGCCGGTGGTGATGGCACGGCACGCAATATTTTTGAAGCTATAGGGCAACAGGTTCCAGTTCTTGGAGTGCCAGCTGGTGTGAAGATCCATTCAGGCGTTTACACACTGACACCGTCGCTAGCTGGGTCTCTAATCACTGATCTTATCGAGGGTCGCTTAGTTCGCATGGAGCAGGCTGAGGTGCGCGACATCGATGAGTCTGAGTTTAGGCAGGGTCGAGTTCGTGCAAAATATTATGGTGAATTGCTTGTTCCTGCTGAGCATCAGTATGTGCAATCCGTCAAAGAGGGTGGCAAAGAGGTTGAGGAGCTTGTGGTCGCGGATATCGCAGCCGGTTTTGTTGAACAGATGGATCCTGATCTTTTTTATGTCATGGGATCGGGTACTACTGTTGCAGCGATTATGGATGAGTTGGGACTGGACAATACACTGCTGGGTACAGATCTCATTAAGGATGGCGAGATCATCGCCAAAGATTGCTCAGCTCAGCAGTTAATTGAGCTTGTCGGTGATGCGCCGTTCCAAGTGGTTATTACGCCGATTGGTGGGCAAGGACATTTGCTTGGTCGAGGTAATCAACAGTTGAGTCCAAGTTTGATTAAAAAGGTCGGATTGGCGGGTCTCTATGTTGTTGCGACACGCTCTAAAATTGTAGGTTTGAATGGACGTCCACTGATTATCGATAGTGGTGATCCTCAGTTGGATCGTAAATTAACCGGTGTGGTGACTGTACACACCGGTTATCGAGATGCTGTTATCTACCGAGTAGGTATTTAACGGCGGTTTTGCAATGCTTCTATGCGAGCTGCTAGTGGCGGGTGGCTTGCGAACATCTCCATGAACCCCTGCTTCTTGATGCTACTGATTCCGAAAGCGGTGAGTTGGCCAGATAATTCCTGCGCCTGGCCGGATTCAGCTTGTAGCCGCTGCAGTGCGTTGATCATACCCTGCTTGCTCGCGAGGTCTGCGCCCGCTTCATCTGCACGGAACTCACGACGACGTGAGAACCAAGCTACAATCATGTGTGCAAATACAGCAAACACCATTTCAGCGATGAAGGTCGCGATGTAAAAACCAATACCAACACCGCCTGAGTTATCGCCACGGCGCAAGAAGCTGTCAACGGCGTAGCCAACAATGCGAGCTAGGAACATAACAAAGGTGTTAATAATGCCTTGGATCAAGGACAGAGTGACCATGTCGCCATTCGCGACGTGACCCACTTCGTGTGCCAAGACGGCTTTGACCTCATCAGCTTTGAAACGAGATAGTAGGCCACTACTAACAGCTACCAGTGCGTTGTTCTTATTCCCAACCAGTTGCAAAGGCATTCGCTGCATTGGATGGAAATATACCCACTTCAGGCATACCAATACCCGCTTTTTGAGCCAGTTCTGCAACCGTATCGACAAGCCATTTCTCCTCGGCAGTACGAGGCTGTTCAATGATCTGCGTGCCTGTTGTTCTTTTCGCCATCCATTTAGAGATAAACAGCGAGATGAACGATCCAGCAAAACCGAACACTGCACAGAAGGCAAGCAGTGCGCCAAGGTCTAAACCATTAGATGTCAGGTAGGGGCCAACACCAAGGATATTGAGTGTCAAACTCGCCACCAAAATGATGGCAAGGTTGGTCACTAAGAAAAGGATTATTCTAAGCATTCAGGTTGCTTCCTCAAACAATTTAATTACTGGTTTAATTGTGGCGAGGCAACCTAAATTCAACCTTAAAGGTTGACGACGCGAGCTTCTATTGCGTCACGCAGTTCTTGATAAGAGTCTATATTCTCAGGAGCGAAATAGAGTTTGTAGTAGACCTTTTCGCGTACACGATTAACACCCTCTCGGCTCTCACCTGTCATGGATGCGTAGGTGTGTGCCATCTGCAGGTGAATAACCAGTGTGCCAGCATTTTGAGTGAATGAGTGGCCAGCAAGGTCAATGCGCTGGCGCGGTTCATGCTGAGAGTAAAAAGAGATCTCACCAATGTGCGCCATGTTAATAAGGAAGTTAGAGGTAATGTCCACAACCAGCTTCTTATCCATGCCGTTGTGGTTCATTTTAATACCGCGATCTTTTTTGATCTTTAAAAACATAACTACTCCTGTTTGAAAGTCGCACTATAGTCGCGAAATGTGACAATGTTACGACATGGCTCCATTCCATGGAGCATGGGTTACTGTTTGTAAGTTTTCAGGAAGGTACCAATTCTAGCGATGGCATCTTCTAAAAGTCTTGGTTCTGGTAAAAAGACAATTCTGAAGTGTTGAGTATCCGGTAGGTTAAAACCACTGCCGTGAACGATCAGCACTTTTTGCTGCTGAAGCAGATCCAGAGCGAATTTTTCGTCATTACTGATGGGGTGAATCTCTGGGTCAAGCTTCACAAAACAGTACATCGCACCTTTGGGTTTAACGCAACTGACACCTGGAATCTCGTTCAGCATCCTGTAGGCCAGATCTCGCTGATCGCAAAGACGACCGCCAGGAACGATCAGTTCATTAATCGACTGATAGCCACCCAGTGCAGTTTGAATAGCATTTTGTGCAGGCACGTTGGCACATAGACGCATGTTGGCGAGCATCTCAAGACCTTCTATGTAGTCGCTAGCTGTGTGCTTAGGACCACTCATAAACATCCATCCTGAACGGAAACCTGCAGCACGATAGGTTTTGGATAAGCCGTTAAAGGTACACACCAATACATCATCAGTCAGTGAAGCGATCGAGGTGTGTTTCGCTTCGTCGTAAAGAATCTTGTCGTAAATCTCATCAGCAAAAATGATCAGGTTGTGTTCACGCGCCAGTTCGATGATCTCTTTTAGAACGGACTCAGGGTAGAGTGCCCCTGTGGGATTGTTTGGATTGATCACCACAATTCCACGGGTATGCTCAGAAATTTTACTGCGAATATCCTCAATGTTCGGGAACCAGTCACGCTCTTCATCACACTGGTAGTGAACCGGCGTACCGCCCGCTAGGCTAACTGCTGCTGTCCATAGAGGATAGTCTGGTGCAGGAATCAACATTTCGTCGTTATCGTTGAGAAGCCCCTGCATTGCCATGACAATCAGCTCAGAGACACCATTACCTATGTAGATGTCTTCGATGTTCACATCTTTAATACCCTTGCGCTGCGACTCTTGCATAACGGCTTTGCGAGCGGCAAATAGACCTTTTGAATCACAATAGCCCTGTGCGCTTGGTAAATTATAGATAACGTCTTGAACGATTTCGTCTGGGGCATCAAAGCCCCAAGGGGCCGGGTTACCGATATTCAGTTTTAAAATTTTGTGGCCGTCCTCTTCTAAGCGTTTTGCTTCTTGAAGGACGGGTCCACGAATGTCGTAACATACATTGTTGAGTTTGTTGGACTTTCTTATCTGAGACATCGGTAGAGCTCTTCTCACGGGGAGATTAATTTATAGGGGATCGATTTGGGTAGAAAACGCCGTAATACTTACGAGTTGATATGCAAACCGTGTTAATAGTAACTATACGACTTTGCTAGGTTTGGGTATAGAGTTTACCGCACTCTCAGAGAGGTTTTTTACAATGCAAAATAATGATTTTAAAGATGATGAGTATTGGCGCGACAAGTTGTCAGCAGAAGAGTTCTATATCTGTCGCCAAAAAGGCACTGAGCGAGCCTTTACCGGAGCCTATTATGACGAGAAGCGATCAGGCTTATACCGTTGTAAGTGCTGTGACACCGAGCTCTTTGATAGCACACTGAAATATGATTCAGGTTGTGGTTGGCCGAGTTTCTTCGATGAGTTGGGTGAGGGTAGGGTAGATCAGCATCCAGACCACTCACATGGTATGTTGCGTACAGAGATTACCTGCAGTCAATGTGGTTCGCATTTAGGCCACATATTCCCCGATGGTCCACACCCAACGGGTGTTCGTTACTGTGTTAACTCGGCATCACTTAACTTTGAACCAGATCACTGATGAAATCATTTACACATCTTATGCAGCAAGCGAGACATTTCCACCCCGGTTGGAGTGATAGAGACTTGCTGGGCCCAAGGGCCGCAACTCAGACAGAACTTAAGGCCACCCCTGATGCCCGCATTTTATCGGCGATGACTTGGCGTATCTTTTGTGCGGGTCTCAACCGATCTGTAGTGGATGGTAAGTGGCCTGCCTTTGAAAAGGCTTTCTTTGGTTTCGATCCTGAGAAAGTCTCATTGATGAGTGATGACCACCTTGATGCATTGATGCAGAACAGAGATTTGATTCGCCATTTTGGCAAGATTAAAGCAACGCGAATCAATGCTTTAATGATTCATGAGGCGAGTCAAAAAGAGGGAGGTTTTGGTCAGTTTTTAGCAGATTGGCCTGTCGAGGATACGATGGTTGGACTGTGGGGTTTCATGAAAAAAGAGGGGGCGCAGTTGGGCGGTAACTCTGGTGCTTATGCGCTTCGAATTATAGGTCGCGACACTCCGATCCTAACTGATGATGTGGTGGTTGCTCTAAAAGCGCAGGGTGTGGTTGATAAGCGTCCCTCGGCGAAACGTGATCTGCTTCTGGTTCAAGAGGCATTCAACCACTGGCGCAATGAATCAGGCTTCGATTTGTGCCAGATCAGTCGTATTTTATCCAGATCCATCGGGTGATCGTTTACTGATGTAAGCAAGTTGTTTGGCTGAGAAAAGTCCCTAGATCTTCCGCAATTACGCTAAATTTTTTATGCCCCGGCTTCTCTAAAAGCACATGCCCTGTGTCGCTTTCGACAGAGAGTATCTGATCTCCATAAGGCTCGGTGGTGGCAAAAAAGAAGCTAATGGTTTGTCTTAATCGTCTTTTATTAAGAGCGTGGCCAATAAGGTTCTCTCTTAAGCGCTCCAGATCTTCGGGGTTCCAGACAAATATTAGACTTAATTCGCCTTCGCTATGGATTGCTTGTATGGGTTGTGACCAATAGCTGGTGTAGTAGTCAATGATCGAATGGGGAATGTCGATCTCTAGAGCCTCAGAGAGACGCTTAAACATATCCAGAGCTGAGTTCTCAATGGGAGTTGGCAACCACTCAGATTCCTTGTTGATCTCATAACCCGGAAGCAGTGCAGGGCTTAACCAATCCTCTTCAACCAGAACGGTTGGATAGCCTTGTCGTTGGCACTCTGTTTTGTATTCATCGAATAAACGAGTCAATTGAGCGGTTACGGTGGACATATCGGTTCTCATTAATTTATCCAGCGCGTAGGTTATCAAATAATCAACTTTGAGTTTGGTTTAAAAAAATTGCCATTTTTTAGAAAAATATCGGATAAAGGTTTGACTCTGATCGAAAAGCCATTAAAATTCGCACCCTGTTCTTGAGCAGCAATGCTCAATGACTGTTGGAGCGGTAGTTCAGTTGGTTAGAATACCTGCCTGTCACGCAGGGGGTCGCGGGTTCGAGTCCCGTCCGGTCCGCATAAGCTCTCCATATTTATGGGGAGCTTTTTTTTATTTTTAACTTTATAGTTTAAATTATAAAATTTGAATTTATATTTATCAATAAAACTATAATATGAGTGAAACCGTACCTACGTTTGAAAATCCTCAAAATACTTCATCGAATTTGAATGAAAGACCTGTTTTACTTAAGGTTCTATGTATTTTAAGTTGGATAGGCTCTGGAATACAAATTATTGTTTCTACTCTTTATTCTCTGTTTATTAACGAAAATGTAAAGCAAGAAATGTTTAGTCTTCTACCAAATCAAGAAATGGTAGATATGTATCAAAATATTTTCAATTTAATGGATAAAACTTCCATTTGGTATCTCATTTTATACTTAGGCAATGTTGCTTTTGTTTATATGATGTGGAATTTTAAAAAAATGGGGTTTTATGGCTATAGCTTTATTCAATTGCTGATTTTAATGGTTCCTTATAGTATAAATCCATTTGATTTTAATCAACTATTGATTTCTGCCATATTTCCAATAATATTTATCGTTTTATATGGCTTGAATTTAAAGCATTTTAGAAACTAATTTTTGGCCCCTAGAAAAGTATAAGAAAGAATATTGGCCCCCATTTGTAGTGCTTTATTTCTAGTTTCCTCAGAGTCATTATGAACATCTGAATCTTCCCAACCATCGCTTAAATCACTTTCATAGTCGTAAAAACACACCAATCTACCGTTGTAAATAATTCCAAACCCTACAGAAGGCTTTTCGTCATGTTGGTGAATTTTTGGTAATCCTTTATTAAAATCAAATTTTTGATGGTATATGGCATGCGAATAGGGGAGTTCAACAAAATCTAATTCAGGGAATATTTTTTTAATTTCTTTTCTGATAAAAGGATCTAATCCATAGTTGTCTGAAATATGCAAAAAACCACCTGCAATTAAATAATTTCTTAGGTTGTTGATCTCTTGCTGATTTAATACAATATTTCCGTGACCTGTCAAATGAACAAACGGATAATTGAACAACAAATTACTCCCAATTTCTACTTCATCGTATTTTGGATTAATATTAGTTCCAATTTCTTTATTGGAAAATTCAATTAGATTAGTCAATGCTGTTGGATTGGCATACCAATCTCCTCCACCATTGTATTTTAATAATCCAATTTTATATGTATAGGATTGCCCAGAGCCAATAAAAGTATATGTAAAAAGAACTAAAAAAAGAATATATCTCATAGAACCTAATATAATTTCTTATTTAAAATCATCAAAAAAGAATTTATAATCCATATTGTATTCAATTTTAGAAAAATCATTTTCTTCATAAAAAAGCGGCTTTCCATACTCCATCATTTTCTTTGATTTTGCAGCATCTTTTTCTTTGTAATATTTAGCGTATTCCATTATCGCATATCTCAAAAATAATTGTTGAGATTCGGTCATATATTTAAGACTGAATTTATTTTTTTCATATTCTTCTAATTTTGGAATACACAGTTTTAAATATTCTTTAGCGTTGGTTTTATTTTTTGTAATTGTACAAAGAATCGAATAGAGTAATTTAGCACCAACATCCTCAGGGTCAATATCACAAGTTTTTTTAGTTAGTCCTACAGCTTTTGAGTAGGTCTTGTCTGTTCCTTCCTGCAAATAATTTTCTAGTTCTTCAATTATATTTATTTTGAAGTCGTTTATAAATTCTTCAGCATCTTCTTTATATAGATATTCTTTGTCTTTTTTTCGATATTTCGCAGCATAGGACAAAGCTGTCTTTCTAGCTTTGGGAAATTCATCTGTGTATTTATGATCTTGACTCATTTCATAACTTGCTTTTGATGCAAACAAATAGGGAAGAGGATCTTTTTTAGTTTTGTCTTTAACAGTGTATTTTAAAGATTTATTGAAACAGTTTTTATAGTCTTCGTTTACATATAGTACCAATAAATTTTCATAG